>Ga0102925_1001369_pt1 | contig 13491 bp, 10 predicted proteins | sample SalPonR1_A_D1_MG_FD_78216 | JGI IMG/M metagenome (GOLD analysis project Ga0102925, IMG submission 78216) | Salt pond soil microbial communities from South San Francisco under conditions of wetland restoration - Salt Pond MetaG R1_A_D1_MG | ecosystem: Environmental > Aquatic > Marine > Intertidal...
ATCCTTTAGATGATTATGTACCTTTGCAATATGCTTCTTCATCAGATAAAAGTATTGTTTCACAATATTCACTACACCCGGTAGAAGATTTAGGACTTCTGAAGATGGATTTTTTAGGGCTTAAGAACTTAAGTATTATTGAAGCTGCTTTAAAAATTATTAAAAATACTAGAGGACAAGAAATAGATATTGAAAAAATTCCTTTAAATGATAAAAAGACTTTTGAGTTATTTCAAAAAGGAGGCACCACTGGTGTTTTTCAATTTGAGTCTTCCGGAATGAAAAGGTATTTAAAAGAATTAAAACCTTCTGAACTAGAAGATGTTATTGCTATGGTAGCCTTATATCGTCCTGGACCTATGGAATGGATTCCTGACTATATTAGTGGTAAACATGGTGCTAAAAAAGTTTCATATTTACATCCTAAATTAGAAACAATTTTAAACAAAACATATGGTGTAGCCATTTATCAAGAGCAAGTTATGCAAATTGCTAGAGACTTAGCTGGTTTTAGTATGGCAGAAGCGGATGTACTTAGAAAAGCTATGGGAAAAAAGATTCCTGAGCTTTTAGCTAAACAAAAAGAGAAATTCATTGATGGTTGTGTAAAAAATAGTATTCATCAAGAATTAGCAGAGCAGATATTTTCATTTATTGAACCTTTTGCTGGCTACGGCTTTAATCGAAGTCACGCTGCTTGCTATGCTTTAATTGGCTATCAAACAGCTTTTCTTAAAGCTCATTGGCCAGTTGAATTCATGGCAGCTCTTTTAACTGCTGATCAGCAAAATACTGATCGTATTGCTATTGAGATTGAAGAGTGTAGAAAGATGGGTATTAAAATAATGCCTCCTGATATTAATGAATCATATGCAACTTTTACTGTAGTTACTTCTGGTACTAAAGAAAATAAAATTGCTGATGAATATGAAAAGCTAGACACTATTCGTTTTGGTTTAAATGCTATTAAAAATGTAGGTGAACACATAGTGGAAGTGATTATTGAAGAAAGAAAACAAAATGGTATTTATACTGACATAGCAGACTTTTTAAATAGGATTAGTGATAAAGATTTAAATAAGAAATCATTGGAGAGTTTAATCAAATCTGGTGGTTTAGATAAATATGGAAGTAGAGGGCAATTGCTTTTTAACCTTGAAAAGTTATTGCAAGCAAGTAAGGAAATGGCTCAAGCAAAAGCTAGTAAACAGAGTTCCTTGTTTTCTGATGAAAATGGGTTTGATGCTAAGTTGAGTGAAATTAAATTAGATAATGGTCCAGAAATAGAACAATCTGAAAAATTGAGATGGGAAAAAGAACTTTTAGGTTTGTATATTTCTGAGCATCCTTTAAATGAGATTAAATCAAGAATAAATGGTTATGCTATGCCACTAAGACAATTATCTCAGCATAAAGATAAGGGTAGTATTCGTACTGCCGGTGTGATAACTGCGGTAAAGAAGATACTAACAAAAAAGAATGAAAGGATGTTGTTTGTTAAAATTGAAGATACTCTTACTAACATTGAAGTATTAGTTTTTCCTAAACTTTTTAGCGCTGATCCTGAGCTATGGCAAGAAGGAGAAATGATTTTAGTGGAAGGTGCGGTTTCTGATAAAGATGAAGAGATAAAATTATTAGCTAATAAAGTCTATGCTGTAAATAACAAAAATCTTAAAGAAGTTTTAAAGGAATTAAAACCAAACGCTATAGTTAGAAAAAAAAAATTTTTTAGTAAAAAAAATACTAATAGTAATGCTACTAATATCAATAATAATAACACTAATAATTTTGTAAATAATAAAACTCCTAATAAAGAAGCAGAAATTAATAATGATTTAAAAATTGATAATAAAGATGAACTAGTTAAATTAGCAAGTCCTTTTAAGTTGATTATTAAAGAGGAATTAAACAGTGAAGAGTTAAAGAGATTAAAAGAAATACTTGGTCAATATAGTGGTGATAGTGAGGTTTATATCTTTGAATTCTTTAGTGATAGAATAATAAAAACTCCTTTTAAAGTTAATCCTTCTATAATACTTATCTCTGAAATTAAAAAAGAATTTCCTCAAAAAATCCGAGTTGTGGAAACTTTCTAAAAATGTTATAATAAAGAAACTTTAAAAAATTATTTATGTTTTGTTATGCCAGCAAGAAAAAAAACTAACAAATCAAAAGCTAAGCCTTCTAGTTCTGACAAGAAAAAGAAAAGTGCTAGCACAAGTTCTAAAACTAAAAAAAATAGCACTAAAAAAAGTACTGCTAAAAAAAGTACTACTAAAAAGGATGCTACTAAAAAAAGTACTAGTACTAAAAAGAGTCCGGTGAAAAAAAATACTACTAATAAAAAAAGCTCTTCTACAAAAGCTAGCCCTGATGATAGTAAAAAGAAAAAGATAAAGGTTGAGACAGATAGTAGTAATAACAAAATTGATGATGAACTTAAGCTAGATAATGAGAATGCTGATCAAAATATAGAAGCAGATCTTGGTGATCAGGATGTAAAAATAGATCTTGGTTTTGATGAAACAACAAATAGAACACAAATAGATAGTCAAAAAAAATTCTATCAAAAACTGAACAATGAAATTGAACAAAAGTATTTAGAAGGTGACTATGAGCAAGAACCAAAAAGGAAACCTGAGCCTGAACTTAGACCTATTAAAAAATCTGTAGGTTTGTATCGTAAACGTGCTTTCTTTTTTATAGCTCTAACCATCTTACTTTTGCTGGCTATTTTTTATTTTTCTTATTCTAAGTTAACCGTTGTTATTAGCCCTAATGAGGAGGTGGTAAACAATAATGTTTTAATTGATGTGATAAATAATGAAAATAATGATTTAGTTCGTTCTAACACCTCTCTAAATGGTAGTGTTATGGCTGTTAAAAGTGAAGCAGAAAATACTTATCAAAGTAGTGGAAAAGAGATAATTGGTGAAGAGGTTGTTGGTACTGTTGAAATAATTAACAATTATAGTAAGAATCAGCCCTTAGTGGCCACTACTAGACTTTTAAGTCCAGATGATAAATTATATAGAATTAAAGAAACTGTAAATGTTCCTGCTAACTCTAGTATAGAAGTAGAAATATATGCAGATAAGGTTGAGAAAGATAGGGCCATAGAGCCTACTACCTTTACTATCCCTGGTCTTTGGGCTGGATTACAGGATGATATCTACGCCGAAAGTAAAGAAGCTTTTGTTTATAGAACAAAAACTAAGGATTATGTAACTGTTTCAGATATAGAAAATGCTAAAGAAGATTTAGAAGAAATTATTATTAGTAAAGCAAAAAAAGAAGCTAATAGGATGTTTGATGATAAATATCATATTTTATATGATGTAGATAATAGTTTTAGTTCTTTTGATACTGAAACTGAGGCCGGAGATGAGATTTCAGAGTTTAATCTTTCTGGAGAAAGTCAAGTTGTGGTAGTAGCTTTTTTAAAGGAGCAAGCACAAAATTTAGCTAAAGATAAATTATCATTACTTGTGCCAGGAAACAAAGAATTAAAAGAATTTGATGGATCTAATCTTAGTTATAGTTTAGATAATAAAAATCTTAAGGACGGGACAGCTACAGTAAAAATAAATTTTTCTGGACTTATGACAATAAATGACAATACTGAAATAATTGATAGGTCACAACTAGTTAATTTAAATAGAGAACAGATAAGAAACTATTTAGATAGTTATCCAGAAATAAGAAATTATACCTTAGACTTTCAACCAGCTTTTTTAAATAAAGCTCCTAGTTTAGTTGATAGAATTAAAATAGAAGTAGCTCAATAGTTTAAATATTATTGACATGAGCACTTATTTTATTATATAATATATTAACAATTTAAAATTACTTGCTATTAACGATTGCTATAGCTACCAACTATAGTGCAGAAATTGCAGCTTTTAAGCCTAAGTTAAGGATAAGTAAAATTAAGCGCCTAATTTAGGAAGCTAGATGGAACCGCGGGAGATCCCGTTCTAGTAATTTATTTTTAGATAGATTATTGGAACGGGATTTTTTATTAATCTTATATAAATAATAATTTATTGCTTAATTAATAGTTAAATATAATAATTAAATAAATATATGAAAGAAGAAAAAATGCACATAATTAGACATGGCTTGTCTCATATGCTAGCAATGGCTATTAAACATTATTTTCCTGATGCTAAGTTAGCTATAGGACCTGTTATAGATGATGGTTTCTATTATGATGTTGATACTCTTGATAAAAAGATATCTGAAGATGATTTAGAGAAACTTGAGGAAAAAATGAAAGAATTTATTAAACAGGACTTAAAATTTGAGAAAAGAGTCTTAAGTGTTGAAGAGGCTATAGTTAAAGAAAAAGAAAGACAAGAAGATTATAAGGTAGAACTAATTGAGGATTTAGCAAAAGAAGGTCAAAAAGAAGTTACATACTATAAAGTAGGTCATTTTGATGATCTATGCAGAGGTCCACATGTGGAAACTACTAAGGAAATTGATCCACAGTCTTTTAAGTTAAATAAAGTTGCTGGCGCTTATTGGCGTGGAGATGAAAATAAGCAAATGTTAACTAGAATATATGGGTTAGCATTTTCAAATAAAAAAGAATTAAAACAATATTTAAACTTACTTGAAGAAGCTAAAAAAAGAGATCATAGAAAACTTGGAAAAGAATTAGATTTATTTCATATTGATGAAAAAGTTGGGATAGGTTTACCTTTATGGCATCCAAAGGGGGCTTTACTTTGGAGAATAATTGAAGATTTCTGGTACAGCGAACACTTAAAACAAGATTATAGTTTAGTTCGTTCTCCACATATAGGTAATAGATCATTATGGGAAACATCCGGTCATTGGGGATTTTATAATGATAGTATGTATCCTCCACTAGAGGTTGGTCAAACCTTAGAGGAGAAACAACAAAAAAAAGAAGTAAAAGAACCTGAAGAATATTTGTTAAAACCAATGAATTGCCCTTTCCATGTTCAAATTTATAAAAATAGTCTAAAATCATATAAAGAATTGCCACTTAGATGGGCAGAATGTGGAACTGTATATCGCTTTGAAAAAAAAGGAGAGCTTTCTGGGTTAACTCGTGTTCGTGGATTTACTCAAGACGATGCTCATATTATTTGTGCTGAAGATCAAGTTGAAAATGAATTAGGAAAAGTCGTTGATTTTATTTTATTTATTTATAAATCATTTGGTTTTGATATTAAAGATGTTAATGTTTACCTTTCTGTTCGCGACTTAGAAAACAATAAGTATGCTGGGGGTGAAGAAGGTTGGAAATTTACAGAAGATATATTAGAAAAAATTGCACAAGAAAAAAAATTAAATTACACCAAAGATATAGGTGGAGCTGTGTTTTATGGACCAAAATTAGATTTTAAAATAAAAGATTCAATAGGTCGCGAGTGGCAATGCTCTACTTTGCAATTTGATTTCAATTTACCAGAAAGATTTAATATGACATATTTTAATTCCAAAGGTGAAGAAGTACAACCATATATGCTCCATAGAGCTTTATTTGGTAGTTTTGAAAGATTCATCGGTCTATTAATTGAACATTATGCCGGTGCTTTACCACTTTGGTTATCACCTGTGCAGGTAAAACTTATTTCTGTTGGTGAGGGTCACAAGGACTATACTCAGAAATTAGCAAGTAAATTTAAAAGTGAAGAAATTAGAGTGGAGGCAGATATTTCAGAGGAAACTGTTGGTAATAAGATTAGAAAAGCTGTGGCTTATAAAATACCTTATATCTTAGTTATAGGTGATAAAGAAATGGAAGGTGATAGTTTAGCTATTAGAAAAAGAGGCGAAAGAGATACTACTAATATGAATGAGGATGAATTCATTTCTTTACTTAAAAAAGATATAAAAGAAAAAAATTAATAAAATTTGTAATTTGATCAACTAGGTAAGTAAATAGATAAGCGTAAATATTAACGCTTATCTATTTTTTAATATATATTAATTATTTATATTTTATTATATAAGTAAGCTGTCTATTGCTAAAAATACAGTTTTATGTTAGTGTAATTTATAGGATCTTTAAAAAAATAAATTATGAAAAAAGTAGTAGTATATCAAACAAATACTGCTTCAGCAGTTGACATTTTATTTGGACTCGAAGATTTTTTGTATACAAATAATATAAATGCAAAAGAGTTCAAAATTAAAGTTATTTCTGGAGACGATAGTGAGGCTTTTGAAGATGCCTTAGAGATAGTTGATTACCTAGGAGTAAAAAAGCTTGTTAAGCACAATGCTTTAAATAAAAATCAAAAAAATTTTAATAAAGATTTAAATTACTTCTTGTCCTTATTGACGCAAGAAAGATATAATATAATTTTTCTTGTCACTTATTACAATCAAATAAATCAGCTATCAAAATTAATTGCAAATAATTTTAAAAAGAAACAGGAGGTTAATTTAAAAACGATGCCTGGATCTATTATTTCAATTGATTTAGAAAAAGAGGATATTAGAGTTTATAATCCAAACTCAATATTAAATTAAAAAAACAAAAAAGGTGCTCTAAGACACCTTTTTTTATTTTTTTTGCTGTTGCTTATTGCTTATTTTATCGATTAACACCTATTTTTTAAATATGTTTTGGGCTTCCTTAAGACTTTTATTGTCATAAATAATAGCATCAAGAGCGTTAACTAATTTTATAGCATCTTTAAGAGATCTTTGGTGAATATTTCTTCCTACCGCTACTCCAGCTGTTTTAGATTTGTTTATTTGCTCATGGACTAATTTTAAGTAATTATTTACACTTTTTTGTGAACCCCCCACACAAATAACATTAGTATTACCAGCGGCATTAATAACTTCTTGATAATTTTTAGCTGTGGTATTAGTAGTTTTTGTATAAGGGTACTTTAATTTAACAAAGTCAGCCCCTAAAGCATTAGCGACTCCAGCAGCTCCAGCGTTCAAGTGAATATCCTCATCATTTTTTATATGTGGACCTCTAGGATAAATCCATAAAACTGTTAGTAAACCTTTTTCTTGAGCATTAAAGATTATCTTGCTAGCTTCGCTTAGCATTTCTTTCTCATATTTTGAGCCTAAGTAAATAGTATAACCGACGCCAACAATATTCAGGTTATTCATTTCCTTTACTTTTATTACATTCTCTATAGTGCATAAAGCTTGACTGTGAACGTCTTTAGTTTTATATAAATTAGTTTTTCCATTCATTTTAATAACATAAGGGATTTTATTGTATTTACTTCCATATCTACTTATTAATCCTAAATGAGAAGCAAAAACACCAATGTTAGTTTGGGAAGCAATTTTAAAAAGATGTTCAGGATGTTCATCTTCTTTACTAATGGATTTTCCTACAAAGTCATTATTTAAATGCTCTATCTTTTGGTCTCCAGCAAAAAGTAATAATTTTCCTGTTTTTTTAGTAGCTAATTGCCAATTTTTTTTATACTCTTTTTGTTTATTTTTTGGCACTGATAATGGCATAACAAAATTGTTCATATGTTTTTATTTTTATTAAAATATGATATGATTTAATTATATAATTATTATATCATTGTATGGGTAAAAATAAAAATGATGAAAAGAAAAAGAAAGATGATATTGACATCAGTAAATTTGATAATTTTAGCAAAGTTTCACATAAACAATTAAACATTGGCTTGTGGATTGCTAAAAATAAAAGGAACTTTATAATATCTGTAATTGTTATTTTAATACTTTTATCTGCTGGATTTTTCCTCTATAGTGGCTATAATTATGCTTCTTATCTTTTAGAAGGGAAAGAGTATGATCAACAATTAGTTGATGATTTAAGTGAATATGATAATGCAAGTGCAAATTATAGATTAAATAATCCTGTGGAAAGTTTAGAGATTAATTTTCTGCAAAGCTTTAAAATAAAGGATAAAGTTGATTTAATAAGTGAGGTGCATAATCCTAATGGTAGATATTATGCTAACATTGAGTATTGTTTTGTATCTGGTGAAACTGAGTTATTATGTGATAGTGATTTTATTTTTCCTCTAGAAACTAAACACTTAATAGCCTTAGCTATAGATAACAACACAGCTCAAAAAGCAGAATTAAGACTTAGTAGTGTATCCTGGTCTAGAATTAATGCTCACAAATATCCAGATTGGTCTAATTATTATAGTGAACATCTAAATTTTGAAACTAAAAATATAAAATTCAGACCAGCTAGGGAAAGTGCTTTGTCTGATAAATTATCACTTGATGTTTTAGAGTTTGATATAAAAAATAAAACAGCTTACAGTTACTGGAAAGTACCTTTAAATATTGTTTTATATAATAACTCTAAAATTGTTGGTGTTTATGAACATGCATTAAACGAATTTAGGTCAGGAACTGAAAGACCAGTGCGTTTAGTTTGGCCTGGGTCTATTGTACAGGCTGATGAAGTAAAGATAATACCGAGATTAAATATACTAGACCCTGATATTTATATCAAATATTAATATATGTTTTCTAGAATAAGTTTGTTTTTAAAAAGTTTTGATTGGATTCTTTTCTTACCTGTACTATTTTTATCATTGTTTGGACTTTTAGAGATTTACAGTATTGCCTTAGGACAAGAAACCTTAAGTTTGCTTAATTTTCAAAAGCAGATTTTTTTTATAATCATTGGAATTATTTTAATGTTTGTTGTTTCTTTAATTGATAGTTATTTTTTAAAAAGTATTAGCAGATATCTATATTCCTTTGCAATTTTGATCTTAGTTGCTGTCTTATTTTTAGGGACTGAAATAAGAGGAAGTACTGGTTGGTTTTACATTTTTGGTTTTGGTATTCAACCTATTGAATTGGTAAAAATAATACTGTTACTTTTTTTAGCTGATTATTTTTCTAAACCAAGTTTAAGGTTTAAAACCTTCAGTCATTTGCTTATTTCTGGCTTTTTCACGGCTGTATTAGCTGCTTTAGTACTTTTACAGCCTGATTTTGGTTCAGCTTTTATTTTAATAGTTATTTGGTTCGTCTTATTAATGGTTTCTGGATTCAACTGGAAGTATATATTAAGTGTAGTATTAATTGGTTTGTTTGTTTTTATCAGCTTATGGTTTTTCTTGTTTCAAGATTATCAAAAAGATAGAATTATGACTTTTATTAACCCTAATGAGAACAGCTTGAATGAGGGTTATAATGTTTCTCAGGCTATTATAGCTGTAGGTTCAGGTGGTATTATGGGCAGAGGGGTTGGTTTTGGTTCACAATCACAACTTAAATTTATTCCTGAAGCACAAAATGACTTTATTTTTGCAGTAATTGCTGAAGAGTTGGGGTTTTTAGGTGTATTTTTACTTATCTCATTTTTTGTAATTTTTTTCACTAGACTAGTTATGGCAATACGAAAAATTAATAATGATTTTGGTATATATTTTGTTATAGGCGCTCTGGGCTTGATTTTTATTCAAATGTTTATTAATATTGGAATGAATATAGGCATATTTCCTGTTGTAGGGATTTCATTGCCTTTTGTTAGTTATGGAGGTAGTGCTATTATTTCTAATTTTATATTACTTGGAATTTTGCAAAACATCATAACTCAATCTAAATTAAAGTATTAAATTACTTTTAGTTTAAATAAATTAAATAATAAAGTTGATTGCTAACTGGCAGTTAATAATAAATAAATAAGATATATGAAATTAAAAGCACAGCCAAGAGTCAAGAAAGAAAAGCTTGACAATAAAACTATACCAGCAGTTGTGTATGGTTCTAGTATTGAAAGTAAAAGTATTAAACTTGATAAAGTTGAATTTGAAAAAGCCTATGAAGAGGTGGGTGAATCAAGTTTGCTTGATTTAATTATTGATGACGAAAAAAGTGTGAAAGTTATTGTAAAAGAAGTGCAAAAACATCCTTTTAAGAATTTAATCTACAATGTTGATTTACATCAAGTTGATATGAGTCAAAAAATTACTACTGAAATTCCTTTGGAATTTATTGGTGAGTCTAAAGCTAAGAAAGAAGAGGGTGCCCTTATTATGCAAAACTTAGATGCAGTTGAAGTGGAGTGTTTACCTGCTGACTTAGTTAATAATATTGAGGTTGATTTAAGCTCTCTTAATGAATTTGGTGATAGTATTCACGTAAAAGACCTTAAGGTACCAAGTGGTATGGAAATATTAGAAGAGCCTGAGGAAGTAGTTGTTAGTGCTATTGAGCCAAAAGAAGAAGAGGAAGAACCTATTGAAGGTGAAGCTGAAGTTCCTGAAGAAGGCGAAGGAGAAGAGGAAGGTAAAAAAGATAATGAAAATAAAGAAGCTGGCGCTGAAGGCAAAGAGGATAAAGAATAAATTATTAATTAAAAAAACATGAAGCTTAAGGATATAAAAAAAATATCTCTAGCTATCAAAAAAAAGTGGCTACAGCTTTCTTTGAAAGTTTTGCTACTTTTTTTATTTTTAGCTCTTATTATTGCTATAGCACTATCATCCTCTTTCTTTACTGAAAAGATAAATATTTTTAATCCTGGTGACAGTATCTTAAAGTTAGAAAGTATTAATGATGATAAAATTAAAGAGGAGAAATGTGATAACTGCTATATCAATCCTTTAACAGGTGTAGAACAAAAACAAGAAATTGGTTTCCCAGTGGCAATAGTAATTGATAATCATATTGACGCTAGACCACCAGTATCATTATCAGAGGCTCAGATAGTCTATGAATTGCCTGTAGAAGGCTCTATAACGCGTTATTTAACTGTTTATGACTCAAGGCAAGATATAAATAAAATTGGCCCTGTCAGGAGCGCTAGACCTTATATGTTAGACTATGTGCAGGAGTTATCAGCCTTATTTGTTCATGTGGGTGGCTCACCTCAAGCTTTAGTAGATATTGCAAAAAATAACATTTTCAATCTTAACGAATTTTATCATGGTGACTCCTTTATTAGAAATGAGAATAGACCAAGACCTCATCATATATTTATTGATTTTGAAAATATTAAAGATTATATTGAGATCCAAGATAAAGAAAAAGTTACTTTTTTTAGCTGGAAATTTAAAGAGAGTGTAGAGGGTATTGATATAAATAATGATAATAATGATTTAGATACTAATATAAATATTGACTTTGGTTCCGATACCTATGAAGTTAATTGGGTTTATGATTTTGAAAACAATAATTATCTTAGAAACCTGAATGATAAGGTGCATGTTGATGATAAAAATATCGATATTAGAGCTAAAAATATAATTATTCAAAAAGTAAATAGCCAAGTTTTAGATGAAAAACTTAGATTAAAAATTGATACCATATCTGAAGGAGAAGCTGTAATATGTTTTGAGGCTAAATGTAATGAGGGAACTTGGGAAAAGAATAGCGCTAAAGCTAGAACACGTTATTATATAAATGGAAAAGAAGTAGAATTTAGTGTTGGAAATTTTTGGATAGAAATACTTGATCAAAATGCTACACTTAAGTACTAAAATTAATTTATTTTTACAATAATTAACCTGTCTTTATTGCTATAATCTTTAATAATATTAATCTTAGGATGTAAAAAAGTATTATTAATTTCCCTTATAAAATCATTCTTTTGTCCTGGATTTATTTCCATAGCAATTATTATATTCTTATTATTATCTACTTTTGATTTTATTTCTTTAAGTAATCTAAAATAATGATTTAGACCATTATTTTGTGAGTATAGAGCCAATTGTGGCTCTTTTTTTATGCTTTTTTCCTTCATTTCCTGACTGTTTAGGTAGGGAAGGTTAGCTAAAATGAATATATTTTGGTATTTATCAAATATATTATTATTTATTTTAGATAATAAATCGCTATTTTTAAATTCAATCTTACTTAAAACTTCATGTTTTTTAGCATTTTTTTTAGCAACTTTTAAAGCGCTAATACTAATATCAGTTGCTAAGAAGCGATAGTTATTAAAGGTTTTTAAGTTTAAATTATTTATTAAACTTATTATTAAAGCACCAGAGCCTGTACCAATATCTATTGATAAGCTACTGTTATAATCAAAATCTTTAAAGTAATCGATAAATAATTCAGATTCAGGGCGGGGAATTAAAACTTTTTTATTAACAAAAAAATTTAAATTATAGAAATGTCTTTCTTTAAGAAGATAAGCTAAAGGAGTATTTTGGGTTCTTTTTTGACACAAATAGGCAATCCTTATAGCAGTGAAAAGACTCACTTTATTGTTAGGATGTGAAATAATGTATGTTCTATCTTTTTTTAGTATATAAGCTAGAAGAAGTTCAGCTTCAAAATAAGGCTTCTCAATGGAAGCCTCTTTTAACTTTTGATAACAGTATTTAATTAGTTTATGAATTGTCATCTTCTTTATTTAATTCTTTTTGGGCTTGTTTTAAGGAATTGATAATATCTTCTATATCTCCATCCATTATTTTTTCAAGTCCATGCCATGATTTTTTAATTCTATGATCAGTAATTCTATCTTGAGGGAAATTATATGTTCTTACTTTATCACTACGATCACCTGAGCCAACTTGCTTCTTTCTTATACTTGAATCTTTCTCTCTTTTTTCCTCTTCTTGCTTAGCTAAAAGTCTAGATCTTAAAACCTGCATAGCCTTATCTTTATTTTGATGCTGTGATTTTTGATCTTGACAACTTACCACTAAGCCTGAAGGAATATGAGTTAATCTGATAGCTGATTGAGTAGTATTTACACTTTGTCCTCCTGGTCCAGAAGAACAAAAGGTATCAACCTTAACATCATTAAGGTTAATTTCTAAATCTACTTCTTCAGCCTCTGGTAGCACAGCTACAGTGGCTGCGGAAGTATGAATTCTGCCACTTTTTTCAGTTTCAGGAATCCTTTGTACTCTATGAGTACCTGCTTCATATTTGAAATGAGCATAAGCATTTTCTCCGCTAACTGAGAAAGTTATTTCTTTATAGCCACCAATACCAATAGGATTGGAGTTTAATATTTCACTTTTAAAGTTTTGTCTTTCGCAATACCGACTGTACATCCTAAAAAGGTCAGCTACAAATAAAGCTGACTCATCACCACCTGTACCAGCTCTAATTTCAATAATAGCGTTTTTTGTATCATTAGGGTCGTCTGGGTTTAATTTTTCATCAAGAATATTATCTAGTTTTTCAATTTCTTGTTTTAGACTTTCATTTTCCTCTTCAGTCATTTCCTTCATGTCATCATCTAAATCTGAATTGAGCATATTTTCATTCTCTTCTAGTTGTTTTTGCTTTTCTTCTAAAGATATAACAAGTTCATACAGTTCTTTTATTTTAGAGTGTTCTTGAGAAACTTTTTTAAGTTTATCAGGATCTTGATTGACTTCTGGATCTGATAACTGAGCTTCTAATTCCTTAAATTTTGTTTTTATTTCTTCAAACATGTTTATATTAAATAATACATTATTTATATACTAGACTGTATATTAATATTAACCTTTTTTATTAATATATGCAAAAAAACAGTCTTTTAAAATATTTTAAATATAAAAAATATTAAATAAA
>Ga0102925_1001376_pt1 | contig 13427 bp, 8 predicted proteins | sample SalPonR1_A_D1_MG_FD_78216 | JGI IMG/M metagenome (GOLD analysis project Ga0102925, IMG submission 78216) | Salt pond soil microbial communities from South San Francisco under conditions of wetland restoration - Salt Pond MetaG R1_A_D1_MG | ecosystem: Environmental > Aquatic > Marine > Intertidal...
GGGGCCGAGGTGGACCTCGACGCACGCCTCAGTCCCAAGCGCGATCACGTGGTCGTCTGCGAGTATCGCCGCGACTCCGCCGTCCTCCTCGACGAACTCGAGGACCTCGATTTCGACTACGTCCTGATCTCGTCGAACGAGGAACGCGCGAAGGCTCTCTCCGACGAGGGCTACGCCGCCATTCACGGCTCGCCCCACGATCCGGCGGCCCTGCAACGGGCCGGCGTCGACGCGGCGAGGACGGTCGTCGTCGACGCCGGCGACGGCAACGTCAACGCGATCCTGACGGTGCGATCGCTCCGCGAGGACGTCGAGGTGATCGCCCTGACCGACGACAGCGGAATGGATGACGTGCTGCGGAACGCCGGGGCGGACACGGTCCTCTCGCCTCACGGCGTCCTCGGCCACCGACTCGCCGAGAAGGCGGTGGCCGCCTACCGGACCGAGTTGACCGACACCATCGACCTCGGCGCCGACATCCAGGTGACGGAGATTCCGGTCCACCAGGGAAGCGAGTTGGAGGGGGTTCGCATCCGCGACACGGAGATCAGGGAACGGACGGGAGCGAACGTCATCGGGGCCTGGATCGACGGCGAGTTGCAACTCCCGCCCGACCCGGACGCCGTCATCAAACAGAACACCGTCCTGCTGGTGACCGGGGACCTCGAGGCGCTGACGGAGTTGAGCGAGTTCACCCGGCCGGCACACACGTTCCGCGAACACGACCGCATCGTCGTGGCGGGCATGGGCGAGGTGGGACAGGCCGCCGCGTCGGTCGTCGAGGCGGCGGGAATCGAGGTCGTCACGATCGACGTCGAGGATCGACCGGACGTCGACGTCGTGGGTGACGCGGGGACCAGGGAGACCCTCGAACGGGCGGATCTGGAGGACGCCGATGCCCTGATCGTGGGGGTCCCCGACGACTCCACGGCGCTGCTCGCGACGGTGCTCGCGCGGTCGATGCATCCGGACCTCGAAATCCTGGTCCGGGTACACGAGACCGACGCGACGAGGAAGGCCCTGAGCGGCGGCGCGGACTACGTGCTGTCGGTCCCTCGGGTGAGTGCGAGGATGGTCGCGCGGGAACTGCGCGGCGAGGAGGTCATCGCTCCGGCCACCCAGATACGCCTGCTCCGGATCCCCGCGCGGCCCTTCGCCGGCGAAACGCTCGCGGGCGTGGGGATCTCCGAGAAGACCGGGTGCCGAGTCATCGCGATCGAGGACGAATCCGGGATCCGCGACACGGTCGATCCCCACCGTCGGCTCACCGGCGACGAGCACCTCACGCTCGTCGGGACCGACGAGGGCGTTCGGGCACTCCGGAAGCGGTTCGACGTATCACCGACCGACGGGTCGTCGTGAGACGCCGGCGGCTGGAGCGGGCTTCCAGCGACGCCAGCAACGTTTTTGGCAAGCCTAAAGTGGCGTCGGGGGATACGTCGGGGCGATGAGCGTCGAAAGCGAACCCGACGGGACGGGCCGGGTGCGGGAGGGATACACCTTCGACGACGTGACCGTCGTCATGGGGACCTACGACGAGGAGCAGGCGATCGGTCGAGTGCTGGAGGACGTCGACCGCGTCACGGACGGGAAGGCGTCGGTGGTTTGCGTCGATAGCTCCGCGGACCGAACCCCCGAAATCGCTCGGGATCGCGGCGCTCGCGTGATCCGCCAGGAACCGCAGGGGTACGGGGTTGCCGTCCATCGCGCCCTCCAGGCGGCCGACCGCCCGCTGATCGTCACGACCGACTGTGACGACACCTACCCGATGGCGGCCCTGCCTCGCTTTCTCGATGCGATCAATTCGGGGTACGACGTGGTGAGTGGCGACCGCCTGACCCGGGGTGCCGACGCGATGCCGCGGTTCAACCGCCTGGGCAACCACGCGTTCGCCCTGCTGGCGAGCCTCCTCGTCGGCGAGCGCGTGCGCGACACGACCACCGGGATGCGGGCCTACCGGCGCGAGGTGATCGAGGCCATCGAGTGGACCGAGAACACCGGCCTCTCCGCGGAACTCCTCCTGCGGCCCCTGCTCAGGGGCTATCGCGTGACCGAGATGCCGATCGAGTACCGCGAGCGCGCCGGCGAGACGACGCTCGATCCGCTCTCGGGCGGGGCGGCCATCGCGAAATCGATTCTCACGGTGCCACTCGAGGAGCGACTGATCCGGTGAGCGGGTAGCCGGTGCGTCTCTCGAGTCTCGAAGAGCCCCAATTTACCGTCAGGATATTCCGCATCGTATAAACCTCGCTACCGGAAAATGGGGAATCATGGTCGAGCACACCCGGACGCTGGGATTCCGAGTCGCCTTCGCGATGGGGCTCGGAACGATGATCGCGGCCGGCATCTTCTCGCTGTCGGGGACGGCCGTCGCGGCGATCGGCAGTAGCGCCGTCCTCGCGTTCGTCATCGCCGCACTGGTCGCCGGACTGACCGCCGCAACCTACTCCGAGTTCGCCTCGATCTACTCGGAGAACGGGGGCGGGTACCTCTTCAGTTCGCGAACCTTCGAGGGCCGGGACCGGTTCGTCTACACCATCGGCGCCTTGCTGTTTCTGGGCTACACCGGCACGACCGCGTTCTACCTGGCCACGATGGACGAGTGGTTCCGCCAGTTCATCATCCCACACTGGCTGCACCTCCCGCACGGCACCGTGGGAATCGCGGCCGCGGTCCTGCTCGGGGCGCTCAACGCAAAAGGGACCGAGGAAAGCGGGTCGTTCCAGGTGCTCGTGACCGGCGCGAAGGTCGCCGTCCTCCTCGCGTTCATCGGCGGTGCCCTGGCGTACCAGCCGCCGGGGCAGACCGTCGCCGACTTCACGAGCAGCTATTCGACGGATCCGATATCGATCCTCCAGATTTCCTCGGTGGCGTTCATCACCTTCTTCGGCTTCTCCGCCATCGCCGCCAGCGCGGGCGAAATCATCGACCCCCGGAAGACGGTCCCCAAGGCCATCGCGGCCAGCATCGTCACCGTCACGATCCTCTACACGTTCGTCATCATCTCGATGATGAACTCGCCGACGCCGGCCGCCGTGATCGCCGAGCAGGGCGAGACCGCGATGGGGAAGGTCGCGTCCGACTTCCTCGGGTCGATCGGGATGAACCTCATCGTCGCGGGCGCCATTTTCAGCATGGTCAGCGCCTCGAACGCGAGCGTGCTGGCCGCCAGCGGCATCGGGTCGCTGATGGGGCGGCAGGGTCACGCCCCGCGGCGGTTCTCCCGAATTCACCGCAAATACGGGACGCCGTTCTGGAGCGTGGCGAGCGCGACCGGCACGATCGTCGCCATGATCCTGCTTTTCGTCACCCTGCTCTCGCCGGAGGGTGGGCTGCTCCCGACGGCGGCGTTCACCTTCCAGGTCCCGACGATCGACTTCCCGCTGCTCGAACCGCACCTCGACACCTTCGTCCTCCACCTCGAACTGGGCCTCACGACCCTCACCGGGTTCGCGACGTTCAACCTCCTGCTCCCGCTCTCGGCGGTCAACCTGGCGCTGATCTTCTCCAGGCGGATCTATCCCGACATGGAGCGCCCCTTCCGGGTGCCCTTCGTCCCGTTCCTCCCGATCCTCGGCATCCTGGCGAACATCGGGCTCATCGCCACCCTTCCCGCGGCCGGCGTGGGCGTGGGGATCCTGGTGACTCTCGGCGTAATCGCCGCGTTCCTCCTCTGGGGCGGCGCTCCCGAAGTCGAGGAACTGTTCGAGGAGGTCGTCCCGCCGGCGACCGAGGGGGCCGCCATCCCCAACGGCGGGTACAAGGTGCTGGTTCCGATCGCTCGCCCGGACCGGGCAGCGAACTACGTCAGACTCGCGTCCACCATCGCCAGCGCGCGCGGCGAGGACCCGGTCGTCCAGGTGCTCAACGTCACCGAAATCCCCGAACAGACGCCGAGCGAGGTCGCCGTGGAGGACGCCACCGACAACACCGAGGCGATCCGGGAAGCCCTGGAGGAGGCCGACCTGAACGTCGAGTACGCCGTCGAGGGCCACATCTGCCGCGACGTCGGGTTCGACATCACCCAGACCGCCAGGGACGACGAGGCCGACCTGATCCTCATGGGCTATCCCGAGGAACACGAGGACGTCGCCGAACACGTCGAGTACGAGGCCCCATGCGACGTGTTCTTCGTGAGTGGGATGGACGAAGACACCACGGTCGACCGCGTCAACGTCGGTGCCGGCGGCGGGCCACACCACAAGGGCGTCCTCCCGATCGTGAACGCCCTCGGGGAAGGCGGCTCTGAGATTCACCTCATTAATGTCCGCCCGATCGGCGTCGAAGGGTCACCCGAACCGCCGGGCGAAACCCTCGAAGCGCTCACTGGCGACGTGACGACCCACGTCCACAACGTCACTGCCGACAGCGTCGCCGAAGGACTCGTCGACACGGCCGCGGAGAACGGCGGGGTCCTGATCATGGGCGCGTCGCGAACCCGCCGCCTCCGGCAGTGGGTGTTCGGCAGCACGCCCGACCGGGTGGTCGAACTCGCCGAAGACGCCGACGTGCCCGTCCTCGTGTTCGCCGGCAAGGCGAGCGTGAAGGGCTGGCTCGAGGACCGCTTCTTCCCGATCTACCGGTACGTCCGTCGCCGGATTCGCCGGGAAAGTCGGCAACCGACGTCACGCTCGGGATCGGGGACGGGAAGCGGCGTCGAGGAGTAATCCGCCCGCGTCAGTCGTCCACTTCTGCCTCGGGCCGGACGGTCATGACCGGCACGGGGGACTCGCGAACCACCTGCTCTGCGACGCTCCCCACGATGAACCGGTCGATTCCGCTTCGTCCGTGGGTCCCCATCACGACCAGGTCGACGTCGTTGTCCTCGATATAGGCCAGGATCGCGTCCGCGACGGGCCCTTCCGCGACGTACCGTTCGACGTACTCCACGCCGGCCGCCTCGGCGGGGTCGCCCACCAGATCGAGCGCCTCGGACCCCACCGTCCCCCCGGGATCCTCCGCGACTTCGCTGTCGATCAGGCCGGGCGGAGCGTCCCCGACCCGCCCGACGTAGAGGGCGTGGAGCGTTGCCCCGTACGTCTTCGCGACGTCGATGGCGTGTTCGACGGCCGCCGCCGCCGGGTCGCTCCCGTCCGTCGGAACCAGGACGTTCTCGTACATGGTCCGACGTTCAGTCCGGGCCTCCAATAGGTTTCCGGCGTTCGTGGACGCGCCGGACTCTCAGCCGAGACTCGGTTCTGTCCCGAACGCCGCCACGACGTCTCCGACTTCCTCGGGCCCCATCGCCCTGGTCTCTCCGTCACTGGTCTCCAGATCCACCAGCCCGGTCTCGCGGTACCGGTTCCCGACGACGATTTTCGCGGGGATGCCCAGCAGGTCGCTCTCGGCGAAGCGCTCGCCGACCGACCGGTCGCGGTCGTCGAACAGGAGGACGTCCGCCCGACCCAGGTCCGCGTGCATGCGGTCGGCGACCTCGCGAACCTCGCCCTCGTAGCCGACGGGGACGATGGCGGCGCGGTAAGGTGCCACGCATCCCCAGTCGGTGACGGGGAAGTGGAGGCCGTCAGCGGTGGCATCGTCGTCCCCGCCCAGGTCGGCGTGTTGCTGGACGACCGTCTGGAGGATCCGGTCGATCCCGAGCCCGTAGCTTCCCATCACGACCTCGCGCTCGCGGCCGTCGCGGTCGTCGATCGTGAGTCCCATGGCCGACGAGTAGCGGGTGCCGAGTTGGAACACGTGGCCGACCTCGATGCCGTCCGCGGTGTCGAGTCGGCCGCCACAGTCGGGACAGCCGTCGCCCGCCTCGTGGCGGTCGAACTCCTCGTGTTCGTCGGTGACGCCGAAGTGGCACCCGGCGGCGGTGCAGTAGGTCAGGCGGTCGCTCCCGTGGTCGACGGGGGCGACGAACTCCTCGGAGGCCGACCCGCCCATGACCGCGTTGTCGGCCCCGACGACCGCGAACGAAAGGCCGAGGTCGGCGAGGATCCGGGCATAGGCCGCGCGCACCTCCCGGTAGGTCTCGGCCAGGCCCGACTCGTCGGCGTGGAAGCTGTAGGCGTCCTTCATCGCGAACTCCTTGCACCGGATCAGACCGTTACGGGCGTGGTCGTCGCGGAACTTCGCGCCGACCTGGTACAGCAGGAGGGGCAGGTCGTCGTAGGAGCGGACCAGTCCGTCCACGAGGTGCACCATCCCCTCCTCGTGACTGGGGGCCAGGCACATCTCCTGCCCGTCCCGGTTCTCCAGGGTGAACATCTCGCCCTCGAAGGCCTCCCAGCGCCCACTTTCGGCCCAGCGCTCCGTTCCCTGGAGGCCGGGGAGGTGAACGGCCTGCCCGCCGACGGCGTCCATGCTGGCGCGGACCCGGTCGGCGATTTTCTCCCGGACTCGGAGGCCCGCAGGGGTGAATCCCCAGCGCCCGCTGCCGAACTCGCGGATCAGTCCTGCCCGGACGAGGAGTTTCGTCGCGTCGGTGCCGGCTCCGCGGTCCTCGCGGGTGGCAGGCAGGAACAGGTCGCTACGCCGCACGGCGATCACCCCCGTCGGCGTGGCGGCCGTTGTCGAGGACAGTTTTGCCGAGGGACGCGCCGCTACCGGAATCGTCGCGGCGCGTCGCGCAGAACTCGCTGCTGGTACTATGCTCCGATCGGAACGCGTCCACGGGCCACGATCGACCCGTGGGTCGCCAGTGCGCGACGCATCACGCCCTGGACTACTGTGGGGGCGTTGAAAGGTCTTTCCCGCCCTCGTCACTCCATCGCACGGTTTTCAGTGTCGACCTCGGCGGACCCCACCCCGACCTCGGTCCACCACACGAATTCGGCCGAGCGTTCTTGAGGAACCGGGACCCATAGACCCTATGACCGAATATCAGCCAGGCGTCTGCAACATCGGGGCGAACGAGCGACGAAAGCGCCGACTGGCCGGCAGGGCGGGATTCCTCGTCGCGATCGTGCACGTCGCCACCGTCGTCGGGTTCGGTCTCCCGGCGAACTACCTCCTCGGGGCGTTTCTCTTCCTGTTCGGCGGGTTCGTCGGGTACTTCCAGGCACGGTTCGGGTTCTGCGTTGCCTTCGCCGCGCTCGCACGGTACGACCTCTCGGGATCGGGTGGCGGAACGGGCTCCATCTCCGAGAAGGAGGCACTCCGGCGGGATCGCAGGCAGGCCGTCAAAATCGTACTCTACGCCGCGGGTGCGGCGGCAGTCGTGACGGCAGCGATCTACGGGGCCGGAGTCGTCGCGCTCTGAGGGCCCCTTCAGACGACCGCGAGTCCTCTCGCCGTTTTCCCGGCGAGGTCGTCGGGCCACTCGACGTCGAGCGGGACCCACGATTCCCCGCCGTCGCTCGACCGGAAGAGACCGCGATCGTTCACGGCGTAAAACTCGGCGGGGCCATCGGTCGCGAGGACGGCCCGGAGGACGCCCTCGCCGGTCGGGAGACCGTCGTCCTCGACCCGGGACCAGGCCTCGTCCCCCTCCCGCCGGTAGACGTAGCTCTCGCCGGGCGCCGAGTGGGCCGATCCCGGCCCGCTGGCGGCCGACATGACGACGGTGTCGGGATCGCCGGGGTCGACTGCGACGCTCCAGCAGTAGCGGTGGTCGAGGCCCGACTGTGGGAACCGCCAGGTATCGCCGCCGTCCTCGCTCTCGGCGTAGCCGTCGCCAGCGGCCGCCCAGACCGCGTCCGGGCGGTCGGAATGGGTCGCCAGACTGTGGTTGTCCCGGCGAGCGTCCTCGGGGCGGTCCTGCCAGGTCTCGCCCCCGTCGTCGGTGCGGACGAGCGCCCCGGCCTCGATCCCGACGTAGAGTCGATCGGGGTCGTTCGGGTCCGGTTCGATCCACCGGACGTGATGGGTGTGCGGACGGGGTGGGAAGGACCACTCGTCCGCCGACTCGAGCGCAGTCAACCCGGGGCGCTCGGCCCACGATCGACCGCCGTCGCCCGACCGATAGACGCGGCTCGGTTCGGTGCCCGCCCACCACACGTCCGGGTCGTGAGGACTCACGGCCAGCGCCGTGACGGACGTCTCCATCCAGTCGTCGGTTCGTTCGAAGGTCTCGCCGCCGTCGTCCGAGCGGTGGAGGCCGGCGTCGAAGGTGCCCACGAGCACGCGATCCGGTCGGTCCGGGGAAACGGCCACGCACTCCAGGTCGCGATCGGTCAGGCGCGTCCCGACCTGCCAGTCACCGGGCGTCCCGGTCACCACGAGCAGACGGTCGCGCATCGCGGCGTAGATGGTCGGCATGGACCGGTATAGGGTGGATACGGAGAAAGGGTTGTGGGCGGCTTCGGCCGCGTGCTGGAGTGGCCGCCGCTACCGGTATCCGAGCGCGTCCAGGCGTGTCTCGATCTCCTCGTCGATCTCCTCTTCGTCCCGTCCGCCGGGCGTCTCGTCGGCGGCGCCGTCGCCGCCGATCGTCTCCAGTCGTCGCTCGACCGCGCTGTCGAGCGCGTCGATCGGGGCGTCGGTCGCGTCGTCCCAGCGATCGACCTGCTCCCCGGGATCCGCCCGTCGATCGTAGAGTTCCCGCCGGCCGGATTCGGCGTGGCGGACGTAGGTCCAGTCGGGCGTTCGGGCGCTCGCGAGCACCTCGCCGTCGTCGAGGTGGCGGGGGATCGGCTGCTGGGTGACCGAGTCGCCGCGCACGGTGACCGAGACGACAGGATCGTCCCGGAGCGAGTCGCCGTCCCGGATCGCGGGCAGGAGGCTCTCGCCCGTCGCCCCCGGTGACGCAGGGACGTCCATCGCGTCACCGATCGTCGCCGGGACGGCGTCGAGGCCCACGGGGGTCTCGACCCGGTCGACGGTGTCGCCGGGCGCGTCGACGATCAGGGGCACCTCGATCAGTTCGCCGTAGAGCTTCGGGTAGTGGGCCAGGTGGCCGTGCTCCTGGAACTCCTCGCCGTGGTCGCCGGCGACGATCACGGTCGTCTCGTCGCGGAGGCCGCGTTCTTCCAGGGTCGCGAGCAGACGGCCGAGGCTCTCGTCGACCTGGCGGGCAGCCCCCGCGTACAGCGTCTGCAGGTCCTGGAGGGTTCGATCGTCGACCGCCCGGCCGAGGCCGACCTTGAGGTGGGCCCGCAACATCCGCGGCGTTCCCATCTCGCCGTCGGAGACCGCCTTGACGTGGGCCGGCGCCGGGACGTACGGCGTGTGGGTGTCCATGTAGTGCACCCAGCAGAAAAACGAGTCGTCGGCCGACTCCATGAAGTCGGTCGCCCGGGCTTCGAGGTCCCGCAGTCGCGAGGCGTTCTCGGCGGGGTGGGTCTCGCGACCCCGCAGTCGACGCCAGGCCGACCGGAACGGCTGGGTGGCAAAGAGCGACCACGCCTGCACCGTCGGATGGGCCGCCAGGGTCCGGCCGACCGGCGTCGAGTGCGTGAGGAACGTTTCGAACTCGTCGAAACCGCGGTCGTAGCCCCAGAACTCGGTCAGGAAGCCGTTCGCGGCGTTGAACCCCGCGGTCTCCACGCCGTGCTTCGAGAGGGTTTCCGCCAGCGTCGGCCCGCTCCCGACGCCGATGTCCGGGCCGTCCGAGAAGACGGGACGGCCACCGAGGATGCTCGGGAACGAGAAGGGCGTCCAGTTGCCCTGGGCGAAGGCGTTCTCGAAGACGGTCCCGCGGCGGGCGAGCGATTGGAGCGTCGGCGTGTGCGAGCCGATGGCGTCGGCTCGAAACGAGTCGATCGTGACCAACAGCGTGGGGCCGGTGTCTGCTGCCATGTGCGTTGCCGGTCGAGAGACCAGTTGCGCGAGGGTAGGGAACGGGCGATCAAATAGGCGTCGACCTTCGAACCGTTCGCCGAAAACGCCGCTTTGGCCGGTGTAACGGCCGATTTTCCACTAATCGTCGGCCGACGCACGGGGGACTTCCCGGTCGCTCCGAGGACCCGGGAGGTCCACGTCGGGCAGGAGGTCGCGCAGGTAACGGCCGGTGTGAGAGGCGTCGTCCCGGGCGACGGCCTCCGGCGTCCCCGTGGCTACCACCTCGCCACCGTTTTCGCCGCCCTCTGGGCCGAGGTCGACGATGTGATCGGCGTTTTTCACCATGTCCAGTTCGTGCTCGATGACGACGACGGTGTTGCCACGGTCGACGAGGCGGTGGAGCACGTCGATCAGTTTGCGCTCGTCGTGGGGATGGAGGCCGGTCGTGGGTTCGTCGAGCAGGTAGAGCGTGTCCCCTGCGTCCTTCTTGCCCAGTTCCTCGGCCAGTTTGATCCGCTGGGCCTCGCCGCCCGAGAGCGTGGTCGAAGGCTGGCCGAGTTGCATGTAGCCCAGGCCGACGTCCTTGAGGAGCTTCAGCCGCCGGCGGATGCCGGTGTGGCCCTCGAAGAACTCGTGAGCCTCGTCGACGGACATGTCCAGCACGTCCGAGATGGTCGCGTCCTTGTAGGTCACGTCCAGCGTGGCGTCGTTGTACCGGGCGCCGTCGCACTCCTCGCAGGGGACGTACACGTCCGAGAGGAAGTTCATCTCGATCTTGACGGTGCCCTGGCCGCCACACTCCTCGCAGCGCCCGCCCTTGACGTTGAACGAGAAGCGACCCTTCTCGTAGCCGCGCTGCTTGGCGAGTTTGGTCTCGGCGAACAGTTCCCGGACGTGGTCGAAGACGTTGGTGTAGGTGGCCGGGTTGGAGCGGGGCGTTCGCCCGATCGGCGACTGGTCGATCAGTCGGACGTGTTCTATCTCGTCGAGCCCCTCGATGTCGTCGTGGTCGCCGGGATTGACCGAAGTGTTGTCGTTCATCCGCCGGGCCAGCCCCTTGTACAGCACCTCGTGCATCAGCGTGGACTTCCCGGAGCCAGAGACGCCGGTGATGGTCGTGAACTCGCCCAGCGGAATCGCGACGTCGAGGTCGTCGAGGTTGTGCTGGCGAGCGCCCCGGATGGTCAGGTGGCCGTCCGGATCGCGGCGTTTGTCCGGGACCGGAATATCCTTTCGCCCCGCGAGGTAGTCGCCCGTGATGGAGCCCTCCGATTGCTGTACCTCATCGACGTCGCCCTTGGCGACGATGTCGCCGCCCTTCTTCCCGGGGCCGGGGCCCATGTCGATGACCGTATCGGCCCGACGCCAGGTCGCCTCGTCGTGCTCGACGACGAGGAGGGTGTTGCCGAGGTCGCGCAGTTCTTCCAGGGTGTTCAGCAGGCGGTCGTTGTCGCGCTGGTGCAGGCCGATCGAGGGTTCGTCCAGCACGTAGAGGACGCCGACGAGCCCCGATCCGATCTGCGTGGCGAGACGGATGCGCTGGGACTCGCCACCGGAGAGGGTCGAGGCCTCGCGGTCGAGCGTGAGGTATTCGAGGCCGACCTCGACCATGAACCCGAGACGGGCGCGGATCTCCTTCAGGATCTCTTCGGCGATTTTCGTCTGGCGCTCGTCGAGATTGGCTTCCAGGCCCTCGAAGTGTGCGAGCGCGTCGCCGATGCTCATCCGGTTCACCTCGGTGATCGACGTGCCCTGCACCAGCACCGACCGCGAGGCGGGCTTGAGTCGGGTCCCCTCGCAGGCCGGGCAGGTCGTGACCGACATGTACTCCTCGATGTGGTCGCGCGTTCCGTCGCTGTCGGTCTCGACGTAGCGGCGTTCGAGGTTCGGCACGACGCCCTCGAAGGGTTTCTCCTTGTGACGGGTCCCGTTCGAGGTCTCCCACTCGAAGACGACGTCCTCGGTGGTGCCATAGAGGAACGCGTCCTGGATCCCCTCGTCCAGTTCCTCGAAGGGCGTGGACACGTCGTTCCCGAAGTGGTCGGCCACCGAGTCCAGTCGGCGGCGGTAGTACGACCGGTTGTAGCTCCAGGGCTCGAAGACGTGCTTCAGGGGTTTCGAGGGGTCCTCGATCACCAGCTCCTCGCTGACCTCCTTCGTCTCGCCGATCCCTTCACACTCGGGGCAGGCCCCGTGTGGCGAATTGAACGAGAAACTGCGCGTCTCGATCTCCGGAATGTCGATCCCGCAGTGGACGCAGGCGAGGTCCTCCGAGAACTCGGCGACGAGGCGGTCGTCGGCGGTCGCGGCGGCCGCGTCGTCTTCGTCCTCGCCATCGTCGTCCGAGAGGTCGCCCGTCGAGCGCGCCGTCGCCCCGCCGAGTTCCACGCCCTCGGGCGGGTCCGGGACGATCACCTTGATGACGCCGTCGGCCTCCTCCAGCGCGGTCTCGACGGAGTCGGTGATCCGCGAGCGCGCCTCGGGCGCGACGGTGATCCGGTCGACGATCACGTCGATCGTGTGGTCGTAGTTCTCGTCCAGGTCGGGGCGGTCCATCGCGAGGTCGTACGGTTCGCCGTCGACCTCGACCCGGGCGTACCCCTCGCTCACCAGTTCGTCGAACCGGTCCTCGAAGGCCCCTTTCTGGTCGCGCACGATCGGCGCGGCGATCTTGGCGCGGGTTCCCTCCGGGAGTTCGAGGATGCGCGAGACCATCTGATCGGCGCTCTGCTCGCCCACCTCGCGCCCGCACTCGGGGCAGTGGGGCGTCCCGACGCGGGCGTACAGCAGGCGGAGGTAGTCGTGCAGTTCGGTGACGGTCCCGACCGTCGAGCGGGGATTGTTCGCGGCGTTCTTCTGGTCGATCGAGATGGCCGGCGAGAGGCCCTCGACCGTCTCGACCTGCGGTTTGTCCATCTGCCCCAGGAAGTTCCGGGCGTAGGCCGACAGGCTCTCGATGTACCGGCGCTGGCCCTCGGCGTAGACGGTCTCGAAGGCGAGCGAGGACTTGCCCGACCCCGAGAGCCCGGTGACGACGTTGAACTCCTCGCGGGGAATCTCGACGTCGAGGTCCTTGAGGTTGTGCTCTTCGGCCCCCCGGACCTCGATGTACTCCTTCGGCATCTATACTCGCTCTACGTCCGCGGCATTATGGGCGTGTCGATGCCGGAACCGACACCGAAATGACTCGACGGTCGGGACCCGGGCGGAGGGGCGCGAGCACCCTTTTCCCGCCGCGGAGCGTAGGCCCGGCCATGGCGGACGCGGGGGCCGAAGAGGACCGATCGCTCGACCCCTCGGGCGACGAGTACGTCGTCGTCCAGCCGGCGATCGGGAACGCCCATCGCGTCGAGGACGCCGCGGGAAACGTCGTCCTCGAAGGGACCCAGGAGCGACTCGTCATGGACGACGAAACGACGTTCACCGACGCCGCGGGACGACCGGCCCTGACCGTCCGGGCAGGGGCCGTCCTCGATCTGGCTGGCGATTACACCCTCGTCGACGCGGCGACCGACGAACCCCTCGTTCTTCTCGATCCGCGCTTCTCGATGCTGACCCAGCGGTGGGTGCTCCGCGACCCCGATACCGAGGCCGTGGTGGCCGAAATCCGGAACTGGAGCAAGGCCACCGCGTTTCTCCGGCACCTGCCGTTTCTCGGCATCGCCTTCAGGGTGCTGCCGCACGGCCACGAGATCGCTGACGCCGACGGCCTCCACGTCGGGACGATCGAACGCGAGTTCGGCGTCGGAACGCGGTAC
>Ga0102925_1001377_pt1 | contig 13424 bp, 13 predicted proteins | sample SalPonR1_A_D1_MG_FD_78216 | JGI IMG/M metagenome (GOLD analysis project Ga0102925, IMG submission 78216) | Salt pond soil microbial communities from South San Francisco under conditions of wetland restoration - Salt Pond MetaG R1_A_D1_MG | ecosystem: Environmental > Aquatic > Marine > Intertidal...
AAGTACGTCAGGATCAGGTCCGCACCGGCGCGCTTGATCGACAGGAGCGACTCGAAGGCGGTTTCCTCGAGGTCGAGCCACCCTTTCTCCGCGGCGGCGTGGAGCATGGCGTACTCGCCGGAGACGTTGTAGGCGGCGACGGGCCGATCGACCGTCTCGCGCACGTCCCGGATCACGTCCAGATACGGGAGGGCAGGCTTGACCATGATCACGTCCGCGCCTTGCTCGACGTCGAGAGCGACCTCGCGGCGGGCCTCCCGCCGGTTCGCGGGGTCCATCTGGTAGTGCCGGCGATCCCCGAAGGCGGGTGCGCCGTCCGCGGCGTCACGGAATGGGCCGTAGAACGCAGACTCGTACTTGGCGGCGTAGCTCATGATCGGGACGTGATCGTGACCGCTTTCGTCCAGCGCCTCGCGGATCGCGGCCACCTGTCCGTCCATCATCCCGCTCGGGGCGATCATGTCCGCACCCGCGTCGGCGTGTGAGGCGGCGATTTTCTGCAGGCGGGCGAGCGTCGCGTCGTTGTCCACGGTTACCTTCGGGTCGTCTTCCGCTGCTGGTTCGAGAATCCCGCAATGGCCGTGCTCGGTGTACTCGCACATGCACACGTCCGTGATCACGTAGGCGTCGGTCTCCGCGGACACTCGCCGGGTCGCCCGCTGGACCACGCCGTCTTCGGCCCAGGCCCGGGTGCCCTCGTCGTCCTTCGTGGAGGGGACCCCGAAGAGGATGACCGCCTCGACACCGGTCTCCCGGATCTCCTCGACGCGAGCGACTGCCTCCTCGACGGGCACGCGTTCGTGGCCCGGCATCGACGGGATCGGCATGCGTTCGTCGGTCGTCGCGTCGACGAACACCGGGGCGATGAGGTCGCTCGCGTCGAGGTCGGTTTCGCTGACGAGGTCGCGGACGCCGTCCGTCCGGAGGCGTCGCGGCCGGTTCGTGAGGTTCATGTCCGACGCTCCGCCGGCCGGCACCAAAACGCCACCGCTCGCGGGTATCTCCGATCTTCCGCCCGATCCGGCGTCACTCGTCCCGACCCGTCCGTGACACAACGTATTTACCGCAATGTGGCCATGTTCCCCCAATGGCAGTCGACGTCCCCGACTCCGTCGAATCGAGTCCGCTCCGGCAGTTCCTGGAGGACTACGCGCTGTTGATCGTCGTCGGGGTCGCCGCCGTGCTCGCCGTCGTCGGGGTCTCGCTGTTCTTCCTCGGGGACGAGGCGTTCGTCAAGGATCTCCTCGATCGATACGGCTACCTGGCGCTGTTCTCGATCCTCATTCTCGAGGGGGCGATGTTGCTGTATTTTGCGCCGAGCGAGAGCCTGGTTCCCCTCGGGATCGCCTTCATCGCCGATTCGACGGTCGAGAGCGTCGCGGTCGTCCTCGTGGCCGTCGCCGGGGCGACGGTCGGCCAGTACGTCCTGTTCGTGCTGGCCAAACGCGGCGGCCGGGAATGGCTCCTCCAGAAGCCCTGGTTCCGGATCGGCGAGGACCGCCTCGAACGGTTCGACCGCGCGTTCGAACGGTGGGGCTGGATCGCGGTCCCGGTGAGCAACGCCCTGCTGTTCACCCGCGGGATGCTCACCGTCCCCGCCGGGTTCGCCGAGATGGACGCCCGCGAGTTCGTCGTCCTCTCGGCGATCGGGAGCCTGATCTTCCAGACCTGGCTGGCGCTGCTCTGGATCTACCTGAACCAGATGGGCTTTTTCTCGTTTATCTGACCGGTTTCGATCCCGTCCAGTGGCGAGTGAAGCGGGTTCCGTGAATCACTCAGTAGCGGCAACAAATTTTATGTAAATAGTACTTACAACTGCACCCATGTCGTACTGTTCGAATTGCGGTGCAGAGGTGGAGCCAGGGGAGCGGTACTGTCCCGACTGTGGTGAGGCCATAGAGCACGGTGGCCAGGATACTGGCCGTCGCCAACCACAACAGGGGAGCGCGCAACCACAGCAAGGTGGTGACCAGGCCAGGGGAAGCAGACACCAGCAATCCACACAGAGAACGCGGACGGGACAACGGTCAGGCTACGACGACGGTGAGGGATATCCCAAACGACCCGACCGCGACGACACGGACGTCATCGGTGCCCGTATCGGGGCCCAGATCGTGGATTCCATCGCGATGTTCATCATTCTCATCGGTATCACCGCCGTCTTCGGTGGGTTCGGTGCTACGGCCGGCGGCGACTCCGGGAGCGGCATTGCTGGGCTCGGGCTTCTCCTCGGCTTCGGTGGGATGCTGTTCTACGGCTTTCTCCTCGAAGGCTACTGGGACGGGTATACCGTCGGCAAGAAACTCTTCGGCATCAAGGTAGTCCAGGAGAACGGCGAGGCGTGCGACTACGGGTCGGCCTTCGTACGCAATTTCCTCGAGGTCATCGACGGCCTGTTCTACTACCTCGTCGGATTCGTCGCGATGGCGTCGAGCGACAAGCGCCAGCGGGTCGGCGACCGTCTCGGCGGGACCGTCGTGGTTCGCGACGAACCCTGATCGGCCTGGCCCCATCGATCGCTCGACGAAGCGTCCGATGACCGTCGTTCCTTTCGCGACTCGACGGACCGATACATTGACGGCAGGTGTCTCGCTACAGTGCTCACGATGAGCGGACGGGATGCAGGTATCAGAGATCCGGGCCCAGGGAGACGGTTCCCGTGACGCGCTGTCCCGACTGCGGCGCGCCGGTCGCCGACGGCGACGAGTACTGCACGACCTGTGGGACGCACCTGCCGTCGGCGTTCCCGGAGACGACGAGCGAGAACGAGTGCTGGAACTGCGGGCAGTTGCTGGTCGCGGACGCGAACTTCTGCGAGTACTGCGGGAGTGACCGGCACCCGACCGACGACCCCGACACCCGGCGATGCTGGCGTTGCGGTGAAACCCTCGTCGTCCAGGCGGACAAGTGCCACGAGTGTGGTGAACCCCAGCCTCGGCACGATCGCTCGCGCGACCCCGACTACGGGGAGTGGTTCTGTTTCATCTGTGGGACCGTCGTCCACGAGTCCGACAACTTCTGTACGTTCTGTGGGACGAGGGCCCGGTGACCTCCCGAAAATAGCGACCGACGTCGTCAGACGGCCGGGGCGGCCCTCCCTTCGTCAGTCGGCCAGTCCGGCCTGCTCCTCGATGCCCAGGGCCTCCGCCAGCAGTTCCGTGATGTCCACGACCTCGATGTCGTCCTCGTAGCCGCCGGTCTTGCGGCCGTCCTCGTACATCGTCATGCACATCGGGCAGGCGACGACGAACTTCTCGACGTCGTGGCCGGCGTCGGTGTCCTCCAGCGCCTCGCGCATGCGCTCCTCGCTGGGGCGGACCTCCTCCTCGACTTCGAGCCAGAGGCCGCCACCGCCGCCGCCACAGCAGTAGGTGTCCTCGCGGTTGCGCGGCATCTCGCTCAACTCGGCCCCAGTCGCCTCGACGAGTTCGCGCGGCGGTTCGTACACGTCGTTGAACCGGCCGAGGTGGCAGGGATCGTGGTAGGTCACGGTGTAATCGAGTTCGGTCCCAGCGAGGCCGAGGCGTCCGTCCTCGACCATCTCGGCGACGACCTGGGTGTAGTGCAGGACCGGCACCTCGCCGTCCTCGTTCCAGTGGCCGTCGTACTCGAAGGGCATCATCGGGTCGTCGGCGAACTCACCGAAGTCGATCTCCGGGTACTCGTTTTTCATCGTGTTGAACGAGTGCGGGTCCGTGGTGACGATCTTCTCGAACTCGCAGTCATCGAAGGACTCGACGTGGTGCCCGGCGAGTTCGAGGAACATGAACTCCTCGCCGACGCGCCGGATGTCGTTGCCGTCGTACTTCTCGTCGTCGTAGAGGATGCCGTAGGAGACGTCGGCCTCCTCGAGAATGGCGGCGAGTGCGCGGGCGATCCGCTTGTTGCGCTCGTCGAAACTCGGGTAGTCGCCGACGTACCAGAGGTACTCGACGTCCTCCTCGCGGGCGTCGGTCACGTCGAAATCGAGGTCCTCGGTCCACTCGCCGCGCTTGCGGTTCGGGTCGCCGAAGGTGTTGCCCTGCTGCATCAGGTTCTGGAAGACGTCCTGGAGGTTCGTGTCCACCTCGCCCTCGTCCGTCAGCTGGCGGTTCATTCGGGTGAAGGACTTGAGGTGCTCGATCTCGACCGGGCAGGCGTCCATGCAGGCCATGCAGGCCATGCACGACTCCATCGTCTCGGCCTCGATGACGGCACCGCCGTCGGCGACGATGGGTTTCGTCTCGCCCTCGCCGGCGTCGACGGAGTCGCGGTACTCCTTCAGGTCGAGGATGACGTCACGGGGATCGAGGTTGCGGCCGGATTCGGCGGCCGGACAGACCGCGGAACAGCGCCCGCACTTCGTGCAGGCGTCCTGGTCGAGCATCTCCTTCCAGGAGAACGAGTCGATGCTCTCGGCGCCCGTCTCGGCGTCGAGTTCCGGCGGGACGCCCGGCAGGCGGACGCCCGCCTTCTCGTCGCGGGCGACGACGTTGACGAACGACGAGAGCAGGTGGAACGGCTTGGCGTAGGGGATCGAGGCGATGAATCCGAACGCGAGGAGGGCGTGGGACCACCAGGCCCACCAGTACAGCGCGGCGGCACCCTCGGGCGTGACACCGATCGCCTGGAAGACGTCGGCGACGAACCACCCGACGAAACTGACGGTCTCGAAGTCGGGGAAACTGGTCGATCCCTGCCCCGTCCCGAGGATGCGCAGTCCCTCGACGACGTAGCCGCCGACGGCGACGAAAAAGAGGCCCCAGACGAACAGGTCGTCCTCGAGGCTCGTGTGTTTGCCCCAGAGGCGCTCGTTACGAACCCAGTACCGGCGGTACAGGGCCATCCCGAGGCCGACGACGAGCAACAGGCCCAGCGCGTCCATCACGAGCGAGTAGGCCAGGTAGAAGTCGCCCTTGAAGATCGTGAACCCGAACCCCTTCTCGAGGACGTCCATGTCGAACGCCAGGATCGACGTCCCGATGAGGAGGGTGAGAAAGCCCCAGATGATGAACGCGTGCATGATCCCGCCGTAGAGGTCGCGGTTGAACTGTTTCTCGTTCGTGAAGACGATTCTCGTCGCCTCGATCACGCGTTCGGTCAGGTCGTCGAACCGGTCGAACCAGTCCTCGTCGGCCCGTGCCAGTCGGGCGAACCGCTCGTAGATCCCGTACACGAGGACGACGACGGTCAGCGCGGCGAGGAAGTAAAAGACGACCTCGCCGACGTGACTGATGCCCCAGAGCGTCTCGCGGGTTGGGGTCGCCCCGACGACCGACAGCGCCTCGAATGTCATATGTTAATCACCGGAAACGGGCAGTATAAAACTTGTCACAGCGTCTCGTCGGGGAACTGGGCCCGACGGGTCGGTCGGTCCTATTGTCAGGTTCGTTGTCGAGTTATCTGCAATCCGATAGATTCATAAACGCAGCGACCCAATTACACTCTTCACGCCAAAATGGACGAGAAAACCGAGGAGCTTCGTGACATCTTCATGGACGTTTCCGACTCAGAGACAGTCACGGAGCAACAGGAGGAGACCCACGGGTCGCTGACGGAACAGGAGGAAGAAGCGGTGGTGGAGCAGATCGAAGCGGTCATCGGACGGATGCGCGACCGTTTCGAGTTCGACGCCGACCTCGACGATGAAGCGTATCGCCGGGTGGTTCGACGCTTCTACGACGGCGCCTCGGACGCCGCCATCGCCCGCGAACTCGAACTGTCACGCGAACGAACGTTCCGCGCGCGACTCGATCTCCATCTCTTTCGCGATCGCGATCTCGACGCTCCGTTCGAACTCTCGACGCTCCGCGATCTCCTCGACGCCGGCCGCTCGGTGGAGGACATCGCCGACGAACTCGACGTCAGCCCCTCGACCGTCCGCCGGTACCGCCGGGTCGTCCGCGCACGGGACGAGGCCAGGCGATCGAACGACCGATTCCGTGACGAGTTCGAAGCGATCCTCGCGGACGCCGACCTCTCGAATCGGTTGACCGGCGACGTCCAGGAGGACGGGCTCGACGACGCGACCGAAGGAATGGAATCGAACGTCTCGTTCTAATCTACCTGCTGCCGCGGATGGACGACGTCCCGACAGCCCGGACACTCGGCGAACATCGCCGGGCCGTCGTCGGTTTCGTATTCGATCAACAGTCGGCCTTCGGGGATCCGACTCTCGCAACTGGGACACTGACCGAGCGTGGCGTGGGTACTCATGGGCGTGTTTCGGGCGGGTGGGCAGCCGTGGCGATTGAGCGTCCGATGCTATTTCCAGATCCGATCCGGGCGACCCTCAAGGTGAGCCACGCGAGGTGAAAGTGAAGGTGGTCGTATGACGACGGTATCCGTGCCAGGGTTCAAATCCGATGGCGCGACCAGCGGTGGCATGACCGTTCCCTTCAGCGACCTCCGGATCGCCGCGTACTGCCCCCGCAAACTCTATTACGTCCGTCGCGACGACCGCGAGCCGCCGGCGCACGTTCGGAACGTCCGGGAACTCGCGTTCCGGTATTCCGACCTGCTGGACGCGGACGGCGGCACGCTGTCGACCCGTCCGATCGAGGTGCCGGCGTTGCAGTATCGCGACCGACTCCGGGAAACCCGCCGATCCCGCGAGGACTGGGCCGATCTCGTCGACCCCCCTGCCCGGAACGTCCGCCTCGCTGGACGGGACTGCGGTGGGATCGCCCACAAGGTGCTCGAGGGGCCGCCGCGCCCCTCGATCGTTTCGACCGGATCGCCGCCCGACCGGGGCGTCTGGGAACCCCAGCGCGTTCACGCCGTCGCCGCGGCCAAAGCCCTAGCGTGGGAGCGCGAACGACCGGTCGAGCAAGCGATCGTCGAGTATCCCGCGTACGGCGTGATTCGGGACGTTCGACTCACGACCCGGCACAAGGCGGCCTATCGGCGGACCCTCCGGACGGTTAGGGGCCTCGACGGCCCGCCGCCACGCCTCCGGGATCGGTCGAAATGCGAGTCCTGCGAGTACCGCGGGGAGTGTGGCGTCCGAACCCGGACGATGGCCTCGCTGCTCGGGCGGTAATCCCGGCTCCTCGCGGCGACTCGAGCCACGAGGGTGCTCACGCCGAATCGAGCCACGCCTCGATCTCGTCGGCGATCGTTCCCCGGCGATGGATCTCGCCGCGTTCGACGTCGACCACGGTGCTGGCGGTCCCGCCGGTTTCGCCCCCGTCCAGGACGACGGCGGCTGCGTCCCGGATTTCGGGGTCCAGGTCCGCGAGCCGGGTGACGCTCGGTCGGCCGGTGACGTTGGCGCTGGTGGCGGTGATCGGGGCGACTCGGTCCAGCAGTGCCAGGGCGAGGTCGTGGTCGGGAATCCGAACGCCTACGCGGTCGAGGCCGGCCGTCAGTGCGTCCGGGACCGGGGCCCGTCGCTCGCAGACGACCGTGACCGGTCCCGGCAGGAAGCGGTCCATGAATCGCCGTTCCCGGTCGCTCACCTGTACGTACTCCAGCGCGGTCTCCACGTCGGGCACGGCCAGCGAGATCGGGTCGTCCCGGTCGCGACCCTTCGCTTCGAACACGCGTTCGACGGCGTCCGGGTCCAGCGCGTCGGCCCCGAGTCCGTAGACGGTCTCGGTCGGGTAGACGACGAGTTCGCCGTCGCGAACCGCGCTCGCGGCCGCGTCGAGGTCCGTCATCGTCCCGGTGGTCGGCCTCGCGGCGAAAAAAGCGTGACGCTACGCGTGACTTTCGATCGCGGCTTCGATCCCGCGGTCGAGGGTGGATATCCGACGCAGGGTCGCTCAGAGCGACGGAGACGGCGCGGATCCGAAATATAACAATTTTTAAATCGTGGCGGCCTACACTCGCACGTGTCGATGCATACACCGGTAGCAGCGTGGCCGCCCTTCGAAGCCGGCGTGGTGCCACTCGTACAAATACTCGGTATCGAACTCGGTCAGACTGCCATCACCGGCGTCGGTATCCTGATGATCATGTTCCTCCTCGTGGGCTCGGGGTTCTTTTCGTCGTCCGAGATTGCGCTGTTCTCCCTGTCGACCCACCAGACCGACGCAATGATCGAGCAGGGCAAACGTGGTGCGCGGGCGATCAGGTCCCTCAAAGAAGACCCCCATCGCTTGCTCGTGACGATCCTCGTCGGGAACAACCTGGTCAACATCACGATGTCCTCGATTTCGACGACCATCGTCGGGTTCTACTTCGACCCGGGGACGGCAGTCCTCGTCTCGTCGCTCGGAATCACGTCGATGGTTCTGGTATTCGGCGAGACCGCACCCAAATCCTACGCCGTCGAGAACACCGAATTGCACGCACGGCGGGTCGCCCGAGGGCTGAAAATCGTCGAGAAGCCGCTCTGGCCGCTCATCACCTTCTTCTACTATCTGACGAGCATCGTCAACAGGGTCACGGGCGGCAGCCCGTCCATGGAGTCGTCGTACGTCACTCGCGACGAAATTCGGAACATTATCCGGACCGGCGAGCGCGAGGGCGTTCTCGACGAGGAGGAACGCGAGATGCTCCACCGGACGCTCCGGTTCAACAACACGATCGCCAAGGAGGTCATGACCCCCCGCCTCGACATGACCGCCGTCTCGAAGGACGCGACCATCGAGGAGGCCATCGAGACCTGCGTCCAGAGCGGACACGCCCGCCTGCCGGTCTACGAGGGGAGCCTCGACAACGTCATCGGCGTCGCCCACATCCGCGACCTCGTGCGCGACCTGAACTACGGCGAAGCCTCGCCGGAGGACCTCGAAATGGCCGACATGATCAATCCGACCCTCCACGTCCCCGAGTCCAAGAACGTCGACGAGTTGCTCTCGGAGATGCGGGAAAACCGGATGCACATGGCCATCGTCATCGACGAGTTCGGCACCACCGAGGGGCTGGTGACCATGGAGGACATCCTCGAGGAACTCGTCGGCGAAATCCTCGAAGGTGAGGAGGACGAACCCATCGAGTTCCTGGACGACCACACGCTGATGGTCCGGGGCGAGGTCAACATCGAGGACGTCAACGACGCGCTCAACGTCGAAATCCCCGAGGGCGAGGAGTTCGAAACCATCGCCGGCTTCATCTTCAACCGCGCCGGACGCCTCGTCGAGGAAGGCGAAGAGATCACCTACGACGACATCCGGATCCAGGTCGAGGAGGTCGAGAACACCCGCATCATGAAAGCCCGCCTCACGCGAATGACCCCGACCGAACCCGAAGCGGAAGGAACGGCCGACGCGGAACAGACCGACGCCGAAGTCGCGGCGGACGGTGACAGCGTCGCGACTGGCGACGCCACAACATCGGTCGAAGAATCCGGCGACGACGCCGAAAACGAAGAAACGACGCCCGAGTAATCGACCTGAAGCTGCGAACTCCCGGTCGGCGATTTTCCCGCCGGTTCGACCGTCAGTTCGAGGACGGTTTCGACCGGTTCTCCGACGGCGGTGGTTCGACGCCCTCGGCGGCCTCGACCTGTTCGGTCTCCTTCTCGACGTCGACGTGCCAGCGATCGACCTCGTCCTCGTACTCGTAGAGGCGCTCGGACACCGCCCCTTTGAGATCGTCGTCGTTGACGTTGACCTCAAGGATGAAGTCCTCGCCTTCGCCGGCCTGCTGGAGGTTCGCGCTGATCAGTTCGTTGTCGAAGTAATAGGGCGCCAGCTGGGTCATCACGCGCTGGTAGATCGTGTCCTCGACCCGCCGGATGGCCTTGCGGCCCGCCGAGTCGGCGGCCCGGGTGACGTAGTCGATGGACTCGCTCCACTTGTCCACCGCGTCGTCGGTGTCGCCGTTCTCGAGGTTCTCGTAGGACTGCTCGAGTTTTTCCCCGGCCGTCTGGATGTCCTCGTCGGGCTTCTTGCCGGCCTTTTCGCCCTCCCCTTCGCCGACGCTGGCCTGCTCCGCGGTCTTCTCGCTGACGTCCTTTTCGATGCGTTCGTGGGCCTTCGGCCGCCACTCGTCCCACTCCTCGAAGGCGTCGACGTATTCGGAATCGGGTTCGTTGACGTCGAGGTCGCGGAGGGCGCGGGTTACCCGCTCGCCGTGCTCGACGACGGCGGCCCAGTCTCCCCGGACCTTGAACCCGGAAATGCTCTCTTCCATCTGGTTGTGGGCCTCTAGCCGGTCGGTCGTATAAGTCTTCTCCGGCCTGGCGGGTCGATCGGGTCTCGATCCGTGGTTCGCCGGCCACGTCGCTCGGATCGATACATTAACCGGGAGTGGCCGCACTCCACTCCCATATGACCATCGACGAACGGGAACGCGCCGCCGTGATCACGCACGCGCTGGCCAGGCACACGCTCACCGACCTTCGATCGGTCGAGACCGAACAGGTGGCCTTCCGGAAGGGGCTGGTGAAACTGGGGCGGATCTGCGGCTACGAGATCATCGACGGCCGCATGGGCACGGAACCGGTCGAGATCGAAACGCCGCTGGAGCGGACGACCGGCGAACGGGTCGCCGGCATGGACGACGTCGTGATAATCAACGTCCTCCGGGCCGCCACGCCCTTCGTCGAGGGCTTGTTGAAGGCGTTCCCGCGCGCCCGCCAGGGCGTCATTTCGGCGTCCCGCGACGAGGAGGCCGGTCGCGACGAGGACGGGGCCTTCCCGATCACCGTCGACTACGTGAAACTCCCCGAGATCACCGAGGCGGATACGGTCATCGTCGCCGACCCGATGCTCGCGACCGGGAGCACGATGGTGGCGGTCCTGGATCGCGTTCTGGACGCGGCACCGGACCCCGACGCCCTGAACGACCTCCTCGTCCTCTCGGCGGTGGCGGCCCCCGAGGGCGTCGACCGACTCGCCGAGACCGTTCCGGCCGCGGACGTGCTCACCGTCGCGGTCGACGACCACCTCGACGAGAACGGGTTCATCGTCCCCGGTCTCGGTGACGCCGGCGACCGGGCGTTCCGGACGACCTGAAACCCGACTGCCGGTGGCCGAGGTTCAAGTAGGAGGGCGGGACCACCTCGTTCCGCGATGGATACCACACGCGTTTTCGCCGGCGATTGCACTGCCGTCCACGACCGGGCCGACCGATCCGAGCACCGCGGCCGCGTCATCGTGGTCGTCAAACCCGACAACACCGTGCTGGTCCACGATGCGGAAGGCTACCAGCCCGTGGCGTGGATCACCCGCGCCGAGGTCGTCGCCTGCGAGCGAGAGGTGGGACGGATCGTCGCCAAGGACGGCGACGAGCGACTCCGGATCCTCGTCCACGACGAGGACGGGTTCGCCCGCTATCCGACCTCCGCGGCCGGCGTCCCGGTCGGGGAGTGCCCGGACTGTGGCGACGAACTCGTCCGCGAGGGCGGTGCCGTCTCCTGTATCGGCTGTGGCGACCGGTATGGCCTCCCCACGGGGGCGACGGTCAGAGACGACTACTGCGACGACTGTGGCCTCCCCCGGATTCGGGTCGAGCGTGGCGTCCCGCTCGATCTTTGTCTCGATCGATCGTGCGATCCGCTGGTCGAGGCCGTCCGCGAGGAGTTCGACCGCGCCTGGACCTGCCCGGACTGTGGCTCGGACCTCCGGATCCTCCGTCGTGGCGGTCTGCTCGTCGGATGCGACGATTATCCCGACTGCGAAACGAGCTATTCCTTCCCCGCCGGGGTCGCCGTCGACACCTGCGACTGTGGCCTCCCGGTCTTTCAGACGCCGTCGGGGCGGCGGTGTCTGGACGCGACCTGCTCGGTGCCGCGGCCCGCCGAGGCCGCTGGTCCCGCGGATTGAGGTCAGGACGTCGGCTCCCCGGGTCGGGATCGCAGGGTCTTAGGCCGCGCGTGGCCACGCACGACCATGGACGGACGGCTCGACGACGAGGTAGTTCGCGTCGGTGGCGACGCTCGTCAGCGCTACTACGACGCTAGCGGCTACGGCCGACCGCTGGAGGGCAACGAGATCGAACTCGCGCCGGTCGAGGCGGCCCACCTGCTGTTCCGCGGCGACCTCGACGCCGTCGACGGGATGGGGTTCCGCGAGTTCTTCGCGCACGCGACCGACGCCGTCGACCGGTTCGGAGTGCGGTACCTGGTCTACGCCGACCTGCGATCGCGTGGCTTCTATCTCTCGCCGTCCCGGGCGGACTGGGTGCCGGCACCACGCCGGGACGACGATTTCGTCGTCTACGAACGCGGCCAGGGACCGCCTGACGGCGACGTGGCGTACCGGGTTCGCGTCGTCGGCGAGCGCGAGATGGTGTCGGCCGCCGCGATCGCGGCAGCACGAACCGACTCCGGTGACGCCGCCCTCGCCGTCGTGGACGAGGAGAGCGAGATCACCTACCTCGACCTGGGGCATCCCGACCTCGACGGCTCGACGAGCGTCGGCCTTCCCGATGGCGTTCCCGCTGCCGTGCTCGACGATCGAGTGATCTGCTGGGAGCCACCGGTTTCGCTGTACGAGCAGGGCTTTTTCGGTCGGCCGCTGTCCGGTCGGGAGGCGACAGAGGGGGATCCGCTCCAGCTATCGCTCGTCGAGGCGGCCTACCTGGCGGCCCGCGGTGCGATCGATCTGCAGGAGGGTTCAATAACCGTCCGCGATCGCGGCCGGGCCGTCGAGGGCGAACGGTTCGACCGCCGCCTCGCGGCCTACACCGAACTCCGCGATCGGGGCGTGGTCCCCAAGACCGGCTTCAAGTTCGGTGCCGACTTCCGGACCTACGCCGACGTCGAGTCGGTCGACTCGCTCGGTCATTCCGAGTTGCTCGTGCGGGTGTTGCCCGCCGATCACGCGTTCGCCCCTCGTGACCTGGCGCTGGACGTCCGGTTGGCGAACGGCGTCCGGAAGACGATGGTCTTCGCGCTGGTGGGAGACGACGATTCCGCGGGCGATGGTGACATCGAGTGGCTATCCGTCACTCGGCTGACTCCCTGACGCGGTTCCGGGGCTCCCCGAGGCGACCTCGAACGACTGCCACGACTGCCCGAAGCGAACCCTTTTTGCGCCACCCGGCGCGTAGATGCGGGCGAACCGGTAGCGACCATGACTAGAGAAACGGAACCCGACGCGTCCAGGGAATCGCGCTCCGAGCAGCGGCCGTCGACCGACGGGGCGCGGTGGCGCTCCTCGTCGACCCTTCGTCCGGACGGCGGCGGCGCGAGCGAGGCCGCCGGTGCCGACGACGTCGCCCTGGACCCGGGGGGCTCCTCGACCATCGCCGACTATCGCAAGCTGTTCGAGCAGTTCGGCATCGAGGAGTTCGACGACCTGCTCCCCGAGGTGCCGAACCCCCACTACCTGATGCGCCGGGGCGTCATCTTCGGCCACCGCGACTACCGGCGGGTCGCCGAGGCGATGCGAAACGACGAGCCGTTCGCGGCCCTCTCGGGGTTCATGCCCACTGGCGACCCCCACATCGGCCACAAACTCGTCTTCGACGAGATCATCTGGCATCAAGAGCAGGGTGGCGACGCCTACGGCCTGATCGCCGATCTGGAGGCCCACGCCGCCCGAGGGCTG
>Ga0102925_1001379_pt1 | contig 13415 bp, 10 predicted proteins | sample SalPonR1_A_D1_MG_FD_78216 | JGI IMG/M metagenome (GOLD analysis project Ga0102925, IMG submission 78216) | Salt pond soil microbial communities from South San Francisco under conditions of wetland restoration - Salt Pond MetaG R1_A_D1_MG | ecosystem: Environmental > Aquatic > Marine > Intertidal...
CACCAGGCGTTCCGCTGGAACGCAGCGATCAAGACAGCACCACACATTGTTACCCACCAAACCTTCCTACAGGAAGGAACTGGAGTTATATGACTTGCACGTATACACGTTGAAGTCTTTTTTTTGGTAACAGTCTGCTCATCGTCTATGAAATAGATCATCAGGCAAGCTCTCCGTCACCTACCCCATTTCGTATCCGACAGTTTTTCAAAACGTTTTGGACAGTACTGAAATCAAATAGATCTTTTTTTACTCACCTGAATATCATTAAATCTGAACGCGATAAAGTTGAAAGTGATTATTTCTAATAACCTCGTATAAATAAACATATCAAAAATAAACCATCATGTGGAAATATAAAGGAGATATTCGTCCCCCATTCGCTCATAAACCTAAAGAAAATGAAGAATCGGTTTGGGACTATCCCCGTCCGCCGGTACTTGATCAAGATTCACGGCTTGTGACCGTTAAAACGGGTGATACGATCATTGCGAAAACAAGCAGTGCCATACGGGTGCTCGAGACTGCAAGCCCGCCAACATTTTATATTCCGCCGGAAGATGTTGCCAAAGAATACCTGGAGAAAGCACCCGGTTCATCATTTTGCGAGTGGAAAGGAAAAGCAACCTATTGGAATGTGATAGTGAATGGCCGGGAAATTCCAAAAGCAGCATGGTCATATAACAACCCGAACAGCCGGTTTGAGCCGATTGATGGCTTCTACTCTTTCTATCCCGGGCTGGTCGACTGTTTTGTTGACGGCGAAAAAGTAAAACCGCAACCCGGAGGATTTTATGGCGGATGGGTAACCTCAGAAATTGTTGGTCCAATGAAGGGCGAACCCGGAACCGGCGGCTGGTGAAAAGTGTGAATTAAAACGCCGTCAATCCGACAGGTAGTACTCAATTGTTGAGACCACTCTCACATTTTTAATATGCGGATTATTGCGGTCGCGGTCGCTGATACTGAACAGTCCCTGGGAGGCCGTTTTAATTTTTCCCAGCTCGCTGTTTGAGTCTTCTGCAAATTTTTCGGCTACTTTCCTGGCCTCTTTGGTTGCTGCTTCAATCATTTCGGGCTTGATCTCGTTCAGACGTGTAAAGAGGTATTCAGTTCTGAGAGAGTAATCACCTCCGGATATAATAACACCCTTTTTCCCAAGTTCACCTGCATTACGCATCACTTCCCGTACATCTTCAACGCGTTCTGAGTATACCGTAACTGCCTGCGACGCCACATACCTGAATTGTCCTCCGTTCTCACCACCCCATCTCTGAGCGGAACGGTCTGTAACAACCGGCAGATCCACTGAAATTTCTTCTTCAATGATGCCTCTCTCTTTTAAAAAGAGCGTTACTCTCTCCACATTATCTTCCAGCATTTTGTAAATCTCCTGCTGATTATTACTCGCCACTGTAAATTGAACAGGCCAGATTATCAAGTTTGCAAGATGTTCCTGCTCAGCAAGTCCCCTGACAGTTACAGTCCTGTCATATCCTTTAAATGTTTTCACAGATTGATTCATATAAAACCCAAGAAGAAAAAGACCTGCTATAATCGATACACCGATAAGTATGAGTCCGGATTGTTTTTTTTCATTCATAACAGTTATTCATGGTTTTACAAGTGTATACTCTTTATGCAGCCTATTTGTTTCTGAGTGATGTTGAACTTTTTACTGCAAATCAATTCTGCTGGTCATTTTCGGTTTTATCTATCCATTTATACGGCCAAAAACTGAATTCGCCATCTCTGTACTCCGCCAACCAGACCGGGCTTACGTTGTTCCATGTTACTTTTCAGTGTTGTGTGCCCGAGTGAATTGTAGCCAACCCACCATGAATGGCTATAAAAAAGGTTTGTTTGTCCGTTCTTTTGAGTTGTTCAATAACCGCTAGATTCATTGAGGGTAAACCTTTAATCAAACTAAAAGATAATCAACTACAAGATATTATTTTAGTTAACGTCTTTAATGTATTGAACTCAATTGACCCAATTTGCGATATCAACTTATCGATGTCGATTTTAGTTTTTGCTTCTTTTAATATAGTTCTTTATTAAATAATTTTTGCTCTTCAAATTTATGGTATATCATTTTAATAATTTTTCTATTATTCTTTTTGTATAAATTTTGTTGCCAATAATGTAATTAATCCTGTTTGATCAAAGTTTGAAAATGCTCACTCTCATCATTCGCATATTAATTTTCCTGCCACTGATTTATTCAGCCATATTTTCAAATGGATATGCTTTACAGATTGAACAGCCCGATAGTATATTTGCTGATACAACCAATGAAAAATATGGATATGTTAGGTTTGAAGTTGAGCCTGATACCGCTTACCTGTATATAGATACCAATTTTGATGATCCTCTTCTAATCACCAACGGAACAGAAATAAAACTTACTGTCGGGTTTCATCGACTGTTGATTTTTGGAAAAACAATCCCGGACAGACGGTTTAGGATAGAGGTAAAAGAAGATCGCTTCCAAAATGTAATTGTTAATTTTCCAGTTAGAAGATTGGATGATAGTTATTACTCTACATATGCGGCATTAAAGTGGCAGGCAAATTTAATGGTGTTTAGTGATGAAGATACGTTTATATCAATATCAGAAACTGAATATAGATCTCAGGGTTTTCTAAAAGTGAAACTTCCGGGCGGCGTTTATCGAATTCGATTTGAAAGTATATCCGGCAGTCTCAGGGAATTATTTGTTGAAATTAATACCCATCAATTAACAACAGTAGAAGAGCATCTTAAACCATTAAAGGGCAATTCAATTGCAGGTGGAGTTATTCCGGGAATAAGTCAACTCTATAAAAAACAAAGAATAAAAGCTTTATCGATAATTTCAATAATCGGATTATCCGCAGGATTGGCCATTCACTACAATCAGAGAATAGGGACGGGGTCAAATGAGTTTGACAGAATTTTAACAAATTACCGGCAAGCAAATAGCGAACAGGAAGTCGTTGAGCTGGGAAATCGGTTAGACCGGCTTTCAGATGAAATAAAGAGCCTGGAAACAAAAAGAAATGTCGCCTTGACATCAGCTATCCTGTTTTATGTCGTAAACATTGTTGATGCTTTCCGACCCCCTGAAGCTGGTTTTGCCAATAAAAATACATTTAATCCCTACCGTGCTTTTTCCTTTGACATCCAGAAAAACTATGCCGTGGCAAAAATTAACCTTCGTTTTTAATAGTATGGAGAGACTAAACAGTTACAGACTACTTCAATTACTGTTTCTGACTGTTGCAGCAGTATTGCTACTATACGGATGCAATTCATTCGATCCGGATTTTGAAAGGGATCATCCATTAGATCCCAGGAATCCCAATTTTGTTCACTCGAAGCCGGAAATGTTTAAGATTTCAATTGAAAATGAGGCAATTGAAATTAGCTGGGAAGATAGAACTGAATTTAATGACGGTTATCTCATTGAAAAGGCAATTAATGATTCCACCCAATTTGGAAGAGTTGCGACACTGCCCAAAAATGCTGAACAATATACAGATGCAAGCCGCGAGATTGGGCTTACTGTATTTTACCGGATTTCAACGTTTGAAAAAGAGAATGATGTGGAAAAAATTGTCCATTCTGAAACCCTTTCCCTTTCAGTAAATGTATTGATGAATATTAACATTATCTCTAATATAAACGAGAATAAAATAAATTTAAGCTGGCAAGAAGCTGATGGATTTATTGATGGGATTCGAATTGAGGAGAAAATAAAACCGGATTCAACTTTCCAAAAAGTTAAAGAGTTCGATTTTGTAAACGAAACTTCTCAAATCAATTCATACAATTACAGTACATCTTTAAAATCGTTTAAATCGGATATCAGGCTTGCAGCGTTTCAGTATCAGGGAGATCAAAAAGTTGACATCGAACATATCGAGAAAGAATTATTTATAAACCAAATTGGATTTTTAAATATAGAGCATGTGAATGAAAGAGAAACACGTGCAGAGTGGGAAAGCCATGATTTTGCTGATTATTATATTTATAGAGTAAGTTATGATCAAAATGTAAGAGAGTTAGAAATAGATCCGGAAGATGCAGGCGTATTCATAGACACAGCCGCGCTAAACTCTGGACAAAGAGAATATTCGGTTACGGGTGTTCATAGAGGAGTAGAAAGCAACACTATTTCCGTGTCAGAATTTACATCTAATGATGCTCCTAAGTTAAGTCATTACAGCAAAGATCTCGAATCAGTAGATCTAATCTGGGAATCATCAGTTTTCAACATAACGCCTTCAGAATTTGTACTTGAAAAAAAGGTGAATAATGGTGCTTTTGAAAAATTGATTACACTTCCTCCAGAGCAGCAGAGCTATACCGATTTCGATTTGAATCCATCTGACAGATATGCATACAGGGTGCAGACGTTAATTTCAAACCCATCAAATGAACTTCAGGTATCGAACCAAAATCTGTACACTGTTATTGATGAATCCGAAATACTTTATCAAAGGAATTTCTTTTTCAATTTCAGTATTAAGTCATTAGAGGGAGGGCTTATAGCTGTTAATGAGACTCGTGGAAATATTTATCCTCTGTTGATATTTGACAGGCAAAATCTTGAACCAAAGAAAGTATTAGATTTTAACAGTCATCCTAAAAGTATCGACGTTTCGTTTGATGGAGAGAAATTAGTTGAGTTTGTGGAAGGAGAACAACTTGGAAGCTTCGACCTCAAAATAAGGAATATAAATAGCGGTGTTATTGATAAAACTATTGAAACCGCACATGCGAATAACTCTCAATCTAATGTGAAAGGATTAAATCGGTTTAGTAAGGACGGAAATCTCGTTATAAGTGCCATTCTACATTCAGATACTGATATAAAAATTTGGGATGCCAATTCAGGAGAATTTATTGACGACATAATTCTGACTGGTAAGCAATTAGTATACTTTAAAATTAACCCTGCCAATAATGAGCTGATTGTGATAACAGATCATGAAATTTTCCTGTATGATTTGAGTACCTTTGAAATGAAATCTCAAGTTGTCGGTTCTTTTGCAAACACCGGATTTATACATACAGTGTCAAATTCCGGAGATATTTTATATTCCGCTACTGATAGTAATTATCTCTCTGTTATTGATTTAAACTCCGGTGATTTAATAAATGAGCTGGAATTTGGAGGAAATATTAGAAATATCTCTTTAAATAGTGATGATTCTGAAATTTTGGTCAGCATTGCGAGTGAGTCGATATTGTTAGATGCCAACAATTTTAATATCAAGCAAAGGTATAAATGGGATTTTTTCCAGGGAGATAAAATTCATTGGTTCAGTAATGATCAGTTCACCAATGCATACTCACTGGAAAAGTTCAACAGAAATTCTGATGATGACCGTTGGCTGATCAAGGTGCGGTATAAAAGGCCCCACTGGTTTTATCAAATAGATGATGAATATTAAATCCTGAGTTTTTTATGAAAATAAACTTGCCATTTCTGTTCGTTCTGTTCCTGTTTTGTTTTGGAATTAACACACTCACTTTTTCTCAAAACAGTAATGAGGAAACTGAAAATGATTTCGGATATCTGAAAATAGAAATTTTAAATCAGGATTCAGTTCATGTTATAGTTAATGATGATTTTGAAACTCTCCAAAAAATAGTGTCCGGAGATACCCTGGCTTTAATACCGGGCAGAAATTCTATCAGAATCATTAGTCAGCATTATTTAGATATGGTACGAAATTATGATGTAGAAGAGGGACAGATGAAAGAGGTGCGGTTAAGAATGAAACCATTTCTGGACAACAAAGAATTGAGCCGAAGAAGCAGCTACCCAAGAATTTTCTGGGAGGCCAATAATTTTATCCTTACAGATCCGGATACCGATCTGTATATAGATGGGTTATATGTAGGCCGGCATTATGTAATAATAGATACCGCTGAAAGCTTTAAAGTTACAGGTATCAATGAATCAGGTGTAAAGCTCACAAAAACTCTGCAGCCAGACGACAAGAGTTTTTTTAATTTTCATAAATTATTTATGAAACCAAGCCGAAAAAAAGCCCGCCTCTTGAGTTTTGTTCCGGGTGGCAGCCAGTTGTATAAACGTCAAAAGTTCAAAGGCATCGCGTTCTCAATGGCAACTATTGGCGGTTTGTCCCTCGCATTCTATTATGAAAGCCAAATATGGGGCAAAAAGCGAGAATTTAAGCAGCTGAATTCTGAATACCAATCTGCGACTGACCCTGAAGAAGTTTTTACAATCGGAGTTGAAATCGAAAGAACTGTTAATGAATCGGTAAAATTTTCAAATCGAAGAGATAATATTCTGCTTGGTACAACTCTTGTCTACTTAGCAAATATTGTGGATGGATTTATTGCTCCGAAAATTGGATTCAGAAATGAAAGTTTAAAAATAGATCCCTATCTCGATTTTGACTCACAATATCGACAGGCGGTGGTTGGAATAAAATCTTCGTTTTAAATTAAAAGTATGAAACAGAATTACTTCCTATTTATAATATTTTCAGTTGGATTTGTTCTAATAAGTTTAAGTTGCAGCTCACCTATAGATGACTTTGAACGAACAAATCCCAATGACCCGCTTTCACCTTCATTTGAAGGAGAGCTGATAACAGGATTACAAGTATCTGCGGATACCACCGGAATTATCACACTGCGTTGGGAAAAAACAAATCAGTTTATAACTAAAATCGAGATTGAAAAATCACTGGTTGATACAATGAATTTCAACGTTATTGCTGAACTTTCACCTGATTTTCTTCAATTTTCTGATTCGTCCGGAGTTGTAAGAAAGAACACCTATTACAGAGTATCTTTTTTTTCTGAGATCGATGGTAAAGAGAATCAACTTTTTCGGAAAACCCAAATAAAGCTTGATTTCGGTAGAATATTAAATCACTCCTTTCAATTTATCAATGAAAGCAACCGGCTCAGGTTCTCCTGGAATACAGATGTACCCTTTTTCACCCACTTTATTATTTCATCAGATAAAGTTATTACTGAAAGTAATGGAAACAGCGTTACAATCACCTCCAATAATACTGAGAATGAATTTATTGATCCTCTTGTGAATATCGACTTTGAAACCCGAAATTACACTGTTACCGGGATTATAGAAAATGAAGAATTTGAGGAGGTGATTATGCAAAAGACAATTACATTTGATGGTGCCGAGTTTTTTCAGCCTAAAAATGTGGAAATTAATGTTTTGAATGAACAAGATTGGCGGATTTCATGGGAAAGTGATGCCTTCTTTGCAACTGCTGTTGAGGTAAGCCGGTTTAATAGTAACGGCAGCAGTCCTTATATACTACCCGCAGACACAACTTTTTTTATGGATTCCAAGCTCTTTGATGACAATGAGGAGAACACTTCTAATCAATATCGAGGATACAGTATCAGATTGTTAACCGAAACTTCATCAAGTAACTACGTTGAAAAGGATAGCCTTATTGATATTCTTCCGCTTAAGCTCAACGTTCCGTCATTTGACCAAACAGATCCAAATTCATTAAAAATTACATGGACAAAAGCCGGATTGAATTCTGATCTCATAAAAGAGATTATTGTCGAAAAACAGGATCAGTCGGGAAAATTTGGTGAAATTGCAAGAGTAGATGGCAACCTTTTGAGTTATAATGATACAAATATTAACGCCGGCGAAAATTCGACCTACAGAATTAAATCATTAACTTCAAGTTACAGTGAACCCCGGCTTTATCTGTTTTCACATGATTATAAATTGGACCTTTCACTCGACACTTCTATGCCATCAATTGCATTCGTGGAAACCTCGTCAGATATTAAATTCTTAGCTGCAATATCACGACCCTCTTTCAATGTATCGGAGATGTATCCCATAAATGTATGGAATTTAGAAACAGGACTGATTTCGCATACAATTGATGCCGGTACTGAATCTATAACAGATTTTAAAATCACTACGGATGATCGATTTATTTATTATAGCGTCCCGGGAGAATGCGCAATATACCGGGCAGATTTCCCTGCCGGTTCAACAAAAGAAAAAGTTATTGCAGATGGCTGTGTGAATTCCCAGGGAACACTTCATATTTCTCTGAGTAATGACGGTTCATTTATGGCAGGCACAGGTGGACAGGGGTTTGTGAAAAAATGGAATTTAAATACCTTTGAATTGGACTTCGTGTTTACTGAGTTCCAAACACCAACTGTTTTTCCACTTAAAAATATTGCTATATCTCCGGACGGTAGTTTAATTGGAGGAAATAACGGCGAATCGTATATAATGGATGCGAACACAGGGGCAATTCAAAGGATACTAACTCCGCATACTTCAGCCAATTTAGCAGACTTACAATTTAGTCCCGGTGGAGAGTATTATACATTTTCCGAATTTGAGTTTGGAACAACAAACATTTATTCTTCAAATAGCTGGAAGCTATTGCATACTATATCCGGACGGCGGTCTGATTTTCACCCGGAGAGATCAATCCTTGTTATATCTGATAATAGTGGAGCCTCTACTTATAACCCGTCAGATGATACATTCATTGATTTCATATCTGATGAACAAGGTAATGGCCCTCTCCCGGATCATTTGGACAAAATTACATTTATGGATGACAATACAATAGCTATAGTAACGGGTCCCACTAATAAAACCATTGAAATATGGAAGAAGTTAAACAGCCGTCGATGGAAGGTTTTGAAAACGTTAAATAATTAAGTTCCTTCTTATTTTATTTTGATTATACATTGAGAATAAAAGAGAGCTTACATAGTGGTTAAACAATATATCCGCTTTGGCTACGGATTGAATCTTTCGACTGAGAGTTCTCCTGGAGATTATCTGGACGATATGCATACTGTAAAGTTATGTTATTATGTCTTTACAGGTTTTTAATCCTTTTGAACATTTTCGGTTTTATCTATCCATTTATACGGCCAAAAACTGAATTCGCCATCTCTGTACTCCGCCAACCAGACCGGGCTTACGTTGTTCCATGAATCATCCAGTATGATATCCCCTGTTAAACCCTCAGTGCGTCGGATAGAAGTCAGTTCATCCCTGACTAAAGCCCTGTTCAGACCCGCCATCCTGATGGAGTTTATAAGAATTGTTGTCCCGTCGTATGCCTGTATGGCAAGTGTGTTGGGTTTTTCGCCAAATCGTTCTGTGTAGTTTTCAATAAAGGAACTCAATTTCTGATTCTCTGCGGTTGGGTTGAACGGATAGGCTCCTATTACACCATCTGCATGATCACCGGCGAGCTTGATAAAAGTGTCCGAAACAACTTTATGGGAGCTGAAAACCACCTGGTTCATCCCCGATTCACGCATTTGAGTAACAATACGGGCAACCTCATCTACCTCTCCCCAGACCAAAACAGCCTCTGCATCAGCGCGCCTTATATTTTCAAGGTACTCTTCAAAATTGGTCTCTCCCGGGAAATATACCTGCCGTATACTAACCGGGTATCCCAGTCTTTCCGCCCCGTCAACAAATTCTTTGGTGCCCATCCTGCCATACCTGCTGTTCGCACGTATAATCCCAACACGGGTATATTTCCTTTTGTTATAGATCTCATTTAAAAGAGCGTAGTTGTACTGCCTGTCATCCGGATTGGTTCTGATGAGCCACGGGATTCGTGTGTCGGTGAGTGACGGATCGGTACTCCCGGTATTTACCATCGGGATTTCAAGTTTCAGTGCCACCCTTATGGCAATATGTGAGTTATTTCCATCTATCGACCCGACTACAGCAATCACTCCTTCATCATGTAAAGCTACCAGCTCGTTTCCCGATGCTCCCCAAAGACCAATATCATTTCTGGCAATGAGATCAAATGGTTTGCCACTATAACCACCGGAACGATTCGCCTCTTCGATAGCAAGCAGAGTACCATTGAGCATTTGTATTCCATTTCGTGTGTAGTAAACCTGTTCGCCATCAAGCGGGCCGATGAACCCGATCTTCACCGTATCTGTATCAGAGAGATAATCATACTCCCTGGCTGCACCGAGATATGGCAGTCTCTCCTCAAAATGCCTGTAATGCGGATTTTGAAAATTGCTGAACGGGTAGATTTCAGGTGGTGTATTGGCATGTGGCGGATCTTGCGCAAAGAGTACCTGGCTTCCCGCAATAAGAATAATTGCAAACAGTCCCTGAAGAGTGCCGAAACAGAACTTCCCGTATCTTTTCATATGATTCTCTTTGTCTATGTTGATTTACATATTGCTATTGCTTCAATTTCTACCAGGAGTGTCTCCCAGCATAACCTGACCTGGATTCCTGTACTCGCAGGCAGCGGATCAAGTCCCAGCCAGGTGTAAAATTGAGTTCGTATTTCATTGAAATCTTTGTAATCGCGTTCTATATCGCGTAAATAGCAGGATGTTCTTACTACATCGTGCCACGACATATTTTCGGACTGCAGCAATTCGCTGATGTTACGAAATGTTCTCCAGCACTGAGCCCGGAAATCCCCGATATGCTCTGCTTTTCCTTCTTCATTCACACTCGCCGTGCCCGAAATCAGTAACACGGAGTAACCGCCCAAATCGAGCCGTATTGCACGTGAAAATGATGACGGTTTCTGATAATCGAATGCTTCATTTAAAACATTGGGAGCCTGAACTGCTTTTTTGTCCAGGGGCGGCCTTGATTTATGAATGGCCGGAAGATCGTATTCAGCATATTCATCGTTCTCGGTCAAAATACCGAGCTTGATCATTTCCGAACGTTCATTTTCAGTTAATTTTAAGATGTTATTTGTCAAATGTATTGCTTTATGCATAGCTGCTTGTTTTTAATATTTGATTTCTGAATCAGAGTATTGAATTATCTGCATACCCGACAATTTTTGCCCTGCTTAAACCGTAGGATGTAGCAACCCATATCACCTCCTCACCGATATCCATGTTCCAGACAAATCTGTGAGATATGGAGCTATCCGTAGTTAAATTTTTCTCTTTTTTACCATTCACAATCGTAGTTATTCCCTTACCGGAATCATCTTTCGTGTTGTATATAACCCAAGTGGTACCATCAAATGTATTCAGACCGTTGTCGGTGGCCATGTATGCAACCGAGTTTTTTGCTTTTATAGCATTAATGAAGCCGCTGGTTAAACCGGTATCATGATCAAGGTACCCTTTCCAGTTTTGTCCGTCATATCTGCTTAAACCAAAATAGGTGGATACCCATAAAATGCCGTTATCAAAAGCCACCCCGGTTGTTATGTCGTGGACAAGCCCGTCATCCGGAAACAGAGAGAGTTGAAAATGACCGTCAGGGTCCCTATAGACCCTGAACCTGCCCGTTTCATTGTTATACTCAACAACTCCTCCGCCCCAGGCAGCTATGTAGGCTTTATTATTTCCGGTCGTTATTCCATAGGTCCATGGTTCGTGTAAGGGAGAAGACTCCTCGTTAAATATTTTCCACTGCTTTTTATATGTATCGTACCTGTTAGCTCCCGCAGCCGTGGCAACCCATACATATCGATCGTTCACATGAACTTCGTAAACCACATCATTTGCAAGTCCGCTGTTGAACTGGTCAAAACGTTCAAACAACCCGGCCGACCATCTGTTTAATCCGCTCATTGTACCTATCCATACATCCCCGGTTAGCTCATCAACATCGATTGAGAGAACATTTCTATGTGCAAGGCCATCCTCTTCTGTATAAACCGTCCACACATCACCTTCTAAAACGGCAAGACCCCGGTCGGTGCCGACAAGAATACGATCATTGTCAATTTTGACGGTGTTGATTTTATTCGAAGGCAGGCCATCCTCGGTGGTAAATATTTCCCACTCTCCATATAAAGGCATCTGTGAGGTTTCAGAATCATCAACACTCTTTCCTGGTAGAACAGCAAACCCGGACAAACTCATACCGGGACCAGATTGAACTCCGGGTTCTTTGGCAAGTTTATTCCGGTCGTTTACGCCAATGATTCCGCTGCCAATAGTAACTATCGTAAGCAGAGCAATTCCCGATACCGGGATCACTCTGTTAGACAGGAACTCTAAGATTAATTGTTTCATTGTATTCTCATTTGTAATGTTTAGCGCTTTCAAGTGACAAAAGGTACTCAATCAGGTCATTAAGCTGGTCTTTGGTCATGTCGTTTGCTACTCCGTGTTCATCATCATCGTTGTAGAGGGTCCACAGCTCTTCCAGTGTGTTTGCTCGCCCATCATGCAGATAGGGAGCAGACTGGTAGATATTGTTCAGGTTTGGTGAATCAAACTCCTGGTGGCTATCCCTCTCTGTCGCTGTGCCCACATCGTGCATTCGCCTGTCCGTAAAATTCGGGCCGGGGTGACAGGTTATGCATCGGTCGCGTTCAGCAATCAGGCTGCCGTCATTTGTCCGGGTTCGTCCAAAAATTTCTTTGCCTCTTAATTGTGCCTCTGTCAGATCACCTGACTCATCCCGGTACATATTCGGAGGATGTTCAATTTTTCCGGTTATGTATCCTACCAGTGCTTTCAGGTCTTCAGGTGAAAAGACCTCCGTACGAGTTACAAATTTGGAGAATCTCATTCCACACTGCATATATACACTCACATTCTTCCCATTCCATTTGAAGGGCGATGTGTTTGAAAGCTCTCTGAGTGTCTGAACATTCGACAGATCCGTACCGGGATAATAGGCCATATCGTACGTCAATCCATCTTCATGATTATCCGGGTGGCAGGAGTAACAGCTGTACTGGCTTTGAAATGTATGAGAAGCATTGTTGAAAAGCTGCTCCCCTTTCCGTAAAAAGGCCGTTTGATCCTGATCTCCCAACTCAATATGCCTTTCGAGAATTAATGACTCTGTATTGATGATTCCGATGCGATCAGTCAAACGCTCCGCAACATACAGAAATCTGCCATCCGGCGACAGCGCCATACCCTTCGGATTCGACCCGGTTGCTATTCTTTTGATAACGTACGACCGGCTCAGAGTCAGATCGTTTTCCGGGTTAACAATATCACCAGCGTCAATCTGCTGAATCACATTTCGCACCTTTTCGATATCCAGCACACTGATATAATCGCCGCCGGAATGGGAGATGAAGGCCTGCCTGCCATCAGGTGTAATCCGAACATAATAGGGATCTGCATAAAAAGCATTGGGTTCATCAAGCGGAAGCTGGTACATTTTACCTGATTTAAAAGACATTACTCCAAGGGCGTAGTTCATCATCCATCCGTTTTCAACCTGTACGGCAGGCACCAGGTTTTTGGGACGGACCAGGGTCGTGAATGCCAGGTCACCTTCCGGTGTGAAGTCGGCGCTCTCCATGATGTGTGCTTCTTCAAAGTACTTCCTTTCAGTCACCCTTTGCGGGTTAGTGTCAATCAGGGTTACTTCTGTTTTGGGAGGCTCCCTGTACTCTGTAAGCACAGAGCGCTGACTTACC
>Ga0102925_1001380_pt1 | contig 13412 bp, 6 predicted proteins | sample SalPonR1_A_D1_MG_FD_78216 | JGI IMG/M metagenome (GOLD analysis project Ga0102925, IMG submission 78216) | Salt pond soil microbial communities from South San Francisco under conditions of wetland restoration - Salt Pond MetaG R1_A_D1_MG | ecosystem: Environmental > Aquatic > Marine > Intertidal...
CTTTCCATAAAAGTCGCACCACGATCCTGTGCTGACACATTGTATAATAGCAATAATTACCGCCATTGTTGGGGACACGTTAGCTGGGTTACAAAGCCATTTGTTTAATTGTCCCCTCTCTTTTGGCGTATATTTACTTTCGTTGTATGTCAACGGTCTCACCTCATTGGTCCAAAATTCAGGATTTTCATGTTTGAATACACCATCCAAGGCTTTGCACATAGTATTGTATCCCAAGCAAGCCAAGTTGATGTGTAATGGCATGACATTATCCAAGCCGTCGCAAGCATTGACCCAGCAATCCAATGCTATCATGAATATTTTTCTAACCTTTTGGTCGCTTGTCATTTTTTCAAAATATTCTTCTATTTGTTTTTGCGTGTACTTTTTTGCGATCATTTTGCGGCACTTCATTGATTGATATACATCTATCAAGATGCCTATTTTCATAGAGTCCATTTTTGCGTCATTGTCACCCAGCCAAATAACCTTGATGTCAAATGAGCTTAATTTGATCCTTTTTTTGATCAGGTTCCAATCACAGTCCACCAACTTACATCCAATTGGGAAGGTTAGATCATTCAATCTGGTCAGAAATCGTAATGTGGTTTTAGGACAATCTAAAGTTTTCCTCAAATGGCACACGCTTTTAAATATTTCAATATCCAAGTCATATTTATTAGGGTCGTGGTATTTGTTCATCATCAGGTGCTTAAATATGTGATTTCTAAATAAACACGCGCACACTAGTGGTGTGAGATTATTAGTATTTATACCTTTACAAATCAAGTCAGTTGATAATTTGTTTACCAAGCTGGGGTCAATTATTAGATTACATCCACTATCACCGGTTTCATGATGACCGTATCCAGTAGAACCATAGGCGTGGGGTTTCGAATTTGAATTGCGCTCCTGTTTTCCACAAGAGCCGATAAAATCAGAGTTATACTTTAGGACGTCAATTGACATTGTTTATTTAATGAATGATTGCTTTTACCTCTTCGATGGTTAACACCTTTCCAAACTTATTACATTTTAGCTTACTAGTTTAAATATCTATGCTGTGTTTTTTTATTTTTATGTTGATAAAAAACAATCAAGTTTAGTAAAAATTAGAACGTGGGTATTTCATTTGAAAATGGTGGGGTTTATTTATCTCACGAATTTGTATAACAAATTCATAGTGAATACCAAGAATGTAAACAATGATTTTAAAGAGAAATAGACGAGAAAAAACCACGAGGTTGGTTGGGTCCGCTGGTATTCCAAACTGACAAATACACAGTCAAAGTATTCGCGTCCACCAGGAAACGTGGATAGTATGTTGAAAACATCTCTATTGGTCAAAGACAGTTGTTGGCCATATATAATGATGACTACCATCAAACACATGGAGGAGAATAAAAATATAGATTCCATGGATAGTGATCTTTGCACCAACGCGGAGAGTAAAATCAAAGCAGCCAATATCCCGACATTATCAGTAGAGACGCCAATGGATCTATTTCTTTTGTTACATACACAGCAAACTGGTATTTTTGCATGCTGGTCAGATATAGCGCCATTGATTTCTAATTCACTCACCAACAAATAGTGACCCGTCCCAATGAAACCTTTATCTAACACATTGTTCTGATAATTCGTTATTTGGGATTCATTTATAATAGGTGAACAACACTCTTCTATAAAGGATTTTGGTATACTTACTTCACCATCACTTCTGAGCTTGGCCAGGGAATTTAAATCTACAGTCCCGTACTCAGGATTCCAGATTCTAACATGCATAGTCCCTATTAAAAAACAAACCACTAATATTTCTACAATTATAACCAGCAACGTTATGAATCTCATGTATTTTCTTTTTTCATTCTTTTTATGAGGTCCAAACAATCTAAATACCTCTGACAAATTTGCATAGCTCATGGAATCCTTTATATCATCGCCCATGTAACGATAGCTTAATTTGGCTTGTGCTTGCTTACCATACATGGGCATGTTTATTCCACCATTACTATCGGTGCTAAAATCAACGACATTTATTTTTACCACATTGGTTCTTTTTGAACCATCTTCTGGTCCAGTTGTTCTTGTCATCAGTCGATGGTAGATTTTTTCTTTGACTTTGAATTTGATATAAATCCATATTGCATAAACCAATAATAAAAAAAAAGGTATCGATAGTATAGAAATGACGAATGCTATGTTATTTATGGGAATAGTTTCACTCACTGAAAAGATGTGCACATTGCGTAACAATTTACTATTATTGAAAGTGTAGTTCATTTGCCAATGACCGATTCTCTGTGAGATTCGTCTCGTTTATTAAAATAACTCCGACGTATATATCAATTAGAAAATAATTATCATATCAATATCAATGGTATAAAAGTTTTATTTAAAAAATAAAAATAATACCCAATGCATGCAAGAGAAATTTTAAAAATATCAACCACGAATCCTAGCTAAACTGGATCATCAGCAGACTTTTATTATTTTCCGTGGAAAATGGATCTAGGACTCACTATGTTTAGAGCATTCTTTCCGCCACGCCATCTCGTGGATTTTTTATCTGTCTTGGATTTTGATTTTAAATTTCTCTCAGATTGGGATTTTTTGGTCAATTTATCTGAAAAGAGTGGAGAAATTGGACTAGAATTGGCACGTCTCCCTGGTAACTTGTCAAGATCCAAAGTAGTTTTAAAACCATCGCCCATATCGCGGGAAAATGAAGAATAAGTGGAAGATGATGAGGACGATGTTTCGCTATAATCCCACATACTCCTCTCACTGTGCGTCGGAAGAACTTGAAAAGTGGGCTCTCTTCTCAAAGGTCTGTACTTGGATACATATGGTTCTGGTTCTAAGATTTCGTCACGTGGTGTCTCTTTATGTCTAATTTTTGGTGATTTTGCCTTTTCCCCTCTTTTTGTGGGTGTTCCATTCACTATTGTATTCATGGATGGTTTTCTACCATTAGATCCAATGGATATTCTTTTACCAGGAAGCTCTTGGTCATTTCTATTAAAACCATCGACGTGGGGCACTTCATATGTTTTTGATGATTTTTCAGTTTCAAAAGTTTTGGTGCTTGGTGATGGTTCCGTTTGATTTGACGTGAGGTCAAGATTGTGAAAAAAATGATTTATATCTTCGTTGCAGTAAATGTCTTCTATCTTAAAAGAGTCATTTGGGTTGGTTACAAAAACGTATTTTGATTCATTCATCAATATTAGATTGTTTAAGGCTTTTAATATGCGGGTTCTAGGAGATTGTTGCCTTTCACATACTTCACCATGTCTAATCACATTGAATTCCTCGTCGTTAAACACATCAACGTAATTCAAAACTAAATCCGAGCCAATTACTTGTGAGAGACTCTCATTGTTGCAAGAAAATAGTTTCTTACTTAATATTATATCAGTTTTCAATCTACATTCACCCGGTTTCTTATTTACCGTCCATACTATATTACCCACATTTGAACTCATGTAATATACTAAAGGTTTCATTATATTCTCCCCACTGAATTCCACTGGACAAAGCTCTCCTGAGAAATCTCTTGAATAACTATCTTCCGTTGTCGAATATCTATTAACGTAAAATGCACCCAGTCGCGGACTCATCATTTGTTTAACAGGTTTTATTGAAGCCGTATTACTATAATCATCGACAATGCCATCATCAGAGAGTGTTAGATCCCTATATTGCTGTACTCTTCTAGTTAACAATGGGTTCATAGTTAGTTTTATATGATTGTTTTCCACATCATTATTTTCTTTGAAAAGATTAGGTAAACTTTGTGTTTGTCCAACCCTTCGGAATTCTGAATCAACGGTTTCATTTGAATCATAGACTCCTTTGTATTTTTTTAAAAGAACTCTACAAGGAGTTGAATTCATGTTCAAATATCTCTCTGATTGGTTCAATACTTTTCCGTAATATATCTGTTCTTCACTGGGAGTTAATTCAGTATTAAATTTTAATACGTCATAATAACGTGGTCCAGAATCTGAACTGAAGCTATCACCATTAGAAGCGCTTGCAATGGGTATTTCATCTGATGAATTAAAAGAATTTCGCGTTCTTCTTAGCACATCACTGTGAGGTGACACATTAGAATTATTTTCTTTATTAGGACCATCTTTGGAATTTTTAAATATATACTCTATCAACTCATCATATTCTTTTTTAAAGTTACATTTATGAACGTCTTCTGTAACAAAGGAACAATCTTCTTGATTTAGCATATCAAGAAATAAATATTTTTAACTTCAAAGTTCAATAAAAGGTTAGAATATTTTTACAAACTACCTTGCTACAATGTAGGTGGAATGACCCTTTTCATATATTTCTAAACACTAATACACCATGACTAACGAAAAGAGAAAAACATTTCAAAAAATTATTTATTGTACTTTGTCACCATGGAATTGTAAATACTAGAAACCAGTTGATACAGTTTCACAACCACTAGCACAAAAACTGTACTAAATGACAGAATTGGAAACAAAAAAAAGTAAACCAAGGTTATACACCAAACAAGTTTTCCTTTATCGACCTTCTGTTCTTTGGTGTTGGCTTCATCTGTCTTATCACTGGGTTGAGACTCTAGTTTAACTTTTTTATTTTTTCCAGATCCTTTCAAATACTTTTCGCCATCTACGTTTATTATAAAGTATTTCAAACCAACTACAGTTTGAAATATGAAAATAAACAAAGTTGTGAAAAGATCCCTTATTAAGAAAAAGCCATATTGAAGGTAAGTTGCATTCAATATTGTAAACTCGGGCATCTCGGTAGGTATGTAATCCGCCAGCTGTCTTTTCCACCAAGAATCCATCAAGTCTGAGGTGAATCCAAAAAATTTATCAGTGGCCATGAAATAAAATAGCACAAAGAGTGGAATGAACGTCATGTAAGTAAAAAAGTTTGTGTTCATCATAAATATAAATTTCTTCAGCATTGAGAATGAACCCAGAGATTTAGGATTATAATAAGAACCGTGGGGTAATCCATTAAAATACCATTGAGCACAGTACCAACTGTAATCAGATTTTCTTATGTTCTTATTAACCAATCTACTAGCAATGATGGTGAAATCCTGATGTCTCCATAGCTTGCCTTTATAGCCTCCGACATACATAGTCACAACAGTGGCTCTTAACCAGTCAAAAATCAATAAATACATCAATTGGAACATGCACGCCCAATTGCAAATGTTTTTCAACAGTTGGTACTTGAGGCATTGGTTATATTTGAAGTCCAAAGAGATTGGTAGCAAATAATACCTAATAATGTCTTGGCTTCCATTAATGTCATTAATCATATATTCTAAATCCTCTTCTACTAAACAAGGGCCGTGTGATTTGTGCGTTTCTTTTACTTTCACCATAATATCTTTACTTGTTATGAAAGGTAAGTGTCCAATTTTACCATCTTCGTTTATTGACATAATGTCATTTTCACAAGAGTCGTCGCCATATAGTGGCATTACGACAACTGGTACCTCACTTTTTAAGTTCTTGAATAAATTACATCTTCCATCGCGGCATACCCTATTGAAAACCGCAGTGTGTTTATAGTAGTCCTCAGTGTTGTTTTTACCAGAGCCGTAGTTTAGATTTTTTTCAAACAGCTTCATATCTAATCTTAAGACTATTAATTTTATGTAACCTCTCTTTCTTTGAATATTTCTAATTTTAAAAGCCATTGTGTTAACCAACACATCTTGGTCTTTTTCAGACAGTTGGGCACCTTCGGATTCAACATCAAAGACTAATATGCAATTTGCCTCGCATCCACCGGCTTCATTATGTTTTATTTCATTTTTTTCTCTAGCCTCACTTCGGACTTCTCGAGTTGGCGTGAAATACTTAAATACTGGGTCACCATTGGATTTTATTTTATTGCTTCTAAAAGCATACGTCACTGATGTATCAGCTTTCATGCAGCTATGACTGTGTCTATTTTAATTAAAATATATTATAATGGAATTTAAAAAAATATATCCAAATGTCGAATTATATTATTATTTTTTTTCATAAAAATATTACCATGACTAGTGACCAATAAAACAAATGAATAATAGACATGCTCGGTGAGTATTTTAATCAATCAGCCAAAAGACGTCTAATAAGAGTGCCAGAAAATGAATACATATATCGAAGGGGGGTGGTATATAGAGTTGGTAAAAAGAACGAATGTCAGGAAAGTCATAGGAGGTTAGAAAAACAAATTGGGATACCAGAGGTTAAAAAGTATGGGAAATTAGATAAAAAACTTCGGTATCCAAAAATAACCAATTATGTTATAACTTTCAAATTAAAGGTGGTCATAGATTTGTACAGGATTTCCGCCAAGTATCCAAACACAGAGAGAGGTTGTAATTTTGCTGCCTTGATTATACGGATGGGTGCTACATTTTTAGTATTCACGTCAGGGGTTGTAGTTGGACCTGGGTGTAAAACATATTATTCAGCAAAATATTTAAGTCACTGTGTAAGAATCATGATAGAATCTGTGCCGCAGCCCGTCGTAGTAAGAGATGAAAAAAATGGAAATAGAACATTGCAATTAAGAACCTTGCAAGGATTGACTTCTTTTGTGGACTTCAAAGTTAGAAATATTGTGGCAAATGGATCTTTGAACGACCAGTCCATAGATTTAGCAAAACAGGAACAAGATAATGAGGAATTAATATGGAACCCGAGGTATTTCCCCGGGTTAAAAGTGTTGGTAACCGAGAAGCAAGTACCGGAGCTTCGTGATGTAGTAGTGACCGTTCAAGAATTTGACAAGACAGCCAATGGCGTTTGTATGGGAGGGAGGAAGGTTAAACATGTTCACTTGAGTTTCCAATATGTATCGGAATGTGTAAAAGATTATGTGGACTTTAATGTACCCAAAGAAAGTTCCGAACGATATGCCTATAGATATCAAAGAAAGAAGGAATTAGCCCAACAAAAAAAGGAAAACAAAAGCGACGACGACCAAGAAGGTGATAACTTGTATAAATTGTATTCAAACATTTACAAAAGATTAAAAACCCAAGTGGCGGATATGGATGAAGAAGAGAAAAAAGGCAGTAACTATGTAGTAAAACAAAAGAGCATTACATCTAATGCTGGTAAAAATGAGGAACTTTATAGTTCTAAAATGAAAAAAAGATCGTCTGGGGAAAGTGAAGATTCTGAATCTAACGAGTGGATGGTTTCTGCGGTTTTAAAGGATTTGGATGATTTTTTAGACATTTGAATAAATAATTAACACAATAGTAATAAAAATAATTTATAAATAATCTTCGAGTGATATGTTTCGCAAAATGCGACCAGAGGCCGTTGAATTGATTTTATATGATATGTTTGTTGGATGATTAGAAACTAGGGGTAATATACCCAAGTAGCTGGCCAAATCTATGGCCTTTATTTTATCCAAATTTGAAACTTTGCTTCGAATTTCTTCTGATCTCCCTTCTAAAACACTCAGTAATAGTTTTATAGCATTGGAGCTATAATCTTCTGCAGATAGTTCGACGTAGAATGTTCTCTTCTCCATGTATTTTTTTTTACTTAATCTGGCCCCCTTCTCTTCAAATGCTCTGCTACTAAATCTAAACTCTGCTTGTTTTTGTCCTTTGTTGTATACATAGTAGACGTGATCTTCACCATCTTTTGTTTTTTCCACTTCATCAAGTGGGTCTAATTGATAGGTTTGTATTGTATTAAACCCAAGCCGGTCGATGTAATTAACATCTTTTTGTTCATTATAAAAGTCTCGTTCAGTACAACTTTTGGATGCTTCCAGGTTAATCAAATCACGATCATTGAATGACTTTTGTAATATACTCAACAATATCGACGTTCGAGCTATTTTACAAACAACGTCTTTGAGAGTGGTTGTCCATGACATGCAACACGAATCGTCCCTCCGTCCCTCTAATGACTTTACTAGTTCAATAGCATTAAATAATGCTTCAGAGATTTTCTCTTCTCCTTCACGGGGTTCTTTTTTTGGAAAGGTCGTTGTTTCTTTTATAAAACTGTCATTTAAGAAATCAAGCTTTTGTTTTAGTCGTGCTACGTCATTTGCTCCTTGAAATTTGCTAAAAAATATAAAGCTGACGTAAATGCATTCGACATCTACGGACTTCCCTCTTATCAAGCCATCCAATTCTAATTTTAAAGAGTTTTTGTATTCTACTTCCATGGTTTCAGGACCAATACTCACCACATTGGAATTGTTGAATATTTAATAAAATAAAAACCATCATTTTCCATAAAATTTTAATAGATTTAAAAAAAATAAACAAAGTGCTTATAGTATATTGTTAATATTAAATATAGTTTCTTAATTAAAATCGTTTTTTAGGAATATTACGTAAGTCATATCAAGAGTTCTGAGATAAAGAAATTTAGAATCTTTATTTAATGACCTATCGGAAAATTTATCTATGCTTTGCTACTTTAATGCTAGTTCACACCCTCGTAAATGGTGGTGTTTTAAATGAAAAATTCAAAGCTTCTTCAATTTGTCAAACCACTGAATGCTTGATTCAATCAGGCTGTATTGAGTTTTTCGAATTCTATGGTGGTGATATGGGTCCTAAAATAGATGAAGAAAAGTGTAAAACGGACAAAGAGGCATTTGAATCACATTCTCTTTGTTGGCAGAAGAATGATGAAATATTAAAAAAAGTAAATACTCACATGCGACATGGTTTTCACACCGGTTATTGGTTAGTGTCCAATGATTCCAAGCGTGTGGAACAAAATACAAATAACCGACCATATTTGGCAATACAGAACTGCCTTCAAAAAGACCCGCATGCATGTGACTTGGATTTAATGCCCGGTGGTAGTATCATACAATATTACCCTCCTATATACGGTGATTTTGTGGTCACTTGGAAACAAGGGGTTGTGAAAGGTGATAATGATGTAGCTACTTCCGTGGTTACTTTGAAAGTATGTGATGTACAAGACATGCTCGATGGCACTAAGAGTGATGTGGAGTTACATCATGTATTTAAAACAGTGACCACTGATATAGAAGAGCACAAATTCACGCCCAAGTGGTCTGAGATAGTACACCACATGACGTTGAATGAAAATAACGAAAACAATAAAATTAAAGGACGGAATAGAATGTTGGAGTTTAAAATGAGTAATGTTGGGTTCAACAAATACTCAGCTTACGTAGATGACGTCAGTTTAATGTTATGTCCTGAGAATTATTGGAATGCCATAAAAACACAAAACAAGAGGTCTATATTAAGCAAGAACGAGAGTGTTGAAAAAGAAAAACGTGAAGGTAATACGGGTACAGATGGAAACGGTGACGAAGATTGTGAACAATACAACCATGGTATTATATGTTTGTGTCACAAGAAGAAGAATGAAATTGGTTATAAAAAAATATGCATCTCTTACGCTAACTTGAAAAGTTATTTGAAACTGGGTGATTTTAGACCAGGGACATCTCGAAACGGGGTTCATTATGACTGTGAATGTAATTCTGACGACAATGGTCCTATAAATGGAAATACCAGTAACGGTGATGATGATGATGATGATGATGATGATATAAATCAACCCCAACCTAACTCCGAGCCAGAACCAGAGCAGCCAGAACCGGTACCGGAGCCAGAACCTGTCGAAAGCCCATGCACTTATACTGAAGAAGAAGAGGATGGCAAAGTATGCCTTTGTAAAAGAAAGGGAGAGGTCCGTGAATTGAAGTGTGTCAAACCAAAATATTTGGAAAAATATTTAGAATCTGGTGCATTTTACCCAGGGACGGTGAAAGATGGTCAATTGTATGACTGTGAATGTAAACCATGTGATGAATTACCACCACTCCCTCCTAAAACACCACCAGGTCATACGCCACCAGAAGCATCCTGCCAAGAGCATAGATTAGAATTTGTTTGTAGGGATTTCACATCAGAACATCCTGATATGCTTCATTTAGACACTGGATTAGATATAGAAATTGTGAAACGAAAACTAAATACAACATGTAGGGACCCTAAATGGAATGACAAAGGTGCTGATAGCAACCCCTCGGTTACAAATAAGGCAAATTTTGATGAATGGTTCAGAGATAGTAGTTCAATGGTGAAAAAGAAGATAGTTAAAATATCACCAACTGGTCAATACAAATATGGTGGTCCTGACTTTTTTCCATTTGATGGCGACCACAATGACGTCAATCAGAACCATAATTACTATTTCACTTGCGAACACCATAATGTATTCAAGTATAATGACAGCGCCAATCAATATATAAAATACAAAACAAATGATGATGGATGGTTGTTTATCGATAACAAGCTCCAAATAGATCTTGGCGGTACACACGGTGATGAATCTGGTATAATATGGTTGGACTCATTAAGTCTGAAAGACAAGGATTCATACAGATTGGATATATTTTTTGCCAACAGATACCCCACTGAATCCACAATGTTTATAGAAACCAACATTTGCTTGGATTGTAAGCATGGTTATGATGATTGTCACATATGTGCTGGAAACAATGATAAGGATTGTTGTCCCGAGCCAACCCCGCCATGCAATGATAAAGATGGACCTTGTAGTGATGATAACATACAAAATGATACTATAATTTCAACATTTGAGAAAAACATCAAATGTAAGGCGACTCTAATCTCACCCAAGACATATGAATTTGAGATAAAGGTTGAAGTTGAATATCCTTACAATCAACCCAGTTCAGTGATATTAGGATTAAATCCTTATAATGACAACATAAGAAGCCGAGGCTCTTGTTCCAACCTCTTAGACAATGCCGCGGACGCCTGGGGTGATGATAACACATTATGGAACCCTGATAGAGTTACTAATGTGATGAACTGGACTTTGGAATCAACCTTCAGCAGTCATTATTCTAAAATATTGACTTATAAAATCACAACAACTGCCGAGGATTTGTTATATTGTTCAGATCCAGTGGGTGACTTAGGCTTGGTGGTAAGAACCGAAGAACCACAAAACAGTTCCAAGTACGTCTACGACGGTACTTGGTATATCACAAGGAGTACTCCAATTGATTTAACTAACGAACAAGAGGGTGAATATCCAATATATACTTCCGAGTGTTCTTTTAGGATAAAGGAAATAAACAAAGGAATCAATAGCATAACATACTACGTCGGTGATGGTTATGATGATGCTCACGGAGTCAAATTACACATAGCCACGACATGGGTTAAAGAATTCTGTTGCAATGATGATAGTGTGTCATTTATTATAAGGACGTGCGTTCACGTGACTAGTGGTAATGGAAAATGGGCAAAACTATCAAACCCTCACATTCTATTTGATGGCCACCCCTCAGATGGGTTTGAAATAATAGCTTTGGGTACAGAAGATGATGAAACGTGTACATTGAGTGCAGAGTGTTGGCATTGTTGTCAAAAATGGCTAATTAGCGGTATTCCAGGAAACATGAAACCCCCAATTTCAGGCCGTCTCTCAATTGAATGGGATGCTCTGATCTTTAATACGCAATACATCCCTGACGAAAAACACATACCATGTCTTAAAAAGGAGGTACATGGATGTTTCTTCTTTAATATTGGAGATGGATGTGAAACCTTGGATACTTTGAGATTGCAAGATAAAGTGGAGGGTGAGTTGGAACTTTACGCCACCCCAGAAATGGATGATGAATGGGATTATGAAGAGGATGGCGCTTTCAAGGACTGTGATAGGATCTACCTTTCATTAGTTCCCACTTTGACGTCTGACATATGTTCAAAATATAACATTACAGTGCTGGAGGTATCATTTGAAGAGAAAAATTGCCACGGTGAACATGGTGGTGGCGCAGGTGATAGTGTCATAGTTTATAGACAAGGTTCACCACACGTCAACCAGATATTTAATTCAACAGTATTAAACAAACCAAATGGGGACTGTTTTTCAAAAATATCCTGGATAATTAAAAGGATGTCTAAAAAGACCCATGGACATCCCGACCAACCTCTTCTCCATGATGATGATAAAAAAAGGAGTAAAAACAAAAAACACCAAAAGAAAAACAATGACTGTGAAACTGAATTAACTGTCACTTGGGAATTAATACCTTTGAATAAACCGACCAATGTCTTGGCGAAGCGAAATATTATACAAAGTACTTTGAAACGAAATTTGAATCCACCTCGTGCCATCGCAAATCAGAAGAGATATGCTGACGATGATTACCCTGATGGAAACTATGATATCCATTCACATGCTTACTCCAAGCAATGTAAAAAAATTATATTCACCACATGCAATGGACACCAGAATTGGGACCATCATGAAGGAAGATGTGTTAATAAGGGGTTTAAAAGATGGTTTCCAGACCACCAGGATGATTGGTGGTGGGGAATTTTCGCATTTATGACTCTTATGGCAATTCTTTTATTCATCCCCTTCTTACTCGTCCCTTGTCTAGGATTGGGAAAAAGTCAATGTGGTTACGGTCATAGATTTTACTTGAACCCATGGAAGAAATATATCTACAAGCCATGGATAAAGCAACCATGGCGTAATTTTACTAGTTACGAAACAAAAGAAAGATGTTCAGATGAATGTGTGGATGCTGATTTGACTAGAAATGCGTGCCCAGGAAGTTCTGATATTTTGAACAGAGATGTAAGAAATAGATCGATTATTAATTTTTCAGTGGATGAAAATGATCCAAAATTCAAATAAAACAACCACAATGTTTCTTAACTTATAAACAACATTTTATTTCATTTACTTGTCAAAAGATCATAAAGTTTCATAGTCGAGTGCATATTTTTGATCATGGTCGAAATAATCGTAGGGTTTACAACAACCACCACCATTAAAACCTTTTCTGCAATGTATAAGATTACAACAATAGAGCATTGAATTTTTTAAGGGGTGACAACATTTTTTAGATTGTAGTTTGCACCTCGTTGCGCAGTGGCTGCATTTTTCTCTCTTGTTTGTGCTATTTTTCTCCAAATTAGCATAATACCCTGTTTTTATCTTTTCCTGGGTTCTAATTGACCAGTGGATTAGACTCTCCAATACATAGGCCAGTAAAATTCTAGTAAATACTATACATAGAAAAGCTATGGGAATCAAGCATAGTATGAATTTAATACTCTCATGTTTTCCGCTATAATACATATTCAGGGGGCCGTAGGTTAGCACGCACTTATGTGTTCTTTTCCTTATATAGAAATCCTCGGATCTTTCATTTTCTTGTATCTCATCCTCTAGCACGTCTATGAAATCACTTGGGTGAGAATCTAGAAGATTCTCGTAATGTCCGGGCGTTCTTTTTTCAAATATAAACCCAATGTCTTTCAGAAAGTCACAAATAGTGCACCTTTGGTCCATGTTTAGATAATAACGCTCACCAAACACTTC
>Ga0102925_1001383_pt1 | contig 13398 bp, 8 predicted proteins | sample SalPonR1_A_D1_MG_FD_78216 | JGI IMG/M metagenome (GOLD analysis project Ga0102925, IMG submission 78216) | Salt pond soil microbial communities from South San Francisco under conditions of wetland restoration - Salt Pond MetaG R1_A_D1_MG | ecosystem: Environmental > Aquatic > Marine > Intertidal...
CGTGCCATCCTTCAAAATCATATTCTGCCATTTTAGGGAACCACTGGCTCATAGAAAGAGCTACATCTTCTGAACTGTTTCTTCCTGAACGACGAATTTGTTCTGGCACCTGACCTTCAAATTCCATGTTAAAAGTGGCTTTTTCGCCCGGTAAAATAGGCTCATCAAGCTCAACTTCCAATACAGTTCCAACTTCTTCATAAGAAAGTTGGTTACCGTTTTGATCCAGGCTAGATACTCTTAAATATCCCTGTTCTTCCTCGGTTAATTTAGAAATACGGTCTCCCACTCTTCTATCGGGATCTTTTATGGTTAGTGAACGAACGTCCATTTCACTTCCCGGTTGAAAAGCATTAAAGTACAAATGGTAAAAGACACGGTTTAAAGTATCAGGAGAGTTGTTGGTATATTCCAATTCCTGCGAACCGGTATATTGAAAATTTTCAACATTCATATCTACCTCCATTTTGTAATCTACATGCTGTTGCCAATAGCTGGTATTATTTTGGGCACTAACCCAGGAGGTTGCTAAAATGGCTATACTTACTAATAATTTCTTCATTTAATTGTGGTTTTAATAATCAAATTAATTTGAATTCTATTTGGTTTGTGAGGCTAAAATAAGGGCATTATAAAGATTCACCATCTTACCCGATGTAGATAATTCTTTAAAATCCTGTGTATTGCTTCTATCGCCTCCTACAATTACATCAGCATTGGTGGTTAAGCCGCTATCCATAATTATTTGCTTAACCTGGCCAGCGCTTAATTTAGGATAAAAAGAACGAATAATCGCTGCTACTCCTGCTACGGCCGGTGCAGCCATAGAAGTTCCCTGCAGGTATTCATATTCGTTATTTGGGGTAGTAGACCAGATCTTAGTTCCGGGAGCAAAAACATCAACATTTGTTTTTCCGTAGTTAGAGAAATTAGCCACTAATTGCGCCCCATAATCAAAGTTTAAAGCACCAACAGTTAGAAAATTATCAGAAATCTCTTGTGGAGCTTCAGGATTTTGATCGTTAGGATAAACGGTATTTTCATCTAAATTAAGACCTTCATTTCCACCGGCATTAACAATTAGGACGTCGTTTTTTTCAGCATATTCAATAGCTTCGGTAACCCATTCCGGGTTTGGAGAGAAATACTTTCCAAAACTGGTATTGATCACTTCTGCACCATTATCTACTGCATAACGAATAGCCAGGGCAATATCCTTATCATATTCGTCTCCATCTGGCACAGCTCGTAAAACCATGATCTCAGCATTATTTGCTACACCTTTTATACCTATGTTATTATTTCTTTCGGCAGCGATAATTCCAGCCACGTGAGTACCGTGCTTTAGATCTGCTTTATCTTCTGAAGGTCCCATAACATTGCCGTTACCATAGTTGATATCGGTAATATCGTATGGATCATCACCTACAGGTTCACGTCCATCAAGTTCTAAATTTAGATGGGTATCCAGCCTGTTGGCATAATACTCTATACCTTCATCTAATTCCTCAAGCGCTTTTGGAATATTTTCATTTACATTATTCTGAATTTGCTGTAACATCCCTTTATATTGCGCCATTTGGCCTGTGGCTTCCATTTTATTGAGCTCTTCCTTGGTATAATCTTCTTTACCCAGTTGTGAAGAAACAGCCCGGTGCGCAGCTACCAGTTGTTCTTTGATTTGCTTGTATTGGTTCCTGGTTTGTACAGTTTCCTCGTATTCTTTTTCATACTCTTCTTTCGCTTCCTGGTAATAAATAAATTCAGCCCGATCTGCAGTACTTACAGAACTTGCGGTTTTTCCTTCATATTTAGGCTTTAAGCGTTTATAAATACGGGTATATTCCATATTTTCCTCTACGGCATCTCCCAGGAAATTCCAACCGTGAATATCGTCTATATAACCGTTTTTATCATCGTCTATTCCATTACCTGGAATTTCATCGGTATTCGTCCAAATAACGCCATCAAGATCTTCGTGTTCTATATCAACACCGCTATCTATAACTGCTACTATAGTTTTTTGGCCTTTGTTATTATTAATTATTTCTGAATATGCTTTCTTAACACTCATACCGGGAATAGTATCGCTTACAAGATCGGCACCGCCCCAACCTTTTAATTGGGTTTCAGAAAGATCGGTGATTTTAAGAGGAATCGAATCTATATTGGCTATCGGAGTAGAAACTATTTTAGGAGCACTACTTCCACAGGATGCTAGAATAAGCGCACTTCCCATAGCTAGTGCAGGTTTTAAAAAAGGAATCTTCATTTTTTATAAAAATTGTTTAGTGAATAGATTTTTTAATTGAAAAGTTCGTTAAAAGTAAAGGTTTTGTCCAACCTAACCCCTTTTTCGGTATTCTTTAAGGTGACAATTTCATTATGGGCATCATGTTCTAAAAACAAATAATAGCCTTCGTCTGCCGCTTTCTTCAGGAACTTTTCTTTTTCAGATAAAGTAAGCAATGGTCGCGTATCAAAGCCCATTACATAAGGTAAGGGAATATGCCCCGCGGTTGGCAGTAAATCGGCCATAAAAACCAGGGTTTTATCTTTATACTGAATATGCGGAATCATTTGCTTATCGGTATGTCCATCTACAAATAATACACCAAAATCAAATTCCTGAGGATTGGTAAAAATTTCGTTTTCTTTTCGATCTAAAAAGTGAAGTTTCCCACTCTCTTCCATAGGCAGAATATTTTCTTTTAGAAACGAAGCTTTTTCCCGTGCATTAGGTTCTGTAGCCCACTTCCAGTGCTCTTTATTGCTCCAGAATTTGGCATTTTTGAAAGCCGGTTCATAGCCGGTTCTATCTTTATTCCATTTTATGGCACCTCCCACGTGATCAAAATGCAGGTGTGTTAGAAAAACATCGGTAATATCATCTCGGTGAAAGCCGTATTTTTTGAGCGATTTATCTATAGAAGGTTCACCCCACGGATAATAAAAGCCAAAGAATTTCTCGCTTTGTTTGTCGCCCATCCCGGTATCTATAAGGCTTAATTGATCGCCGTCTTCAATTAAAAGGCAGCGTGCAGCCATATCTATCATATTATTAGAATCGGCAGGGTTTGTTCTGTTCCAAAGGCTTTTAGGAACTACGCCAAACATAGCGCCGCCATCTAGTTTAAAATTTCCTGATTCTATAGGATATAATTTCATAAGATTCAATTTAGGTTCTGCAAATTACTAAAAGCAAAAAACATGCACTGCTAAAATTCTGTTAGCAAGCATGTTTTAATCCTTAAATTAATAATTAAGCGCTATTCCAGGTATATTACCTGTTCGCCTTCGGTTATTGTATCGTTGTAATGGAAAGGTCTTATAATTCCTTCAGTATTGATTATAAAAAATGGTAACATTGAATTTTTATCTCCCTTATGCTCTTTTACCCACTCTCGTGTAGAAATTTCCTCTTCAATTGTTTGTGTTTTTTCTGTAAAATCTCCTCTGTTAATTTTCAATGCCCAGGGCTTTAATTCGGTTTTATTAGCAAAAAGCGAAGTAGCATTAATCTTATCCAGCATATTGACATCTGCACCGGTCTCACTTGGCGATACCAATACAATTTTGTTAGGTATATAAAAAGCATCCTCGGCAAGTTGGGCAGCCAGGAAGTTTATTTCACTATTTCCGGTAAGGCCAATAAAAGTGCCTTTCTCGATGGCGTTTGCATCTTCCATGGTTTCTTCTTTCAAAATATTCCCGTACATACTATTGAAACCTTGTTTTTTAGCTTCAGCAACCATTTCCCGGTTTGCATCTATAATAATAACCTCATTTTTATCCTGAAGTTTCTTAGCCATATATAGACCAAGCGGATTGGCACCTAAAATAATATAACCACTCCTGGATTCCTGGTGCACCAGTTCGTTTCTGTTCTTCAGCCAATTTGTGGTCCAGGTTAAAAACAAGGGAACGGTTAGGGTGGTGAAAATGGCCATGAAAACCAGTATAGAGAAAATCTCGTTGGTAATGATACCCATTTGTAAACCAATACCCGCAATAATGATTTCTACCGCACCGCGGCCATTCATTCCTGTTCCTACGGCGATACCTTCACGCCAGCCATAACCACTTGGGAGGTAAAATACGGCAGTACCAAAGATTTTTCCAATCATTGCAACCAGGGTAACTACAATAAGCATTAAAAGATCGGTTTGAAATACCTCCAGGGTTACATTGAATCCAGCGGAAACAAAGAAAATAGGAGCTAAAAATCCTATAGATATATCGTGAAATATGTGGTTGATGTCTTTGGAAATTTGCCTGTTAAAAACGCCATCTCTAATAAACAATCCCGCCATAAAAGCTCCCAAAATACTATGTAAACCGGCCACTTCGGCTAATTCAGAAAAACCGAGTACGATTATGAGAATTAAAGTAAAATGAAGGGTTCTACTGTTAATTTTAGATTTCATGAGAAACTTACCCAGTAGCGGCAAAAGATAAATTCCTGCCAGGGCTGTAAATACAAAAAATAGAATAGCTTTTCCGGCAACCCAAGCCAGTCCTAATGTATCTATACTTCCTGCATCTACATAACTTATGATTCCAGCAAAAATAACCAGGGCGAGAGTATCAGATATAAGTGCACCGGCCATAAGAACATAAGCTATCCTGGTGTTTAGCAATTTTAGATCTACCAGAATCCTGCTTTTAGTGGCTAATGAGGTTACTGCAACAGCTATTGCCACAAAAATGGCAGCCATTTGAGTACCTCCAAAGTAAATTATCGTGTAGTAGCCGAGTGCAAAAGGAACTATAAAACCACCAATAGCCGCTAGAAGTCCCGGCCAGGAAGCTTTTCCAAGGTCCCGAAAATTAATCTCCATCCCGATATAAACCATTAGCAAAATGATTCCTACTTCTGCCAGTACACTGATCATTTCTGTAGTTTCGAGTAAAGCAAGCAATGCGGGACCAAGTAAAATACCAATGATTAGCTCTCCCAAAATAGCCGGGTAGCCTAACTTCTTTGCTGCCGATCCTCCTAACCATGCACTGGCTAAGATGATTAATAAATTAAGGATGTTTAATTCTTCCATAATTAATATTTTGGCTAATAAAACTACAAATTATTACTATTTTCAGAATATATATGTAAATGGATGAAATTAATGTAAAATAAAACGAATAGTGTTTTTTTGTTTTAAAATAACTGAATTACTTATATACTTGCGATTAAATCAAGCTATTTTTGTAAATAGCAATTTATAGCTAAAATGATGTACGCATGTTAGAACTGGCAAGTTTGATAATATTGGGGATATTGGCTCAATGGTTGGCCTGGAAAATTAAAACTCCCGCAATTTTACCACTTATATTAATTGGTCTTTTAGTTGGGCCTATTTCAACATTAATTAGTGAAGACGGAACCAAGTGGGTAGAACCTATTTGGAATGGTTCAGAAGGTCTGTTTCCTGGCGAGAGTCTTTTCTACTTTGTATCACTAGCAATTTCTGTAATTCTTTTTGAAGGTGGTTTAACTTTAAGAAGGGGAGAAGTTGGTAATATAGGACCTGTAATTTTAAAATTAATAAGTGTTGGTACTATAGTTACCTTTTTGGGTGCTGGACTTGCAGCTCATTTTATTTTTGGACTTACGTGGCAGATTTCCTTTTTATTTTCAGCATTAATCATTGTAACAGGGCCAACGGTTATCACACCAATTTTAAGAAACATTCCTTTAAAGACTCATGTTTCTTCAATTCTTAAGTGGGAAGGAATTCTTATAGATCCTATAGGGGCGCTTATTTCAGTATTAATGTTCGAATTTATTAGGGTAGAAGGTGGACAGGATTTTACGCAAACTGCATTAATTGAATTTGGTAAGATCTTGCTTTTCGGATTTACCTTCGGATTTACTTTTGCACATTTGCTGGCGTTTTTGATCAAACGGCAAATTATTCCGCATTATTTATTAAACGTTTTCACGCTTGCAACCGTGCTAGGTGTTTTTGTGATGGCAGATATGTTTGCACACGAAAGCGGACTTTTAGCGGTAGTAATCATGGGAATGGTGATGGGAAATAAAGATTTACCTAACATTAAAGAACTACTGTATTTTAAAGAATCCCTAAGTGTTTTATTAATCTCGATCCTGTTTATTCTATTAGCAGCAAATATTGAGGTTGAAGAACTTTTACTGGTGTTTAATTGGAATTCACTTATTCTTTTTGGAGTTGTGGTTTTACTGGTTAGACCAATAGGGGTAATCTTAAGTTCACTTGGATCTGGCTTGAAAATCAATGAAGTAGCTTTTATTAGCTGGGTTGGCCCGAGGGGTATTGTGGCTGCAGGTATCGCATCATTATTTGGATTGCGCCTGGCCCGTGAAGGTATAGAAGGAGCCGAATATATTACACCACTTGTATTTATGATCGTGCTTTGTTCGGTTTTATTGAATGCTGCTACTGCAAGGGTTTTTGCCCGTCTGGTTGGCGTGTTTATTAAAGATTCTCAGGGTATATTAATCATTGGTGCTTCGTCGATCTCTAGGTTGATAGGAAAATACTTACACGATAATAAACGTCATGTTGTACTTTTAGATAACAATTCTGATAATGTAAAAAAAGCCCGAAAATTGGGTATTGATGCCATTGAAGGAAGCGTCTATGCAGATGACCTGATTAATAATATTGAATTGAATGATATTGGTTACCTGATGGCGATGACAGGAAATAGCGATATTAATAAAACCGCGATTTCGAAATTCAAAAAGCAATTTGGTGAAAATGGTTCTTTTAGGGTTATTACTGCAGACGAAATGAACAATCCCGAGAAAAATCCAACCGAAGGCTTATTTTCTCATACAGACGATTATATAAAGCTTACTGATGTCTCCAGAAAATATCCTAAAATCCATGAGCTTACGCTAAATAGCAAAGAGCACTATGAAGGGCTTATAGAGATATCAAAAACCGATACAGATATTATCCCGCTTTTTGTGAAAAGTAAGGATGGAGATTTAATTATAATTCCTTCGCATAGTTCTGAAGTTGAAATTGAAGAGGAATATCAACTGGTGTACCTCGGAAAGAAAATTCAACGGGACGAAAAAGCCGAAGAAGATTATGATGAAACTATAGATGAAGAGGAAGCTGTAGAGGATATTAAAGAGAAAAAAGGGCAGGAGCAGGAAGAGAATAATTAATCTTCGTGCTCCATTTCTGCTACTAATTCATCGGTGATTTTCATATTGTGATAAACATTCTGAACATCATCATCTTCCTCAAACTTATCGGTAAGATTTAGTATTTCCCTGGCATCATCTACCGGTAATTCTACGGTGTTTAATGGAATGCGTTGCACTTCGGAAGATTTAACTTCTATTTCCAGCTCTTCTAATTTTGAAGACATTAGTCCAAAATCAGTAAAATCAGTATAGATTGTTATAAAGTCTTCTTCTTTTTCAATCTTAGAAGCACCACCTTCAATAAGTTCCAGTTCAAATTCCTCTAAATCCATTTCGATCTTTTCCCTTTCTATGGTAAAAACTCCTTTTTTATCGAAAAGAAATTCCAGAGATCCATTCGTTCCTAGGTTTCCATCATTTTTGGAAAATATAGAGCGAACCGAAGCTACGGTTCGATTAGTATTATCGGTAGTACATTCAATAAAGAAAGCTATTCCGTTAGGACCATAGCCTTCAAAAGTTACCAGTTCATAATTATCGGCGTCCGCGCCGCTAGCTTTCTTTATAGCGCGTTCTATTGTATCCTTGGGCATATTCACCCCCTTAGCATTAGAAATAGCGTTACGTAGGGCAGGATTGGCTTCAGGATCGGGCCCGCCCCCTTCTTTTACTGCGACACTAATTTCTTTGATCGCCCTTGTAAACTGCTTTGCACGTTTCTTATCTTGCGCACCTTTTCGATGCTTTATATTCGCCCATTTACTATGTCCTGCCATTTTTTAAGTCTTTAGTCTTTAGGCGGCAGACTTTAGAAAAGAGCTACCACCTAATTTTAATTCACTACAAATTTAAAAAATGAACTACGAGTTAAGAAATCATATGAATATGTTTCTTCAATGGAAAGATTTTATATAATTAGATAAATGGACTTGCTAAAATTTAATTTTGAGGAACTTAAAGTTTATCAAAAGTCTTTGATTTTGACTGACAGGATTTATGCAGACACCAAGGATTCTCCTAAAGAAGAAGTTTATGGACTAACTTCACAATTTCGAAGAGCTGCCATTCCCATTTTTCTGAATATTGCAGAAGGATCAGCCAGTTCACATCCTGAATTTCGCCGTTATCTTTAAATATCTTGGAATTCAGTTAAAGAATGTGTCGTTTGCATAGAGATTGCACAGCGTCAAAACTATCGACTCGAAGAATATAATCATTACAGAAAAGAACTTGCAGAACTATCTAAAATGATTACCTCCCTAATGATTTATCTGACCAAGAAATAAATACTAACGTCTAAAAACTAAAGGCTACCGACTAACTAATCATTTAACTTTAAAACCGCCATAAATGCTTCTTGCGGAATTTCAACATTTCCTACCTGGCGCATACGCTTTTTACCTTTTTTCTGCTTTTCCAATAGTTTTCTTTTACGTGAAATATCACCACCATAACATTTGGCGGTAACATCCTTTCTAAGTGCTTTTACCGTTTCACGGGCAATAATTTTAGCACCAATAGCCGCCTGGATTGGAATATCAAATTGTTGCCTCGGAATCAATTCTTTCAGCTTTTCACACATTTTCTTTCCAATATCGTAGGCGTTGTCTACGTGGAGTAGGGCTGAAAGGGCATCTACAATACTGCCGTTAAGTAGAACATCTACTTTAACCAGTTTAGATTCACGCATTCCGATAGGTGAATAATCGAAGGAAGCGTAACCCCTGGAAACGGTTTTTAGCCTGTCGTAAAAGTCAAATACAATTTCTGCCAAAGGCATATCGAAACTTAACTCTACTCTTTCCGGAGTTAAATAAACCTGATTGGTGATTTCACCTCTTTTTTCAATACAAAGCGACATCACATTTCCAACATAATCGGCTTTAGTAATAATTGTGGCTTTGATAAAAGGTTCTTCAACCCGGTTCAAAGAAGAAGGTTCAGGTAGATCTGATGGGTTATTAACCAGGATCAGGTCATCAGGGTTTTTATTGGTGTATGCATGATAAGATACGTTGGGTACGGTAGTAATTACCGTCATATCAAATTCACGTTCCAGCCGCTCCTGAATAATTTCCAGGTGAAGCATTCCTAAAAACCCACAACGGAAACCAAAACCTAATGCAGCAGAACTCTCCGGTAAAAATACCAGGGAGGCATCATTAAGCTGTAGTTTCTCCATAGAACTCCTTAGCTCTTCATAATCTTCAGTATCTACTGGATAAATACCGGCAAAAACCATTGGTTTTACGTCTTCAAAACCGGCCACTGCTTCAGTAGTAGGGTTTTTAGCATCGGTAATGGTATCACCAACTTTTACTTCGCGGGCATCTTTAATTCCTGTGATAAGGTAACCAACATCACCTGTTTTTATCTCTTTTCTTGGAAATTGCTTTAAACGTAAAGTTCCTACTTCGTCGGCATAATAATTTTTTTCGGTAGCGACGAATTTTATATTCTGGCCTTTTTTTATCGATCCGTTAATCACTCTAAAATAGGTTTCAACCCCACGAAACGGGTTGTAAACCGAGTCAAAAATAAGTGCTCTTAAAGGAGCATCTACTTTTCCACTTGGCGCCGGAACGCGGGTTATAATCGCCTTCAGAATTTCTTCTATTCCCAGTCCTGTTTTTGCACTTGCAGGAATAATATCTTCATATTCACATCCCAGAAGATCTACAATATCATCGCTTACAACTTCTGGGTTTGCACTTGGTAAATCTACCTTATTAAGCACCGGAATTATCTCAAGGTCGTTTTCCAGGGCTAAATAAAGATTAGAAATGGTTTGTGCCTGGATACTTTGAGCGGCATCCACTATCAATAAAGCACCTTCACAAGCAGCGATAGAACGGGAAACTTCATAAGAGAAATCTACGTGTCCGGGTGTATCAATTAGGTTTAAAACATATTTTTCACCTTCATATTCATAATCCATCTGTATAGCGTGACTTTTAATGGTAATGCCACGTTCACGCTCTAAATCCATACTGTCCAGAAGTTGTTCCTGTTTTTCACGATCGGTTACAGAACCTGTAAAGTCTAGTAAACGATCGGCCAGGGTACTTTTTCCGTGGTCAATATGGGCGATTATACAGAAGTTTCTTATATGTTTCATTAGGTAATTTTAATTATTGAATTCCATCAAAAAACCTCGGGGGTAAGCCCAAGAAATATGAATTGGAAGTCTCTTTTTCAAATCGAGGCAAGCCTCGGCGTATTTAATCTCGATTATCGAGTAAAAGGTAATCAACAAATTTAAGTTTACAAATATAGTTTATTTCATAGTCCAAAAAAGAAAGATAGAATATAAGAATTGGAAGAAATTGAAAAGCTTAAGTATTACTTTTAATTTTATTTAAATAAAAAAATAACTTATCTTTTGTTTAATTGTAAAAAAACTTACTTAAGTACACCTTGATTATAAAAAAGTTTCCTTTTTTTTGTAGAGAACATTTTTGTTATAATTTTCTAAAAAGGCATTAAGTTTAACCAAAATTAAATATTAACTATACTTAAGATATAAATTTATGGCTGCTGAAACCGCAACTAATCAGAACAACACCAGTAGATCTATCGTTATTATTGGAGTTTTATTTTTCATCTTCGGCTTTGTAACCTGGTTAAATTCTGTACTTATACCTTTCTTAAAAACAGCCAGCCAGTTAAATAATTTTGAATCTTATTTGGTAGCCTTTGCTTCTTATATTTCATATTTTGTAATGGCTATCCCATCAGCCTGGGTATTGAAAAGAACCGGTTTTAAAAACGGAATGTCACTTGGCCTGGTAGTCATGGCGGTGGGCGCTTTAATTTTTATACCTGCTGCGATGTCCAGAACTTATGCCATGTTCCTATTTGGTTTGTTTGTTCAGGGTACCGGTTTGGCTTTACTGCAATCGGCAGCTAATCCTTATATCACTATTCTTGGACCTATTGAAAGTGCCGCCAAGCGAATTAGTATTATGGGTATTTGTAATAAGGTGGCCGGTGCTTTAGCCCCAATTATTTTTGGTTCCATATTGCTAAAGAATATGGATTCCGAAGAAGCAAAATTAGCAGGATTAAATGCTATTGAAAAAGCAGCAGCCCTCGATGAACTTTCTAACCGGGTGATCACACCATATATAATTATGGCGGTAATTTTGGTAGGACTCTCTGTGCTTATTTATTATTCAGCTTTACCTGAAATTGAAACCGATGGTGAAGATGAGTCCCTTGCTGCAGCTAATAAAAGTAAAACCAGCGTTATACAGTTTCCGAATTTAATGTTGGGAACTCTTGCTATGTTTTTATATGTTGGAGTAGAGGTTATAGCAGGAGATACTGTAATTAGTTACGCCCGTGATGGGCAGGATATTGCTACAGATGTCGCGAAATATTTTACCACATATACCCTCATTGCCATGATTGTAGGTTATTTAATTGGTACGGTAACTATTCCAAAATATATAAGTCAGCAAAAAGCATTGCAAATTTCAGGTATTTTAGGAATTATACTGGGACTTTGCGCCATTTTCACCGATGGATATATTTCCGTGCTGTGTATTTCCCTTTTAGGTTTGGCAAATGCGTTGGTTTTTCCTGCAATTTGGCCCTTAGCGCTTCATGGATTAGGCAGGTTTACCAAGATAGGTTCTTCGTTTCTTATTATGGCGCTTGCCGGCGGTGCTATTTTACCACTTATCTATGGATATTTAGCCGATACATTTGATCCGCAATCTGCTTACTGGATCGTGATTCCAAGCTATTTGTATATCTGGTATTTTGCAGCAAAAGGACATAAAATAAAATAAAGCTTTGTATTATGAAAAATTTAGATTTTAAGTTAGGTTTAGTTTTTTTAGTGTTTTTTCAGCTGGGTTTATCCGCACAAGAATCCGAAGCTGAAAAACCGGCAATCATACCGCAGCCGGCAGAAATTGAGTGGAAAGACGAATTCTTTACACTTCAGGAAAGAACAGTGGTTTGTTTTACTTCCGGTGCAGAAGCATCGGCTGCCTGGCTGCAGAGATTGCTGCAAAATACATACACCCAAAGCTATACAATGCGGGGAGAAAATTGTAACGGTTTTAATCTAAGTATTAACCCAAAACTGGAAGAAACTTTGGGTAAAGAAGGTTACAAATTAGATGTTTCTTCTAGCACCGTCAGTTTAAAAGCGGCTTCAGAAGCCGGGTTATTCTATGCTATACAAACCTTGCGACAAATGTTCCCACCGGAAATTGAGAATGAAAAAGTTTCCGAAGAAATTAAACTTGCCCAGGTATCCATAACCGATAGTCCAAGATTTGAATGGCGTGGGTCTATGCTGGATATTTCCCGTAGTTTTTTTGGACCAGATTATATCAAAAAGCATTTAGACCGAATGGCTTTTTATAAATTAAACAGGCTTCATCTTCACTTAACCGATGACCAGGGTTGGCGTATAGAAATAAAACAAAAACCTAAATTAACCGAATTAGGAAGTAAAGGTGCCGTTAAGGGTGGTCGTTCTGGATATTTAACCCAGGAAGAATATAAAGAGATTCAGGAATATGCTGCGGCGAGAAATATTGTAATTGTTCCCGAAATTGATATGCCGGGACATATTTATTCAGCATTAATGGCTTATCCTGAACTAAACTGTGATGATTTGAGCAATATAGAACCCCGGTTGGCAACACCGCCACAACTTTTTCACGAGTATAAAGTTGGTTGGAGCAAATTATGCCTGGATAAACCGGAGATCTACGATTTTGTAGCCACCGTACTGGGAGAAATGGCAGAGATCACTACCGGAGATTATTTGCACATTGGTGGTGATGAAATTGAAGATGAACGATACAAGGAATTCGTGATAAAAGCCGATTCTATTGTTCAAAATCTTGGAAAAACAACAGTAGGCTGGGAAGAGGTAACACAGGCAGCAGTAGACAGTACTTTTATTAGTCAGCGTTGGAATGGTCATACGGAAAGCGTGGTAAATACGCCTATAATTGAATCTATTTGCTCTAGTTTTTATTTTGACCATGCAAACGTTCCAGGACAGGAAATGACTAATAACTGGTGTAAGGAAGATGGAGTTTCTTTAAAAGACGCTTATACTTTTAAGGTGGAAAACCCGAATACTATAGGGGTGGAAGCTCCGGTTTGGACCGAAATGGTGCTTTCTGACGAAGCTGCAGACGACAGATTCTGGCCAAGAACAATTGCCATGGCAGAAGTTGGCTGGACTAAAGAGGATAAAAAAGATTATAATAACTTTATAAAAC
>Ga0102925_1001384_pt1 | contig 13395 bp, 9 predicted proteins | sample SalPonR1_A_D1_MG_FD_78216 | JGI IMG/M metagenome (GOLD analysis project Ga0102925, IMG submission 78216) | Salt pond soil microbial communities from South San Francisco under conditions of wetland restoration - Salt Pond MetaG R1_A_D1_MG | ecosystem: Environmental > Aquatic > Marine > Intertidal...
ACCATCGAGACCGCCGTGGTCCCCGGCAAGGGCAAGCACAAGGTCACCGGCCAGCTCGGCGATGTCATGAAGGAGTCCATCGACGCCGCCATGAGTGTGGTCCGCAGCCGCTCCGCCCGTCTCGGGATTCCGGCTCGCTTCTACGAGAAGCGCGACGTCCACGTCCACGTCCCGGAGGGCGCCACGCCCAAGGACGGCCCCAGCGCCGGTATCGGCATGTGTACCGCCCTGGTCTCGGCGCTCACGGAGATCCCGGTGCGGGCCGATGTGGCCATGACCGGCGAGATCACCATGCGGGGCGAGGTGCTGCCCATCGGCGGGCTCAAGGAGAAGCTGCTGGCGGCGCATCGCGGCGGTCTGAAGACGGTGATCATCCCCGAGGAGAACCGCAAGGACCTGGCCGATATCCCGAAGAACGTCAAGCAGGCCCTGGATATCCACCCGGTGCGCTGGATCGACGAGGTCCTTACCCTCGCCCTGGAGCACATGCCGGAGCCGCGTGCGGAGGAGGACATGGACCTCCTGGACGTTGCGGCCGAGGATCCCGAGGCCGAAGAGGCCCGCCGCCACCACTGATCGACCCATCCCCTGGGCGAGATGGCGCGCACGCGCCGTCTCGGGTTGATCCCGCTCTCCGGATGGCCCATAGTGGGCCTGCATTGGGGCATCGCACCCCGGAGGAGGTCCGGCGGTGGCCCTGGGCCCGAAACGGGTTCCGTTGACAGTCGTTTCGTGCCATTGCTATAACCGCAGGCACCTATTTCGCTGCCGCCGGGCTACGGACGGCGAGTTTTCAAGAACAAAGAGGGGAAGTCGCGTGAACAAGTCTGAACTCATCGACGCCATTGCCGAAGGGGCTGATCTTTCCAAGGCTGCGGCCGGTCGGGCGCTGGATGCGACGGTGGATGCCGTCACCGACGCGCTCAAGAAGAACGACCAGATCAGCATCGTCGGTTTCGGTACCTTCTCTGTGCGTGAACGCGCCGCCCGTACCGGCCGTAACCCGCGTACCGGTGAAGAGATCAAGATTGCCGCTGCCAAGGTCCCCGCTTTCAAGCCGGGCAAGGCCCTCAAGGATGCGGTGAACTGAGTACGCTCAGACCGGGTGCTTAGCTCAGCTGGGAGAGCGTCGCCCTTACAAGGCGAATGTCGGGGGTTCGAGCCCCTCAGCACCCACCACTGAAGATCATGCGGCGGCGGCCATTGGGTCGCTCCCGCGGTAGTCCGGGGACCGCAGGGCCCCCGTCGTCTACCAGGAAAAGGGGCGTACCTGCGGGTGCGCCCCTTTCTCATGGATTCCCGATCGGACGGACCAACCATGCTCGATGCCATCCGCAGCCGGGCCCAGGGCTGGATCGCCTGGGTCATCGTCATACTGATCACCATCCCCTTCGCCCTCTGGGGGGTGCAGGAGTACACCGGCGGGGGTGGACCGCCAGCGGTGGCGGAGGTCGACGGTCAGTCCATCGCGCGGCAGGAGTTCCAGCGCGCCTTCTACCAGCGGCGGCAGCAGCTGCAGGAGGTCCTCGGCGAGGATATGGCGGCCGCCGGTTTCGACGAGGCCACGATCCGTCAGCAGGTCCTCCAGGGCATGGTGGAGGAGCGACTGCTTCTCGGGGCCCTGAAGGAGGCGGGCTACGCCATCGGCGACCGGGAGCTGGCATCGCGCATCCGGGCGGTCCGCGCCTTCCAGGAGGGCGGAGACTTTTCCCGGGAGCGCTACGAGCAGGCTCTCACCAGTCAGGGCATGCTGCCGGGCCAGTTCGAGGACCGGATCCGCCAGGACCTGCTGGTCCAGCAGTTGCGGGCCGGCGTGCAGGAGACCGCGCTGGCGACCCCGCGACAGGTGGATGATTACATCGCCCTCTGGCGCCAGCAGAGGGAGGTGGGCTGGCTGCGAGTGCCGCTGAGCGATTTTGCGGATCCGCAAGCCGTTGCCGAGGCCGATATCCGTTCCTACTACGAGTCCCACCCGGAGCGCTATCGGACCCCGGAGCGGGTGCGGGTCGCCTATGTCGAACTGGCCATGGACGATGTCGCCGCCTCCATCGAGATCGATGAGGAGGCCCTGCGCCAGGAGTACGAGGCGCGCAAGGACGAGTTCGGGGAGCCGGAGCGCCGCCGCGCCCGCCACATCCTCTTTACAGCGCAGGGTAGCGGGGACGAGGGCTGGAGTGCGGCTCGCGCCGAGGCCGAGGAGGTCCTGGAGCGGCTCGACGGCGGTGCGGCGTTCGCCGAACTGGCGCAGGAACATTCGGATGATCGCGCCTCGGCCGAGGAGGGCGGTGACCTGGGCTGGTTCACCCGGGACGACCTGGCCCCGGCGGTGACCGACGCCGCCTTCGGCATGGAGTCCGGGGAGGTGGCCGGGCCGGTGCGCTCCGAGTTCGGCTATCACCTTGTCCGGCTGGAAGCAGTCGACGCCGCCGAGGTACCGCCCTTCGAGGAAGTGCGGGACGAACTGGCGCGATCGCTGCGACAGGGGCGCGCCGAGCGCCGCTTCGTGGAGGCCACCGAGGAGCTGGCCAATCTCGCCTACGAGCACGCGGATACCCTCCAGCCGGCGTCGGACGCCCTGGGGCTTCCGATCCGGGAGACGGGCCCCTTCGGCCGGCAGGGTACCCAGGAGGGGATCGCCAGCCACGAGGCGGTTACGCGAGCGGCCTTCGAGGGCGAGGTCCTGGAGGAGCGCTACAATAGCCGCTTGCTGGAGCTGGGTGACGACCGCGTGGCCGTCCTTCGCGTCCGGGAGCACCAGCCGGCGCAGCGTCGCCCCCTGGAGGCCGTCAGCGACGATATCCGCCGGACGCTCGCCCGGGATCGCGCGGCGGAGGCCGCCGATCAGCGGGCGGCAGAGCTCCGGGAAGAGCTGGCTGCGGGGGCCGAGCCGAGTGCCCAGCCGGGCTGGCAGGGGCCACGGTCCGTCGGCCGCCGGGCCGGTGACCTCCCGGATGCCGTGACCCGGACGGCCTTCCGCATGGCCCGGCCGGGGCAGGGCGCAAGCTTCGAGACCACTACCCTGGGTGACGGGGACCGCGCCGTCATCGGCGTCTTCGGGGTCACCCCCGGGGATCCGGAGGCCCTGGAAGACCGGGAGCGCCGGCGTATCCAGCGCCAGCTGGTGGACGCCAACGCCCGGGCGGAGTTCGCCGGGGTCGTCGGCGCCCTGCGGGAAGAGGCAGAGATCACCATCAATCTCGACCGGGAGTAGACCGTGAGCGCGTTGGCGCCGGTCTCCCCTCGCGCCATTCTGGCCAGCCTGGCCCTCGCCGTCGCGGCAGGGCTGGCGCTTCCCCCGGAGGCCCAGTGGCTGGGTCTCTCCCCCCACGGGGTCCTCGAGACCGTGGGTGCCCTCTTCCTGGATGCCCTCTTCGTCCTGGTGGTGCCGCTGGTGGTGAGCGCCCTGATCAGCGGCGTCGCCGGCATCGGGGCCGGGGAGGGGCTGGGGCGGCTGGGGCTTCGCACCATCACCTATTACCTGGCCTCCGGTGCCGTGGCAGTGCTCATCGCCCTGGGGGCGGTGAACCTGATTCAGCCCGGTCTCAGCGGCGGTGCGCCGGTGGGGGACTCCCTGGGCCTGGATGCAGAGACCGCCCAGGTGGGGCAGTCCCTGCGCGCCGAGGGGGGCGAGGCCTGGAGCCTGCTGGATCGGCTCATCCCGGAGAACCTCTTCGCCGCGGCAGCCGAGGGGCAGCTCCTGGGGCTCATCGTCTTCGCCCTGATCTTCGGGCTGGCCATCGCCCGGCTGGGGGAGGGGGCTGCCACCCTGCGCACCTTCTGGGACGAACTCTTCGCCGTGATGATGCGGATCACCGGCTGGGTCCTGCGCCTCACGCCCATCGGGGTCTTCGCCCTGGTGGCGACGACCGTGGCGGAGACGGGGCTGGAGGCCTTCGCCTCCCTGGCCGTCTTCTTCGCCACCGTGGTCGGGGCGCTGCTCTTCCACGGCCTGGTGGTGCTGCCGCTGGTATTGTGGTGGACCACCGGCGTCGACCCGCGCCGCCACCTGCGCAACCTGGCGCCGGTGCTGCTCACCGCCTTCTCCACCGCCTCCTCCTCCGGGACCCTGCCGCTGACCCTCAACCGGGTGGAGCAGGGGGCCGGTGTCTCCAACCGCACCTCCAGCGTCGTCCTCCCCCTGGGGGCGACGGTGAACATGGACGGGACGGCGCTCTACGAGTGCGCGGCGGTGCTCTTCATCGCCCAGGCCTACGGGCTGGATCTGGGGCTCGCGGAGCAGGCGCTGGTGGTGGTCATGGCCCTGGCCACCTCCATCGGGGTGGCGGGGGTGCCGGCGGCGAGCCTGGTGGCCATCACCCTCATCCTCACCAGCCTCGGCCTGCCCCTGGAGGGCGTCGGCCTGCTGCTGGCGGTGGACCGGCTGCTGGACATGACGCGCACGGCGGTGAACGTCTTCAGCGACGCCACCGGGGCGGTGATTCTGGCACGATGGGAGGGCGAACGGCCCTATTCCGGCGGGACGGCGCCGACCGCGGCCGGCGCCGGGGAGTGATTCAGCTGTAGTAGCCGTTCATCCCGAGGATGGAGAAGCCGCTGTCCACGTAGAGGACCTGGCCGGTCATGCCGGAGGCGAGGTCGGAGCCGAGGAAGGCGGCGGTGTTGCCCACCTCGTCGATGGTGACGTTCTTCCGCAGCGGGGCGTTGGCCTCCACCTCTTCCAGCATGCGCTTGAAATCGCTGATCCCGGAGGCCGCCAGGGTCCGGATGGGGCCGGCGGAGACGGCGTTGACCCGGATCCCGTCGGGGCCCATGGCGTCGGCCATGTAGCGGACGTTGGCCTCCAGGCTCGCCTTGGCCAGGCCCATGACGTTGTAGTTGGGCATGGCGCGCTCGGCCCCGAGGTAGCTCAGGGTGATGAGGCTGCCGTTGCGCCCCTCCATCATGGGCCGGGCCGCCTTGGCCAGGGCGGCAAAGCTGTAGGAGCTGATCTCGTGGGCGGTCCGGAACCCCTCGCGGGTCACGGCGTCCAGGTAGTTGCCCTCGAGCTCGCTCTTGGGGGCGAAGGCGACGGCGTGGACGATGATGTCCAGGCCGTCCCAGTAGTTATCCAGCTGCTTGAAGGCTGCCTCGATCTCCTCGTCCGAGGAGACATCCATCGGCATGGTGATCTCGGAATCGAGCTGGCCGGCCAGGTCCTCGACCCGGGACTGGAGCTTGTCGTTCTGATAGGTGAAGGCGAGCTCGGCGCCCTCGCGGTGCATGGCCTGGGCGATGCCCCAGGCGATGGAACGATTACTGGCCAGGCCGACAATGAGCGCGCGCTTGCCGCTGAGAAAACCCATGCGTGTCCTCCTGCAACGGGACGTGAGAATGGTGTGTGAACGGGCAATTACGGTAAGGCCTTTGGGTACCGGAAGCAACGCCGCCGGGGACACCGGGGGGTGGTGCATCCCGCGGTGCGAGTTCGTATAGTGAGGGCGGCGGAACGGGAGGCCCCTTGAATCGACTCACGCTCATCACCGTCGCCGGCTTCGGCCTGACGGCCCTGCTCATCGTCCTGGCCATGGTCCAGGTGGACCGCCAGTGGCAGGAACTGACCGAGATCCGCGAGGCCGTGGAGGAGCAGCGCGACCGGATCGGCGAGCTGCGCCGGGAGCTGGATCGCCGGCCGGTGGCGACGACCGGCGAGGCCGAGTCGCCGGAGGGGGCGGTGCCGCCGGCCTTTCGTCGGGCCCAAGAGGCGAGTCGGCAACCCGGTTTCGCCGCCGGGGACTGGCGGGTCCACGCCCTGGGCCAGGGGCTGGACACCCTCACGCCACTGGTTTCCACGGATGCCTACGCCAGCGAGATCCAGAACTACGTCCTGGAATCGCTGCTGGTCCGCCACCCCGAGACCCTGGAGTGGCAGGGGCTGCTCGCCCGCGACTGGGAGGTGGCCGAGGACGGCCTGACCATCACCTTCGAGCTCCGGCGCGGCCTGCGTTTCTCTGACGGCGAGCCGCTTACCGCCGCGGACGTCGCCTTCAGCTACGACTTCATCATGGACGAGGCCATCGCCGCGCCTCGCCAGCGCGCCTACTACCGGCGGGTGGAGGCGGTCGAGGCGGTGGACCGCCACACCGTGGTCTTCCGCTTTGCCGAGCCCTACTTCAACGCCCTCTCCCTGGCCGGCGGGCTGCCGGTCCTGGCCGAGCACTACTACGGCCGGTTCCGGGAGGAGCCGGAGGCCTTCAACAATTCCCGTAGCCGGCTCTTCGGCTCCGGCCCCTACCGCTTCCCCGCAGCGGGGGAGTGGACGCCGGACAGCGGCCGCGTGGAGCTGGAACGGAATCCGCGCTACTGGGGCCCGCTGGAGCCCCCCTTCCGCCGCCTGGTCTGGGAGGTCATCGAGAACGATTCGGCCCGGCTGACCACCTACCGCAACGGCGACATCGACCTCTACCAGGCCCGCCCCCGGGAATTCGAGGACCTCCTCGAGGACGAGGCACTCATGGGGCGCAGCGACAGCCGCGCCTACATGAGCCCCACGGCGGGCTACTCCTACATCGCCTGGAACCAGCGGCAGGGGGCGGAGACGCCCTTCGACGATACCCGGGTGCGGCGGGCGATGACCTTCCTCACCGACCGCGAGGCGCTCATCCGCGAGGTCATGGCCGGCCACGCCGAGGTGGCCGTGAGCCCCTTCAATCCCCGCAGTCCCCAGCACGACGAGGCCATCGAGCCGCGGGACCACGACCCGGAGCGGGCCCGGGCCCTGCTGGAGGAGGCCGGCTGGGTCGATCGCGACGGCGATGGCGTCCTGGAGGACGAGCAGGGCAACGAGTTCTCCTTCCAGCTCACCTACGTCCAGGCGAGTACGGATACCCAGCGCGTGGTGGAGTACCTGCGCGATGCGTGGGCGCGGGCCGGCATCGAGATGGAGCCGCGGCCCACGGAGTGGTCGGTGATGCTGGAGGCCATCGATCAGGGCGATTACGACGCCATCACCCTGGGCTGGACCAGCGGCATCGAGGTGGATATCTACCAGATGTTCCACTCCTCCCAGGTCGACGAGGGGGATAACTACGTCGGCTACCGCAATCCCGAGCTGGACGCGGTCATCGAGCAGGCGCGGGCCACCGTGGAGGAGGGCCCCCGCATGGCGCTCTGGCACCGGGCCGAGCGCCACCTGTTCGAGGACCAGCCCTACACCTTCCTCTTCCGCCGGGAGACACTGCTGCTGCTGGATGACCGCTTCCGCAACGTGCAGCAGACCCGCCTGGGCCTCAACGTGGATGCCGTCCCGGTGGAGTGGTACGTCCCGGCGGCCGAGCAGCGCTACTGAGGGGCCGGGATGCACGCCTACATCCTGCGCCGGCTCCTGCTCATGGTCCCGACCCTCTTCGGCATCACCGTGGTCGTCTTTGCCATCATGGTGGCCGCGCCGGGAGGCGTCTCGCCGGAGACGCTGACCGCCGGCCAGAACCTCGACCCCGAGGCGCGCAAGGCGCTGGAGGCCTACTATAACCGGCGCTACGGCCTGGACGACCCCGCACCGGTCCAGTACCTGCGCTGGCTCAACAGCATCGCTCCGGTGGGCTTCACCGTGGCCGCCGATGGCAGCCTGGGCGCCTTCTCCTGGACCAAGGGCATGGACCTGGGGTCCAGCTTTCGCTACGGCCGGCCGGTGGCCGACCTCATCGCCGAGCGCCTGCCCATCACCCTGCTGCTCAATGCGCTCTCCATCCCCCTGGTCTACCTGGTGGCGGTGACCGTGGGTCTGCAGGCGGCCCGGGAGCGGGGGAGCGCCTTTGATACCGGCTCCGGGCTCGCCCTGCTGGCGCTGTGGTCGGTGCCGACCATGCTGGCCGGGGTACTCTTCATCGGCTTCTTCGCCAGCGATCAGTACTGGCAGTGGTTCCCCACCGCCGGCACCCTCTCCCGGGAGGGGGCGGCCATGACCTTCCTCCCTCACTGGGGCACGGCCCTGGACGCCCTCAAGGTCCTGGCCGGGGCCGGTCTGGGCGTGGCTGCCGGTCTCGGCGCGGCTCGCCTGTCCCGACCGTGGCGGGTCGGCATCGGGGCCGTCGCCGGCCTGCTCCTCGGGGGCGCCTGGGGGGCGGCCCTCCCGGATGGGGGCTGGACGTCGCTGGCCGCCCTGGCAGCGGCCCTCGCCGCGCTGCTGGGCGGGGCAGCCAGCGCCTCGGTGCCGGCCCTGCGCGGGGTGGCCCTGGGCGGGGCCGGACTGCTGGCAGGGCTGATCGTGGCCGCCGCCGTCATGGAGGCCGCCTTCGTGCGCGGCTATCTGCTGGACCGGGCGTGGCACCTGGTCCTGCCGGTGCTCACCCTGAGCTACGGCGGCATCGCCTTCCTCGCCAAGCTTACCCGCTCCTCGGTGCTGGAGAACCTCCACAGCGATTATGCGCGCACCGCCCGGGCCAAGGGGCTGCCGGAGTCCGATGTCCTCTGGCGCCATGTCTTCCGCAACAGCCTGCTGCCGCTGGTGACCGTGGCGGCGACTCTGCTGCCGGCGCTGCTCTCCGGCTCGGTCATCGTGGAGAGCATCTTCTCCATCGAGGGCATGGGCAAACTCGCCGTGGAGGCGGTCACCGGCCGCGACCGGGAACTGGTCCTCTCCATCACCCTGATCAGCGGGCTGCTGACCCTGGCCGGCTACCTGCTGGCCGATCTCCTCTACGCCGTGGTCGACCCCAGGGTGAGCTATGAATGAGGCAGGGCCGCAGGAAGTAGCCCGGGTGACACCGGCCCGGGCCATCGCCCGTGCGATCTTCGCCCGGCGAGGTGCCCGCCTGGGGCTGGCCTGGATCGCCCTGGTCGCACTGCTGGCCGTCTTTGCCCCCTTCCTGGCCAGCAGCCAGCCGCTGCTGGTGGTGGGAGAGGGCGGTTTCGCCAGCCCGGTGCTCAACCACCTCGCCCCGGAGGACGGGGCGCTGCTCGGGGTATTCCTCGCCGTCCTGGTGGCCTGGCGGCTGGCCCGGCGCCCCCGGGTGGCGCTGGTGACCGCGGCCGGGCTCGTTACGGTGGCCCTGATTGCGAGTCATACCCTGCTGGAGCCGCCCCGCCTGGTCGCCCATGAACAGCCGCGCCAGACGGTGGCCGCCGGGGACTGGGACTGGGTGGTCTGGGCCCCGGTGCCCTGGAGCCCGGATGATTACCTCCGCGACTACGGCCATACCGGGCTGGAGGCCCCCCTGGAGGCGGCGCCGACGCGGGTCCACTGGCTGGGGACCGAGGCGGGCGGGTCCGACCTGCTGGCCGGGATGATCCACGCCACCCGGGTGGCGCTGGGGATCGGGCTGGTGGCCACCGGCATCGCCCTGGTCATCGGCGTGGTCATCGGCGGGGTGATGGGCTACTTCTCCGGGATCGTGGATATCCTCGGCATGCGCGTGGTGGAGGTGGTGGAGGCGATCCCGACCCTCTTCCTGCTGCTCATCTTCGTCGCCTTCTTCGGCCGGGACCTCTACCTGATGATGGTCATCATCGGCCTCACCAGCTGGTCGGTCTACGCCCGCTACGTCCGCGCCGAGTTCCTCAAGCTGCGCCAGCAGGAGTACGTCCAGGCCGCGGTGGTCGCGGGGCTGCCCCTGCGCTCCATCCTCTTCCGCCACATGCTCCCCAACGGCATGGCGCCGGTACTGGTGACGGCGAGCTTCGGCGTGGCTTCGGCCATCCTGGCGGAGGCGACCCTGAGCTTCCTGGGGCTGGGGCCGGTGGATACCCCCACCTGGGGCCGGATGCTGGACCAGGCGGTGCAGTCCTCCACCTTCAACTGGTGGATGGCGCTCTTCCCGGGGGGCGCCATCTTCTGCACCGTCTTCGCCTACAACCTCCTGGGCGAGGCGCTGCGCGATGCCATGGACAGCGAGGCGGCCTGAATGGAGCTGACCGTCGCCGACCTGCGCGTGACCTTCCCCGGCGCCGAGGAGCCGGCGGTGGCCGGCGTCGACCTGACGCTGGCCGGTGGCGAGACCCTCTGCCTGGTGGGGGAGTCGGGCTCCGGCAAGTCGGTGACGGCCCTGGCCCTCATGGGGCTGCTCCCGGGCCGGGCGCGCATGTCCGCCGGCATCCTGACCCTGGCGCACGGCGGTGGAACCAGCGACCTGGCCGATCTGGACGCCGAGGCCCATCGCCGCCTGCGCGGCCGGCGCATGGCCATGATCTTCCAGGAGCCAATGACCTCCCTGAATCCGGTGATGACCGTGGGCGAGCAGGTCCGGGAGGTGCTCACCATCCATCAGCCCGGGATCTCCGCGGCGGAGGGACGGGCCCGGGTGGAGGCGGTCTTCGCGCAGGTGCGGCTCCCGGAGCCGAACCAGCGCTACGACGAGTACCCGCATCGCCTCTCCGGCGGTCAGCGCCAGCGCGTGATGATCGCCATGGCGCTGGTGGCGGAGCCGGATCTGCTCATCGCCGACGAGCCCACCACCGCCCTGGATGTCACCGTGCAGGCGGAGATCCTGGCACTGCTGCGGGACCTGCAGGCGCGCAACGGCATGGGTCTGCTCTTCATTACCCACGACTTCGGGGTGGTGGCGGCCATCGCTGATCGCGTGGCGGTGATGCGTCGCGGGGCGATTGTGGAGAGCGGTGACCGGCAGACGTTATTGCGAGAGCCCCGCCACCCCTACAGCCGCGCCCTGCTGGATGCCCTGCCGGAGCGGAGGCCACGGCCAGCGGGCCCGAAACCCGGCGTCGAGGCGGCGCTGGAGGTGCGCGACCTGGCGGTCCACTTCCCGGTGCGGCGCGGGGTCCTGCGTCGCACGGTGGGCCACGTCCGCGCCGTGGACGGCGTGGACCTCACGGTGCGCCGGGGCGGGATCACGGCCCTGGTGGGGGAGTCCGGCTCCGGCAAGTCCACGGTGGCCCGCGCCATCCTCCGCCTGGAGCGGCCCACCACCGGTTCGGTCTGGTGGGAGGGTGAGGACCTGGCGCGACTGGACGGCGCCGAGCTGCGCCGGCGGCGTCGCCACCTTCAGGCGGTCTTCCAGGATCCCTATTCGGCGCTGAATCCGCGGCTGTCGGTGGCGACCATGCTCACCGAGCCCATGGCGGTCCACGGCCTCGGGCGGGACGCCGCGGACCGGCTTGCCCGCGCCCGGCGACTGCTGGAGTTGGTGGACCTGCCGGCGGACAGCCTGGATCGCTACGCCCACGCCTTTTCCGGCGGCCAGCGTCAGCGCCTGGGGATCGCCCGCGCCCTGGCGCTGGAGCCGCGCTTCCTGGTCTGCGACGAGATCACCTCCGCCCTGGATGTCTCGGTGCAGGCGGGGATCCTGGATCTGCTACTGCGGTTGCGGGCAGAGGAGGGGCTTTCGCTGCTCTTCATCACCCACGACCTCGGCGTGGTGGGCTATCTGGCCGACGAGGTGGCGGTGATGGAGGCCGGCCGAATCGTGGAGCACGGCACCACCGACCAGGTCCTGCGCTCGCCCCGGGAGGCCTATACGCAGCGGCTGGTGGCCGCCGTGCCGCGCGTCGAGTAACGCCTCAGGAGCTGGACTGCTCGGTGACGTCCACGTAGAGGGTCAGGACCTGGCCGGGCTGGAGGTACTCGCCCCGGCTGATGCTGTTCCACTTCCGCAGCTGTTCCACGGAGACGTTGAAGCGCTGGGAGATCCGGGCGAGGCTGTCGCCCCGGCGGACGGTGTAGCCCAGCCGGCGCTGGGTGTTGTGGCTGTGCGGCGCGCGGAAGTCCCGGGATGTCGCCGCAGCATCGGCGTTGCGCGACCAGACCACCAGCTGCTGCCCCGCCCGGAGGGGGTCCCCCGGCGCCATGGCGTTCCAGCTGGCCAGCTCGCGCACGCCGACGTTGTGGCGGCGGGCGATGGACCAGAAGCTGTCCCCGCGCTGCACCCGGATCGTGACCTTGCGGCCCTCCCGGGTGCGGTTCTGGATGGCGCGGGTTCGTGCATCCTCCGTGAGGGTGTAGGCATCGTCGTCGTGAATGGCGACGGGGATCATGAGGTGGTCGCCGGAGCGGATGGTGGAGCCCCGGATATCGTTCACTGCCTGCAACCGTTCCACCGTGGTGCCGTAGTTGCGGGCGATGGAGCGCAGGCTCTCGCCGGACCGGATCCGGTGGCGCTCCCAGCCCGTGCGCCCGGAGGCGGGCAGGGCGGCGAGGGCGGTATGGAACGGCGCGACGCGGTCGGCCGGCAGGAGCAGATGGTGCGGGCCGTCGGGGCTGGTGGCCCAGCGGTTGAAGCCGGGGTTGAGCCGGTAGAGGGTGTCCACGTCCAGCCCGGCGAGGTCGGCGGCCAGGGCGAGATCGAGTTGGCCCTCGACCTCCACACGTACCAGCCGGGGCTCGTCGGGGATGGAGGGGAGTTCCAGTCCGTGGGCAGCCGGGTCGCGGACCACTTGGGCGACGGCCAGCAGCTTGGGGACGTAGCCCCGAGTCTCCTTGGGGAGCCACGGGCGTGCCCCCCAGTAGTCGGTGGACTCGCCGTGGCGTCGGGCCGCGCGCTGGGCCTGACGGACATTACCGGGGCCGGCGTTGTAGGCGGCCAGGGCGAGCAGCCAGTCGTCGAACTGGGCGTGGAGGTCGTCCAGGTAGCGGGTTGCCGCTACGGTGCTGGCGTGGATGTCCCGCCGCCCGTCGTACCACCAGTTCTGCTCGACGCCGTAGAGGCGAGCCGTGCCGGGGATGAACTGCCACAGCCCGGAGGCGCGGCCGTGAGAGTAGGCGAAGGGGTGATAGGCCGATTCGATGATCGGCAGCAGGGCGATCTCCGCCGGCAGGTCGCGCGCCTCGGTGTGCTCCAGGACGTAATGGAGATAGCGGCTGGCCCGGTTGGCTACCCGCTGTACGTAGGCCGGATTGCGGGCATACCAGTTGCGGTAGGGTTCCATGGCGGGGCGGTCTACGTCGGAGAAGCGAAGCCCCGCCCGGACACGGTCCCACAGGTCACGCTGTTCCATCGGCTGTGACGGCTCTGCGGGCTGGGCCGCCGGAAGGGGGGAGAGCTCGGCCCGATGCTCCATGCCGGCGCAGCCGGTGAGCAGGAGGGCCAGCAGGGTCAGCAGCCAGGGACGTACGCGAAACCTTGTCATGGGCACGGCATAGTAGAGAGAGCGGCGGGGCCGGTCAACGCACAGGGCGCCGTGTGGCGACTTTGGCGTATCGGGCCGGCTAGTCCAGGCTGTCCTTCCAGGCCCGCACTACCCCGAAGACGGTGGCGGCATCCGCGAGGTCGCGGTTGGCCCAGCGGTTGGCCGCGGCGATAACCACCGGCTCCCGGCAGCGCAGGAAGGGGTTCGTCGCCCGCTCTTCTCCCATCGTCCCGGGGACCGTGGGCTCCCCGCGTTCCCGCGCGGCGCCGGCGCTCTCCAGCCGCTTCGCCAGGGCGGCGCTCTCCGGCTCCACCTGGCGGGCGAAGTCGAGGTTCTCCAGGGTATATTCGTGGGCGCAGTAGACCTTGCAGGTATCGG
>Ga0102925_1001385_pt1 | contig 13395 bp, 16 predicted proteins | sample SalPonR1_A_D1_MG_FD_78216 | JGI IMG/M metagenome (GOLD analysis project Ga0102925, IMG submission 78216) | Salt pond soil microbial communities from South San Francisco under conditions of wetland restoration - Salt Pond MetaG R1_A_D1_MG | ecosystem: Environmental > Aquatic > Marine > Intertidal...
ATCGCAACGGTCTCGACCGCGAGGTCGGCCGCGCGCGAGAGGTCGTGCTCGGTGGGCTTCAGCGCGACGGCGTCGATGCCGGCGCGCTCGACGGCGCTACCACTAGACGCCATCGGCGTACACCTCCACTACGGACTCGAGAATAGCTCGATTACTGTCCAGCCGGAACGCGATCCATCGTCTGTGCGACCATGTACTGTGCTTGCAGGACTGAAAGCTACAAAAAGCTATCGCTCGGATCCGCCACGACCCCGGCGGTCGCCGTCAATCATCCCCCGCGTCGGCCCTCGCCGGCGGGACGATCCAGTCGGTCGTCAACTCCAGGAACTGCACGAGGATCCGGCCGGTCGCGCCCCAGACGGTGTAGCCGTCCACGTGGAAGTAGTGGATGGTGACCTCGCCGTAGTGGGGATGGTCGCGGCACTCGAACTCGTAGTTCTCCGGGTCCAGCAGCCCCTCCAGGGGCAAAACGACGATCTCGGCCACTTCGCCGTCGTTGGGATCGTACTCGCGATCGGGGATCCGACCGACGAACGGCGACACGGCGTACTCGGTGATCGTCCGGATGTCGTCGAGCTGGCCGACGATCTCGACCTCGGTGGCCAGCAACCCGATCTCCTCGTTGGCCTCCCGCAGCGCCGTCGCCCGCAGGTCCTCGTCCCCGGGTTCGTGGCCGCCACCTGGAAAACTCATCTGGCCCGGGTGCTCGTCGAGGTGGTCGGACCGCTTGGTGAACAGGAGGCCCGTCCCCTCCGGACGCTCGACGACCGGGATGAGCACCCCCGCGTCACGCCGCTCGTCCGTGATCAGCCGGGGGGAGTGGTTGGCCACGCGACTGAGATCCATTCTCAGGCCCGGGCTACGTGTTCCTCCGTTTTAGCTTCATCCGTTCGGCCTGTTTTTGTCGTCGCCCCGAATCACTCCAGGGCGGCGTCGAGTCGATCCCGGACCGAGGCCAGGTCGACCGGCGCCCAGGCCTCGATCTCGTAACTCAGATCGATCAACTCGGCGATCCGCTCCTCGTCGCCCCGATCGACGGCCGTGGCGGCCGCCTCGCGGAACCGGTCGACGGCCGCCTCGCCGAGGGCTGCCCGGTCGATCGACCGCCGGTCGACCCCGAGGATCTGTGGCAGGTCCTCGCCGTGCTCCGGGATCGTCGGGAAGGCGTTCGGACCCGGGAAGAACCACGTGGTGTCGTTTCCCCGCTCGACCTCGACGACGGCGAACGCATCGACCGCGTCGGCCAGTACGTCCTCGTCCGGGACGTCGTCGGGGTCCCCGGCACGGAAGGCGAGTTCCTCGAGCGCCCGGTCGAGTTCGTCCCGCGTCAGCCCCCCGAAGAGGTCGAGCACGCCCGCGAGGTCGTCGTGGTCCAGGTCCATGGTAGCGATGGGTTCGCCCGGGAAAATCAGCGTTCCGCAACGTCCTGCACTGCCGATTCGGAGGCCGCCCGGATCGCCCCCGGATCGAACGGCGCGTCGGACCAGGCCGGGAGTCGCCGGTCCGTCCCCGGTGGCCGGATCGCGTCCGCGTAGGCCTCGACCTGGTCCAGTTCGTGCGTCCGGTCGTACTCGAGCCCGTTGAACGCGGCGTCGGCGGCGTACCGATCGACGAAGCCGCGCGCCACCTCGCAATATCGCGTCGGGAGCGTCTCGTACTCCGGATCGACGCCGGAGTCCTCGAGGACGCGAAACAGGGCTTCGGCCACTTCCCGGCTCATGTCCGTCAACCCGCTCGTGCCGGTGACGGCCCGGTGATCGTGTTCGTGAAACCCGAGATCGACCTGGGCCGTCCCGCCGAAGCCGACGGCGTCGAAGGCGTCCCCGAGGAGGCCGACCTCCAGCCCCCAGGTCCGCTGGGCCCGGACCGACCGGGCGAGATCGGCCGTCATCGCGAACTCGCCGGAGAGGGCATACCGGAAGGCCGCCAGGTACTCGACGATGGCGGCGTCGTGAGCGTCCGCCAGCGCCCGGACGAGCGGGACGTATAGCAGTCTGAACAGCCGACCGTAGAGGCGGCGGTGCTCCACGCGGGCGTAATACCCCTTGACGAACTCGAACTCGCCGTCGAGCGGGGCAAGCAGTCGGGGGACGTGCGCCTCGGAGTAGGACTTCGCGTCGGCGTCGTGGACGACCACGTACTCCGACCCGGCCGCCGCCAGCCCGAGCGCGAGCCAGACGTCCCGTCCCTTGCCGAACTCGCCCCCGAGGTCGTGCTCGTCCAGCAGCGAATCGACCGCCGGCGCGTTACACCAGCACAGTTCAAGGGGCAGATCGAACGATTCCAGCCACTCGCGGAACGGACCGATCCGGTCGGGCGGCGCACGGAGGGCCACGAGCACCCGCCCGGGATCGACGGTCTCGAGGGTGTTCAGCACGCGTTCCGTCGCCAGCCCCGCGTACTCCCGTTCGGTCATCGGCACGACCACCGTCGCCCGGTCGACCGGTGCGTCCGGGATCGGGTCGACGAGGGCGTGGAGCGTGGCAACCCGCTCCTGAACGTATTCCATCGTGGTATAGGTCGCGCTACAGACGCAAAAACCCTGAGCCAAACGACAGTTTTACGCGGTGCCACCCTTCGGAAGCCGATCGACGGCGTGGAGCCCCAGGAGCACCACGAGGACGCCCACGAGTCCGACCGCACCACCCTGGAAGATCAGGTCGAACCCGAACCCGGCGCTCCGGAGCGATCCCAGGACGACGCTACCGGCCGCCTGGACGAGCATCATCGTCGCGCTGTAGATGGCGTACGCGCTCGCGCGGTTCTCGTCCGGGAGCGACCCGAGCATGTAGGTGTCCATCACCGGGAACAGGCTGTGGATGACGAACCCGATGACGACGCTGACGAGGACCACTGCCCACAGGCTCGAGGTCATCGTCAGTGCGAACAGCGACAGGACGAACCCCCCGAGGATCGAGAGCATCAGCGGGACGTTGGGCACCCGATCCGCGATCCGGCCAGTGGCCCAGAAGGCCGGAACCCCCGCGGCGAACACGACCGTCAGCAACGTGTTGGCAACCGAGTTACTCAGGGCCTTGGCCTCCACGAGATAGGTCACGTAGAAGTTGAACACACCGTTCCAGACGAACCCCGTCGCCCCGATGATGGCCACCCCGCTCAGGATGATCGGCCACTGACGACGCAGGGCCACCAGGAGATGACGATCGGACGCACCCGCCGAGGGCATGGTCGCCCGCTTGGCGACGACGTAGAAGACGGCGGTCGCGACCGCCGCGGCGAGGGCGATCAGCCAGAATACCTGTCGCCACCCCGCGACCGCCAGGACGACCGTGACGAACAGCGGGGCCAGGACCGCGGCCACCTGGCTCGCGGTCCCGTGAACCCCGATGACCCGGCCGATCCGGTCGGGGTAGAGTTCGCTGATGAGCGGATTGGCCGAGATGAAGTAGACGCCGCTGGCCAGCCCCATCAGTAGCGCACCGACGTAGAGCATCGGCACGGACACCGACAGGGCCGTGAAGATCGCCGATCCGGTCAACAGGACGCCCGTTCCCAGGACCACCCGGTGGCGCGGGACCTTCGTGAGGAGGTATCCCGTCGGGAGCCGCGGGAGGGCACTCCCAAGCCACGCGAGGGTGGCGATCAGCCCGGCCGCTCCGGCTGTCAGCCCGAAGGTGTCCCTGAACGGCTCCAGGAGCGGCGCGAACACGATCCTGGCCATGTTGACCAGGAACACCATCGAACACAGCGAGGTGAACAGTCGACGGCGGCGCGTCTCGGAGATCCGGACCGAATCAGTCACGGGGAGTGATACGGAAAGCCCCCGTTCAAAGCTTTCGAATCGAAAGTTATCCGGGTGGGGGTTTTTTATTATCGCCGCCGTACGTCCGGGCATGAAATCGGTCCGGAAAGGGCTCCGGGAGGGCGAACTCGAACGGGACACCTACGAGCGACTCATGTGTGCCGAGTGCGAAACCGTACTGGACACCAAAAACGATCCCGACGAGGTCGGGACGATCCGTACCTGTCCGGACTGTGGGCGCCAGTGGCAGGAACTGAGCTGATTTTCTCGGGGATCCGGAACACCGGTCGCACTCGACGACCGACTCAGCGCTCGCCGGCCATCGCCGCGAAGAGTCGCTCGGTCAACTCCTCGCGCGAGAGGCCCTCGGACGGGCCGATGCCCTGCATGTGGTCGATCGAGATCTGTCCGCCGCCCATCCGGGCGTGGCCGCCGCCGTCCGCCATCGGGATGTCATCGACGACGCTATCGATCGTATCGCCCATGTGGACGCGGTCGTCCCGTGCGCGCCCGGAGAGGTGGAGGGTCCCGTCGTTCTCTCCGACCACGACGACGGCGGTCACCCCCTCGAGGTGCATCAGTTCGTCGGCCGCCTGCGGGATCGCGTCGACGTTGCCGATCGCCCCCAGATCACAGACCGAAAACGAACCACGGACCTCCTTCTCCTGGATCGCCCGGGCCTTGAGCATGAGCACCTCCTCGGACACCTGCGGGTTCGCGATCCGATCCAGGCAGTCCTCGTCGATGCCGTGATAGAGGAACGCGGCCGCGTCGAAGTCGTCACGGGTACAGCCCCGCGTGAGGTTGCTGGTGTCGGTCTGGATGCCGTAGACCAGTCCCGTCGCGACGTCCGAGGGGAGCGCGTCGGTGTCCGATTCCTCGTCGTCGTTCTCGTTCGGCGCTTCGACGTCCATCCCGAGTCCCTCGACGTATTCGGCCACGATGGACGCACAGGCACCATACTCGGACCGGACGTCCGTGAACGCCGACCCAGTCCCTTCCCCGGGGTGGTGGTCGATCACCGCGTACGGGTCGATGCCCTCGGCACCGGCGAACCCCCGGGCCTCGTTGTGATCGACGAGGACGACCCGCTCTGCACCCACCTCCGATCGGGACTCGATCCGGTTCAGATCCAGATCGAGGACCGTTCGGAACGCCCGGTTCTCCTGGTGACGAATCTGGCCGGGGTACTGGAGCGTCGCCTCCGTGTCGACGGTCTCGGCGAGGTGGCCCACCGCCATCGCGGTCGCCATCGCGTCGGGATCGGGGTTGGGGTGCATCAGGACGGCAACCTCGTCGGCACGCTCGAGCGCCCGACGAAATCGCGCGCCCTTCGGACGCCTGAGCCGTCGAAACAGTATCCCCAGCGCAACGAGAATGACGACGGTCCCGACCACCCCGGCGGCGAGGACGAGTGGGTCGAGGTCTCCGAGCACCTCGTTCACCCGCCCGACGGCGCTCCCCACGGAAGACGCCACGGGAGGCGCCACGACCCCTTCCATGCTAGCCGAACACTCGGCCGACGCCCATGAAGATTGTCATCGTCGAGCCGAATGGCCAATATCCCAGGGTAACGCCGTTCTCGACAGGGACTGGTCGGGGACGCTACCCCTCGATCGCCTCGCGATACCCGTCCCGGAACGTCGGATAGGCGAGTTCGTAGCCGTACTCCCGGAGGCGTTCGTTCGACACCCGTTTGTTCGATTCCACCCGCCGTCGTGCGCTCTCCGGAAGGTCGGTTTCGACCAGATAGTTCTCGACGGTCACCCGGGCCGGCGGTTCCACGTTGCGGGCGTCGGCGAGCCATTCGGAGAGGTCCCACTTCGAGACCGGTTCGTCGTCGGCGACGTTGACCACCTCGTCGCGCGCCTGATCGTTTTCGAGGAGGTGCGCGATCGCGCCGGCCGCGTCGTCGCGATGGACCAGGTTCACGTACCCTTCCGCGACCGGCCCCTCGAGATACCGGTCGAAGCCCCACCTGTCGGGGCCGTACAGTCCGGCGAACCGTACGACGGTGACGTCGATCCCGGCGTCGGGGGCCCGCTCCAGCGCGATCCGCTCCGCCTCGGCGAAGACCGAGAGCTTCTCGGTCGACGGATCGATCGGCGTGGACTCGTCGACCCAGGCACCGTCGTGGTCGCCGTACACGCCGGTGGTCGACGTGTACACGAGGCGGTCCGGCGGCGATTCGCGGTCGGCGAACGCGTCGATAACCGTCTCCATCCCGCCGACGTGTACCGCCCTGGTCGTTCCCACGTCGCGCGTATTGGGACTGACTGCGAAGATCAGCCAATCCACGTCGGGAACGGCTTCGAGCGATTCCGCGTCGGTGACGTCACCGCGAACCGAGCGGAATCCCGCGTCTTCGATCGCGTCGAGTCCCTCGTCGGACCGCCGTACCCCGACGACGTCGTGACCGTCGGCCGCGAGTCTCGACCCGAGCGCGAGGCCGACGTAGCCACAGCCCAGAATTGCGACGTTCATCGGTCACCCCCAGTCATGCTTGCTCGCGTGCGATGACGTGCTGGAACCGGACGAATTCGTCGAACGTCATCGACTCCCGGCGTTCGATCTTTCGCTGTATCGTCTTCGGACCGAGGTCGAGGTCGAGACGGCGATCGAGTCCGTCCACGTCGAGGATGGCGTTGCTCATCCCGAGTAGCAGGTGATCACCGGCCAGGTCGACGATCTCGTCGGCGCCCGGCGTTCCCGGAGCCAGCGACTGGATCGCCGCCGCCTCGGAGAGCGAGGGATCGGCGTCCTGCAACGACTCCTCCAACAACGTCGCGAGCGTCTCGCGGTCGATTCCGGTCTCCTCGACCGCCCTGTCGATCCCGACGTCCTCGATCGCGGCGCGGAGGTCGTCCTCGTATTGGTCCTGGAGGGCGTCGACGGACGTGTGGCTCCCGTCGGTTCGATTGTCGTAGAACATGTGGATGGGTTCGAGGCGTCGGCGTTAGCCGAAGTGCTCCTCGTAGAGGTCCATCGAGTGTTCGATGGCGTCCTTGGCGGCGTCCTTGTCCTCCCAGCCCAGCGTCTCGGTCTCCTTGCCCTCCTCGAGGTTCTTGTAGGTCTCGAAGAACTCGCTGATCTCGTCGCGGAGATGCTGGGGCACGTCCTCGAGATCCTGCATGTGGTCGTAACGGGGGTCCTCGACGGGCACCGCGATGACCTTGTCGTCCTGTTCGCCGTCGTCGTCCATGCGCATCAGGGCAACCGGACGCGCCTCGATGACGCAACCCGGGAACGTCTGGTCCTCGACCAGGACGAGAACGTCGAAGGGGTCCTCGTCGTCGTAGTACGACTGCGGGATGAACCCGTAGTCAGAGGGGTAGTGGACGTTGCTGTGAAGCACCCGGTCGAGCACGACGCCGGGAACGTCCTTGTCGTACTCGTACTTGTTGCGCTCGCCTTTCAGGCACTCGATGACCGCGTAAATCTCCTCGGGCGGGTTCGGCCCCGTCTCGAGGTCTTCCCAGAGGTTCACCATGTGATTCGGGGCTGGGATTGGTGTGCGGTTAGTCCTTTCGCATTGTATCAGGGACTTGCCCGCCAGCGAATCGGCGCGGCACGGTCAGGGCCCACACCACGACCCGAAACGACGACCTCGAAACCGTCACGCACAGTCGAAATTCTCGGGTTTGACAAAATTATTAAATTACCCGCCGATTTCTGAAAGGAAGAGTCGCACAATTAGCCATGATGATGACGAATTCCGAATGATACCACTGGATTGTTACCAATGAAACACTCGAATTACCGAAAGATCCATTGGACGTCGACCGCACCGGCTTGGAATACTCGAAGATAAACCCGAGAGTGGTTGGGAACTGTTATATAGCTCCGTGACATGTATACATCTATGTCAGAGGCACAGTCGATTACCGGCAGTTCGGGCATCGCACGCGAACTCACTGCGTTCCAGAAGAACATCCTCGTGATCCTGGCCGAGGAGCCGATGTACGGCCTCGCGATCAAGCGCGAGCTCGAGGACTACTACGGCAGCGAAGTCAACCACGGGCGCCTGTACCCCAACCTCGACGACCTCGTCGAGATGGGCCTGGTCGAGAAGAGCGAACTGGACAAGCGGACCAACCAGTACGAACTCACCGACAACGGCTTCGACGCCGTGCTGGACCAGATGGAGTGGGAACTCTCGAAGATCGTCATCGACGAGAGCCGGAAAAAGCAGATCCTGTCCCTGATGGAATAAGCGGGTTCCATCGGGCGACGAATCGCGGCGGAGAACAGGGGGAACGTCAGTTCCGGTAGGGTGTCTCCACGTCGGTTTTTTCGAAGACGTACTCCAGCGACGTTTCTATCACCGAGCGCTGGTCGTCCGACGGCCAGGCGTTGCGCGGGAAGTACTCCGCGAGGAACTCCTCGATTTCTTCGGGCGTCGTCGCCTCGACGCGTTTCGCGTAGTGATTGCTCATGAAGTCGGCGAACGCCTCGGCGTTGTCCCCGTGAACGTCGCCGTGGTCCTCCCGGACGACGGCAGCGATCTGGCGGTTGTGCGCGTCGGCCGCGTCCCACTCGTCCGGATCGCCGGGACCGGAGAGTGACACCTCGACCGCACGGTCGACGTCCTCGATCCGGTCGGTCCTGACGGTCCCCTCGGCGTCGACCCAGTCGCCGGGATACAGGACGAGCGTTTCGCCGAGGTCGTCCTCGCGGACGCGGGCCACGTAGCCGTGGTCGCCCAGCATTGCCGCCCGACGTTCCAGGTACGCGTCACGTTCGTTTTCGTCCACGGCCCGCCGCGCCAGTCGGGTCAGTCGTTCCGCCGTTGCGATCGCCTCGTCGGGGAGATCAGTCATCGTCCAGCGCCTCGTTCGCCAGTCGATCCGCGCGCTCGTTCACCTCGCGCGGGACGTGTTCGAGCGACCAGGTATCGAACGCGCCCAGCAGTTCGTGAACGGTGACGCGTCGTTCGCGGAGTCCAGGATCGTTCGCGTTCCAGGCCCCGCGGACCTGCTTGACGATGAGTTCCGAATCCCCGCGAACCTCGATCTCGTCGAACCCGTAGTCACGGGCCGCCTCGAGCGCGCGGATCAGCGCCTCGTACTCGGCCTGGTTGTTCGTCGCCTCGCCGATTCGCTCGCCGCCCTCCGCGACGATGCCGTCGCTGTTGACGATGACCCACCCGACGGCTGCCGGTCCCGGATTGCCACGGCTGGCCCCGTCGAAGTAGACGTAGGCGCGGCCGCCGTTCTCGCGCAACAGGGCCTCGATGTCGCGCGGGCGCTCGCCCTGGATCACAATCTTGTCGTCGTAGGCGATGGCCGTCGCGCCACCGCGCGTGGCGCGCCAGCGCTCGTGCTCCGTGTTACCCTCGTAGACCGCCACACCCGCCGCCTCCAGCGATTCGCGCGCCCGTTCCGGGTCGCACTCGATGACCGGCATCGTATAGGCCTGGGCAATCCTGACTAAAGCCTTTTGCTATCGACAGAAGTGAAATTTACCCCACCCCATCGCAGTGTGGCGATTTTGCGAGACGACACCGGTTCTGACCATATGCAACGACGGAATATAGACCAAGGGTTTAAGGCATTCGATCCTGCTACTATAAAAGTGCGATGACAAGGTCCACCCGCCAGCGGGAGCGCGAACCAGAACGGGAGGAGGAAAGCGAGGAATCGGAAGGGGTACGCGAGTGCCCGGAATGTGGATCCGAGAACCTCGTGAAAAGCTCCGATCGGGGCGAACTCGTCTGCGACGATTGTGGTCTCGTCGTGGAGGAGGAAAAGATCGACCCCGGCCCGGAATGGCGCGCCTTCAATCACCAGGAACGCCAGGAGAAATCCCGCGTCGGGGCTCCGACGACCCAGACGATGCACGACAAGGGGCTCACGACGACCATCGACTGGAAGGACAAGGACGCCTACGGTCGCTCTATCTCCTCGAAGAAACGGAGCCAGATGCATCGGTTGCGCAAGTGGCAGGAACGGATCCGCACCAAGGACGCTGGCGAGCGCAATCTCCAGTTCGCACTGTCCGAGATCGATCGCATGGCGAGCGCGCTCGGCGTGCCGCGATCAGTCCGGGAGGTCGCGAGCGTCATCTATCGGCGCGCGCTCAACGAGGACCTCATCCGCGGGCGGTCGATCGAGGGCGTCGCCACGAGCGCGCTCTACGCGGCCTGTCGCAAGGAGGGCATCCCCCGCAGTCTCGAGGAGATTTCCGAAGTATCCCGCGTCGAGCGAAAGGAGATCGGACGGACGTATCGCTACATCTCGCAGGAACTCGGCCTCGAGATGAAACCCGTCGATCCGAAAAAGTACGTCCCTCGTTTTTGCTCCGAACTCGATCTCAGTGAAGAAGTCCAGACGAAAGCCAACGAGATCATCGAAACGACCGCCGAGAAGGGACTCCTCTCCGGGAAGTCCCCGACCGGCTATGCCGCCGCGGCCATCTACGCCGCCTCCCTGCTCTGTAACGAGAAAAAGACCCAGCGCGAGGTCGCCGACGTCGCACAGGTGACCGAGGTCACCATCCGGAACCGTTACCAGGAACAGATCGAGGCGATGGGCATCCACGGTTAGGACTTCCCAGCCATCCGTTTTCGACCGCCAAATAGCGACCGGTATCCGGTCCGACGCCCGATCGCGGACTCATTCGGGAGCGACGAGTTCCACTTTGATCCGTTCCGGGTCCTCGAAGTACACTGCGTAGTGGTCGGGACCGCCAGCGTACGGGTGATCGCCCTCGTAGAGAATCGGCCGCCCTCGTTCGCGAAGCCTGGCCGTCATCTCGTCCACGTGTGATCGGGACTCGGCGTGAAACGCGAGGTGGTTCAGTCCCGGGGTGCACCTGTGGAATCCAGTGTCCCGATGCGGTTCCTCCGCCTGAACCAGAACGAGGTACGTGGGCCCGAGTTTCCAAGAGCGTCCCAACGGCCACTCCTGGTAGACCTCGTATCCGAGTTCGGAGAGAAACCAGTCCCAGAACGCGACCGATCGGCCGAGGTCCGAAACGTACAGTTCGACGTGGTGTAACATTCCGGCGGGGACTTGGTCGTCAGCCATCCCGTCGATCTGCGACAGTGACGAGAATAAACGCTCGGGGTCGCACCTGGACCTCCGCTGATCCTGTTCTTCCTACTGCAAGATTGATCACGGTGAGCGCCCAAGCGAGGAACAAATGGATCTCGAGGACTTCGTCGACGGACTGGAAACCGACGAGGAGGCCGAGCGCCGCCGCCTCGCGAAAGAGAAGTCCTACGAGGTCACCGACTACCTGGACGAGGTGAAAGACCGGTTCGAGCGGACCCTCCAGGGCGACACCCTGGTGGGGAGCAGCGCACCCTCCATCTTCGTCGGGCGATCGAACTACCCGGACGTGTCGACGGGCCTGCTGTCACCAGTGGGTGCCGACGAGGACCCCGAGGACTTCGTCACTGACGGCGACTGGTACCGGCGTGGGTTCTCCATCGACGACGTGTTCCAGCGCCGGACCAACCTGCTGAACTCGCGCCGTCGCGCCGCGGTGAACGTCCACGACGTCTGGGACGGGTTCGTCGGCGTCCAGCGCGAAGTGGCTATCGCCGACCGCCCGGTCGACGTCGAGATCGGCCTCTCGGAGACGCCGACCTTCGACGTGGACGTTGGTTCGGGCGTCGCGACGCCGGTCGGCCCGAACGCGCGGGCCGACTCGGTGGATCTCACGGAGAACCCCTACGTCCCCCAGGCGGTCGAGAAGACCCTCGAGGACGACGACTGGCGCGCCGAGGGCGCGATGACCTATCTCTACCGGCGCGGGTTCGACGTCTACGACATCAACCGCATCCTCTCGGCGGGCGCGCTCGGGCAGGGCGACCAGCGCCGCCTCGTCCCCACCCGCTGGTCGATCACCGCGGTGGACGACACGGTCGGGAAGTACCTCCGGGGGCGCATCCGGAACGCCCGGAGCGTCGACGAGACGACCGTCTGGTACAACGAGTACCTCGGCAACCGCTACTGGATCGTCCTCGCGCCGGGCCAGTGGGAGTTCGAACTGGTCGAGATGAAAGGCCCCCAGAGCGTCTGGAACCCGGTCGCCTCGGATTACTACCTCGCCAGCGCCCACGAGGGCTACGAGGGCCGGACGGGCTACGTCGACGAGACCGCCGGGGCGTACTACGCCGCCCGACTGGGCGTTCTCGAACACCTCGTGGACCGCGGCCGGCAGGCGAAGTGTCTCGTCCTCCGGGAGGTCACCGACGACTACTGGGCCCCGGTCGGCGTCTGGCAGGTCCGCGAGTCGATCCGCAACACCTTCGACGGTGCGCCCGAGTCGCTGTCGGGCGACGAGCAGGACGTCGCGGGCGAACACGGCGAGGCCGACTCGTTCCACGAGGCGTTGCGGGCCATCGCCCCGCAACTCCCGCTCCCGCTGGCCAGACTTCGCCGCAAGTCCGAGATGATCGCCGGGTTGCAGTCCCGACTCGCCGACTTCGGATAACTCCTCGCTATTCTCGTCTCGGTGGAAATCGGCCGCATCTGGTCGAACAGATCTGTCTGTTCCACCGACACAACTACGTCGAACCGGGCGTGACGGCGGGCCATGGACGACGAACCGGTATGGCACGAGAACCCGGCGTTCTGGGACGCGTTCAGGAATTTCATGTTCCCGCCCGAGAAGTACGAGCAAGCCCCGGAACAGGTCGACCGAGTGCTCGACCTTGCGGACGTCGAACCCACGGGGCACGTCCTCGACGTGCCGTGTGGGGTCGGAAGACACGCCGCACCGCTGGCGGAACGCGGATTCGACGTGACGGCTGTCGACGCCACCGAACGGTACCTCGACGACGCCAGGGAGCACGCGGCGGAGACGAGCGAGGCAATCGAGTTCGTCCACGCCGACATGCGGGAGTTCCAGCGTCCGGAGACGTTCGACGCGGTGTTCAATCTGTACACGTCCTTCGGATACTTCGAGGACCGGAGGGACGACGAACGGACCGCCCGCAATTTCTACGAGTCCCTGAAACCGGGCGGAACCCTGGTGATGAGCCTCGCCGCGAAGGAGATCCTCGCCGGCAAATTCGAGGAGCGCTCCTGGGAAGAACGCGACGGCGCCTACCTCCTCGAGGAACGGGAGGTGACCGACGACTGGACCTGGATGAAAAACCAGTGGCACCTGGTCGTCGATGGCGACGGACAGTCGTTTACGGTCTCTCACAGGCTGTATTCGGCATACGAACTCTCGGAGCTGTTGCGACGCGTCGGCTTCAGTGACGTCGCCGCGTACGGCGACCTGGAGGGGGCGCCCTACGATACCGACGCGGAACGACTGGTCGTCGTGGCCGAAAAGTAGCTCGCCGCCGAGAGCGCGTGAGCCAAACGGGTGGCTACAGGTTCCCGTACGCCTCGTCGACCAGTTCGCCAGTGGTGGCGACGACTCCGGCCCACTCCTCGTCGTCGGGTGCCATGCCCAGCAGGCGGGCGATGCGCATGATCGAGACGTGATACACGGTCTGGATCCCCGGCTCTTCCTCCCAGACGATGACGTTGCAGGGCATGAGCCCGCCGAGTTCGTAACAGGAATCCAGCGCGCGGTCGGCCACCTCGGGGTTGCACGCCCCGAGGACGTAGTACGGATCGCGGTCGGTGTCGACCTTCTCGTTGAGGATGTCCGAGAGCGAGAACTCGACC
>Ga0102925_1001386_pt1 | contig 13391 bp, 12 predicted proteins | sample SalPonR1_A_D1_MG_FD_78216 | JGI IMG/M metagenome (GOLD analysis project Ga0102925, IMG submission 78216) | Salt pond soil microbial communities from South San Francisco under conditions of wetland restoration - Salt Pond MetaG R1_A_D1_MG | ecosystem: Environmental > Aquatic > Marine > Intertidal...
CAAGATCGCCTCGCCCAACAACGAAGCGATCCAGAAAGCCTATGAGATGATCCACTCGATCGTCGCCGAGCCCGAAGAGGGTGCGATTTACAAAGGCAAAGTCGTCAAGATCGTTGATTTCGGCGCCTTCGTGAACTTTTTCGGTAAGCGCGATGGTTTGGTTCATGTCAGCCAGATCGAAAACCGCCGCCTGAACCATCCGTCCGACGTTCTGAAAGAAGGTCAGGACGTTTGGGTGAAGCTGTTGGGCTTTGATGACCGTGGCAAGGTTCGTCTGTCGATGAAGATGATCGACCAAGAAACCGGCGAAGAAATGGCCAAAGAAGACGCCGCCGACGCATAAGCATCGTGCCCGTCGCAGATGACAAGGCCCCGGCAGTGATGCCGGGGCCTTTTTATTAGGCAAAACTAACGCTACGTCAGTTACAAATTGATTTCAAAGGTATGGAATACCTTACGGGACGAATCGTGGATTTTTCCCCATTACTTCGCTTGGCACTTGCCGCAAAGTTATATGTGTGGCGAGTTTCATGTTCCAAGTGCCATTTATGTGAGTGCCGTGTTCTCGGTAAGCTGGCTGTGCTCAATCACTTGCGGATCAGCACACTGGTCAGGCCCCGGCGGAAACGCCGGGGCTGTTTCTTCATAAGCTATCGGCATGGATCATGTCGGCGGCTTTTTCAGCAATCATGATCGTGGGTGAATTGGTATTGCCGCTGGTGATGGTGGGCATCACGCTTGCATCCACAACGCGCAAGCCATTGATCCCACGCAGGCGCAGCCGCGCATCCAGCGGTGCGGTATTATCCGGCCCCATATGCACCGTGCCGACTGGGTGAAAGATGGTGGTCCCGATGTCGCCTGCGGCCCGTATCAATTCGTCTTCTGATTCGGCCGACGCACCGGGTTTGAGTTCTTGCGGATCATACCGCTGCATCGGGGCTTGATCGACAATCCTTCGGGTCAGGCGGATCGACGCGACAGCCACCTGCCTGTCGCCGTCTGTGGACAGGTAATTCGGAGCAATTTCGGGCGCGTCTTGAGGGTTGGGCGAGGTAATCGCGATATGCCCGCGGCTTTCGGGGCGCAGGTTGCACACACTGGCCGTCAGGCCGGGGAAATCATGCATTGGCTGGCCAAACGCCTCCAGCGTCAGGGGTTGAACGTGATATTCTAGGTCGGGTGTGGCTAGATCGGGCCGCGATTTGGCAAACGCCCCCAATTGGCTGGGGGCCATCGACATCGGCCCCGAGCGGCGCAGCAGGTATTCCAGCCCGATCGCGGCTTTGCCCCACAGCGAATTGGCCAGCGTGTTCAGGGTTTTTGCCCCGCTCAATCGCCATGCGCAGCGCAGTTGCAAATGGTCTTGCAGGTTGCGCCCGATCATCGGCTGATCCAGCCGCGATTCAATCCCGTACTGCTGCAACAGATCGCCGGGGCCGATGCCGGACAGTTGCAAGATCTGCGGGCTGCTGATGGCACCGGCGCACAGGATCACCTCGCCGCTTGCATGGGCGGTTTTCATTGTTCCGCCCTGTTCGTATTCCACGCCGGTCGCGCGTGCCCCGTCCAGTACAATCCGGTGGGTCTGGGCCTGCGTTTCGACCTTGAGCGTTGCGCCGCTGTGTGCACTCAGAAAGGCGCGGGCCGTGTTCAGCCGCCACCCCTTGCGCTGATTAACTTTGAAATACCCCACGCCTTCGTTGTCGCCGGTGTTGAAATCATCGGTTTCCGGCAACCCGGCGACCATGGCGGCGTGTTTCCAATGGTCCAGAACCTCCCACTGCAGGCGCTGGTTATCAACCCGCCACTCACCGCCGGCGCCATGCATTTCGGATGGCCCATCAACGTAATCCTCTGAGCGTTTGAAATAGGGCAGAACGTCATCCCATCCCCAGCCGGGATTGCCCATTTGCCGCCAAGCGTCGTAATCGGCGGCTTGTCCACGAAGATACAACATGCCGTTAATCGAACTACACCCGCCCAAGCCCTTGCCGCGCGGGTAAATCAGCGAGCGACCGTTCAGCCCAGGCTCTTCCACGGTGCGGAAACACCAATCCGTGCGCGGATTGCCGATGCAATAAAGATATCCCATCGGAATATGGATCCAGTGGTAATTGTCGCGCCCGCCGGCCTCAAGCAGCAGCACCTTGTGGCCCTTGCCGCTTAGCCTGTTGGCCAGAACGCACCCGGCACTGCCCGCGCCGACGATGATGTAATCCCATTGCATGACGGTCGTCTCCTCGATGCTGCAACGGTAGCGAAATACCAGCGTGCCGCAAGGTCGGCTTAAACCGGCAGGGCTGTTGTGCTGAACACCGTCCGCAGGGCAAAGCTGGATTGCATCTTGGCGACGCTGGGCAGACGGGTCAGGTACTGGCGATGGATACGGGCAAAATCCTCGGTGTTTTCGGCCACGACCTTTAGGATGTAATCTGCGGCCCCCGCCGTCAGGTGGCATTCCAGCACATCCGGTATGCGCGCGACCGCCTTTTCAAAAGCTTCCAGAACTTCGTCGGCTTGGGTGGACAGGGTAATTTCCACGAATATCGTGGCCGACACACCCAGTTTGCGCGCATCCAAAAGCGCCACGTAGTCGCGGATATACCCTTCGACCTCCAACCTTTGAACGCGGCGGTGACAGGCGCTGGCAGACAGGTTCACGCTTTCGGCCAGATCAGCGTTCGAGATGCGTCCGCGCCTTTGAAGGGCCTTAAGTAAACGACGATCCATCGCATCGAGTGTCATTTTTGAAATACCTTTCGCGAATATGGCTCTTAATGCGCAGTTTATTCACAATATGAACGCGAATACGAAGGATTTTTCAATCTGATTGCGCGCGATCTGCGACATTATGAATTCAATTAAGGATGAGGAGACCCCAATGAAAATCGGATGCCCGACCGAGATCAAGCCACAAGAATTCCGCGTTGGCATGACGCCGAATGCCGCGCAAGAGGCCATCGCCCATGGTCACGAGGTGATCATTCAGGCCGGTGCCGGAAAAGGTGCTGGTTTTGAAGACGCGGATTATCAGGCGGCTGGCGCAGTGATTATCGACACGGCCGAGGAAATTTTTGCCACCGCCGATATGATCGTGAAGGTGAAAGAGCCGCAAGCCGGTGAGCGCACGATGCTGCGCGAAGGGCAGTTGCTGTTCACGTATCTGCACCTTGCCCCCGATCCTGCCCAAACCAAGGATTTGCTGGCGTCAGGCTGCACCGCGATTGCCTATGAAACCGTGACCGATCGTAATGGCGGCCTGCCTCTGCTGGCGCCTATGTCTGAGGTTGCGGGCCGACTGGCCCCGCAGGTTGGCGCATACACGCTGCAAAAGGCCAATGGCGGGCGGGGCGTTCTGATGGGCGGCGTGCCGGGTGTTGGCCCGGCCAAGGTGCTTGTGGTCGGTGGCGGTGTTGTCGGCACACATGCGGCGCGGATAGCTGCGGGCATGGGCGCGGATGTCACCGTGTTGGACCGCTCGTTGCCGCGCTTGCGCTATTTGGATGACGTGTTCGGCCATGCGTTCAACACTGGCTATTCGTCGGCCGGGCTGTTGGCCGAGCATTTGACACAGGCCGATATGGTGATCGGTGCCGTGCTGATCCCCGGTGCCGAAGCGCCCAAGCTGGTGCGGCGTGATCAATTTCCGACAATGAAGCCCGGTGCGGTTCTGGTCGATGTGGCCATTGACCAAGGCGGATGCTTTGAGACCTCCAAGGCGACGACCCATGCCGATCCGATCTATGAGGTGGACGGCATCATGCATTATTGCGTGGCCAATATGCCGGGCGCGGTTGCGCGCACCTCGACCATCGCGCTGGGCAACGCGACAATGCCGTTCATGCTGGCGCTGGCCGACAAGGGGTGGAAACAGGCCTGCGCCGATGATCCGCACCTGCTGAACGGGCTTAATGTCCATGCCGGGCAGTTGACATATTACGCCGTTGGAAAGGCGCTGGGGATTGACGTGATCTCGCCCGAGAAGGTGATCAAAGGTTAAGGTCCGACCCCTCGTCGCCCCTTGCCGGGGCCGCCTCGTGAGGGGTAGCTCCGGTTTAAGATTTGCAAAATGGCTTGAGGCACCGCCCCGGCCCGGCTAGGACACCGGGACAAAGGAGTGCAGCAACATGAGCCTCAATACCTTCGGTCATCTGTTTCGCGTCACCACATGGGGGGAAAGCCATGGGCCGGCCCTTGGGGCTACGGTGGATGGCTGCCCGCCGGGTATCAGTGTGGACGAGGCGTTTTTGCAGCAGTGGTTGGACAAGCGCCGCCCCGGTCAGAACAAGAACACCACGCAGCGGCAAGAGCCTGATGCGGTCAGGATTCTGTCGGGTGTCTTTGAGAAGCAAACCACCGGCACGCCGATCCAATTGATGATCGAAAACACCGATCAGCGCAGCCGTGATTATGGCGAGATTGCCCAGACCTTCCGCCCCGGTCACGCCGATATCACCTATCACCAGAAATACGGGCTGCGCGATTATCGCGGCGGTGGGCGCAGTTCGGCGCGCGAAACGGCGGCACGTGTCGCCGCCGGTGGTGTGGCGCGTGCGGCGCTGAATGCTTTGATCCCGGGCATTGAGATCAAGGGGTACATGACGCGCATGGGAGAGATCACGATCAATCGCGACCGATTTGACTTGGATGCGATCGACGGCAATGATTTCTGGATTCCTGATGCCGTCGCCGCGCCCGAGTGGGAGGCCTATCTGCAAGAGCTGCGCAAGAACAAGAACTCGGTCGGGGCCGAGATCGAAGTTGTGGCGCGCGGTTTGCCCGCCGGGTTGGGGGCGCCGGTTTATGGTAAGTTGGACACCGATCTGGCCGCCGCGATGATGTCGATCAATGCGGTCAAAGGTGTCGAGATTGGCGAAGGCATGGCCGCCGCCCGGCTGACCGGCACCGAAAATGCCGATGAGATTTTCATGGGCGAGAACGGCCCGGAATATTCGTCGAACCATGCCGGGGGCATTCTGGGCGGGATTTCGACAGGGCAGGACGTGGTGGTGCGCTTTGCGGTCAAACCCACCTCGTCAATCCTGACCCCGCGCCGGTCGATCCGGATGGACGGCACCGCGACCGAAGTTGTGACCAAGGGGCGGCACGATCCTTGCGTTGGGATTCGGGCGGTGCCTGTCGCCGAGGCGATGATGGCCTGCGTGGTGCTGGATCATTTCCTGCTGCATCGGGGCCAAGTCGGGGACGGCCCGCGCGGCACCATCGGGTGATCTGATTGTGCGCCTTCGGCGCGCAGGTTTTTTGATATGAGGGGCGCTGCCCCTCATACTCCCCGGGATATTTGTGAACAGAAGAAGGGTGGGGCGCGGTCTGCGTGTTCGTTGAGGGCAGGGTGCGTCAGGTGGGGGCTTGTTTTTGGCGCGATAGCTGGACCGCCAGAATACCCGCCATCACGATCGCGACGCCGATCATATCCGTCAGGCCAAGGGTTTCGCCCAGAATAACGGCGGCTATGGCCACGCCGAGAAAGGGATTGAGAAAGTGAAACGTGGCCGCCTTGATCGCGCCGATCCGGTTTACCAGCATGAACCAGACCAAGGTGGCGGCCAGACCGGGGATCAGGGTCGTGTAAATGAAGGCCGCGATCAACTGCCAGCTCCAGTCTATGACCAGAGGCTCAAAGCTGAGGCCGACAACTCCCAAGGCGACGCTGCCCACCAGCATTTGCAGCCCCACAACCATCAGAAAGTTACCGCCCGAGGTGGCACCGCGCACCGTCAGCGTGGCCAGCGTGAGCGCAAGAACGCCGCCGATGCACAGTGCGACACCATAAAGATCAGCACCGCCTTGCAGGCGTGAGCCCATGATGATGCCGACACCGACGACGCCAGCCACAAGGCCCACTCCGCCAACCACGCCGATCCGTTGACCAAGCAAGGCCCAGCTTGCCAGCCCGACCAACAGGGGCATGGTCGAGGCGATGATCGCGGCCAGCGAGGCCTCGACGGTGCGCATCGCCATGAAATACATCCCAAGATACAATGCGTTCTGGCAGATGCCAAAAATGATGGTGGCGCGCCATTGGGCGCGCGTCAGCCGCCAGCTTTGACGCAGGGCGAGGGCGATCAGCACCCCAAGAATGCCAGAGCACAGAAACCGTAGGCTGAGCGCGGTCAGTGGCGGGGCGGAGGCCACGATGATCCGGGCCGAGGTAAAGGCGCTTGACCACATGACGGCAAACGCCAAACCCATCAAGATTGCGCGGATATCCAATATGTGTCTCCTGAACTGAAAAGGGTCGCCCTTTTGGGGCGACCCTTTCCTAAACTCACGGTCTTTGCAAGATCAGCCGTTTACGCTGTCTTTGAGGGCTTTGGCGATGGTCATCTTGACAACCTTGTCGGCCTCTTTCTTGATCTGTTCGCCGGTGGCGGGGTTGCGCACCATACGCTCGGGGCGTTCGCGGCAGTAGATCTTGCCAACGCCGGGCAGGGTGACGGCTCCGCCGTTCGACACTTCGCGCGTGATGATCTCGATCACGGAATCCAGTGCGTTGCTTGCAGATTTCTTATCAGCGCCCATTTCTTCGGCCAAGGCTGCGACAAGTTGGGTTTTGGTCATCGGTTTTGCCATTTCATGGTCTCCTTCAACTGCCCTGACTTTGGGCCTCATGGTCCTATTTTAACTGTATGTTGTGACCAAACACAATGAATAGTGGCGGAAAGCAAGCGTTTTTCATGGGTTTTGTGGGGTTTTTCGCGGCGTCACAGGAATGCCGTCTCGCTAAAGCTGCGCAATTTACGGCTGTGTATACGCTCTAGAGGCATTTTGCGGAGCCGTTCCATAGCATGTATTCCAATCATCAGATGTCGTGACACCTGTGTTTTGTAGAAATCCGAGGCCATGCCCGGCAGTTTCAACTCGCCGTGCAACGGCTTGTCGGAGACACATAACAGCGTGCCATAGGGCACCCGAAAGCGAAACCCATTGGCGGCGATGGTGGCGCTTTCCATGTCCAATGCGATGGCCCTCGATTGGCTGAGACGCTGCACAGGGCCGGATTGGTCGCGCAGTTCCCAATTGCGATTGTCAAAGCTGGCCACTGTGCCGGTGCGCATCACCTGTTTCAGGTCATAGCCTTCCAGTTCGGTCTCGGCTTCAACCGCGTCTTCAAGGGCGATTTGGATTTCAGCAAGCGCCGGGATCGGCACCCATGATGGTAAATCGGCATCCAGAACACGGTCTTCGCGCAGGTAGGCATGGGCCAGCACGAAATCGCCCAGCCTTTGGGTGTTTCTAAGCCCTGCACAGTGGCCCACCATGATCCACGCATGCGGACGCAAGACGGCGATATGATCGGTTGCGGTTTTGGCGTTGGATGGCCCAACGCCGATATTGACCAGCGTGATCCCGGACCCGTCTGCCCGTTTGAGGTGGAAGGTGGGCATTTGCGGCTGCTGCGATGACAATGCCATGGGGGCGTCAGGTGATGTAATACAGACGTTTCCCGTGCCGACGAACTCGGTATAGCCGCTGTTTTTGTCGGCCAGCATCTTGCGGGCATAGGCCTCGAACTCGGACACGTAGAACTGGTAGTTCGTGAACAAGACGTGGTTCTGAAAATGCGCGGGGTCGGTGGCGGTGTAATGCGACAGCCGCGCCAGCGAATAATCCACGCGTTGCGCGGTGAACGGGGCCAGCGGTTCGGTTCCGTCGGGTGCGGCCTGATGGGTGCCGTTGACGATATCGTCATTGGTGGTGCCAAGATCGGGGACATCGAACAGATCGCGCAAGGTGAAATCGGCAGCGCCTTCTTGTGGGACGGTGATCGAGGGGTCGTTTGCGACGGCAAAGTGGATCGGGATCGGTGTATCCGAAGGGCCGATCGTAATGGGCGCCTGATGATTGGTCAGAAGCAGGCCGATTTGCTGTTCCAGATAGTGACGAAACAGATCGGGGCGTGTCACTGTTGTGGCATGGCTGCCCGGCGCGGCCACATGGCCAAAGCTGAGGCGGCTGTCGACTTGGGCATAGCTGGCGGTTTTGATCCGGATCTCGGGATAGAACGCGCGAACACGCTGGCCGGGCAGTTGGCCGCGCATGGCCTGATTGAACGCGTCGCACAAGAATCCGGTGGCGGCATCGTAAAGCTTGATCAGATGATTAACCGCCTCGCGCGCATCTGTGAAATGCCGCGGTTCGGGTAGGTCTGGCGATAGATACCTAGGCTCGGTCGGTTTCGGCGTCATGCGCAATCCTTGCAGGTTGTTTTGGGCCTGACGTTGACACGGGGCATCGGGGCAATCAACCATAGCCGTGGCGGTAGGTTATGACGTGTGAGGCCCAATGGACTACGAAACGATTAGCCCGGAAGCCTTCGGCGCGTCATTGCGCGGGGTCGGGTTCAACATTTTGGTCACCGATGTGCGGCGTAGCACGCAGTTTCTGGAAACGGTTTTCCAGATGACCGCGCACCGCGTATCGGATGACTTTGCGATCATGACCCACGGCGCGGCAGTGATGCAATTGCATGCCGATTCCACCTATGCCGAAAACCCGTTGCTTGGTCTTGTGCCTGAAAACCCGCCACGGGGCGCCGGAATCGAGATCAGGTTGTATGACTGTGACCCTGACAGCGCTGCCACGCTGGCCGAGGCGGCGGGGGGCACGATCTTGCAAGGCGTGACCGACAAACCCCATGGCTTGCGCGAGTGTTTTATCCTGTGCGCTGATGGCTATGCGTGGGTTCCGTCCCGGCCACTGCCAAGCGTGGCGGGCCCGGACGGGTAATCAGGCGGGGCGCAGGCCAGTTTCCACCAAAAGGCCCATGCGCTTGGCCTCGTAATAATAACCGCGCGCATACCATTGGATTGCTTCGTCCGGGTCACCTTGGGCCACCAGATACGCGCCCCGCAGGTATTTAACCGCGTATTTCAGGTTTGTCTCAGCCTCCAAAAGATCATCGGGTTGCCCGCGAAACCCCATGGTGCGGGCGGTTTGCGGCAGGATTTGCAGTAGCCCGTAATATGGCCCATTGCGCGCCCAAGGCCGGTGCGTGCTTTCGCGGATCGCCAACCGGTGCACCAGTGACCGGGGCACTTGATACAGATCGGCGTATTTGTTGATCAGGCGGCGCAGCTGGGGCGTTTCATTGGGATAAAGCGGCGGCTCAGCCCGGCTGCGGGACGCAGTGATGCTGTGCGGGCGGGATCTGCCACAGGCTGTCACCAGCGCGGCGCAGGTCAGGGCAAGGGCGGTGCGGCGGGTCAGATGGGGCATTGGGCCTCCGGGAAACGGTTGGGCGCCATAGTGTCACCGCCCCGGACACAAAACCAGTTGGCACAGAAGGGGCGGCGAAAGATCGCTGGCGCTTGGCCCTTGCCTTTGCGCGTCAGATGCCCAATTCATGCGCCATGGCAAAAACACTTCTTTCCTTTGGACATGGATTTTCGGCGCGGGCATTGGCACGGCGACTGATCCCGCAGGGCTGGACGATCTACGGCACGACCCGCAAGCCCGACAAGGCCGATGTGCTGCGCGCCGAAGGCGTGACGCCGGTTCTGTGGCCGGATGGTGATCTGTCGGCGGCTTTCGATGCGGCGACCCATCTGCTGATCTCGGCCGGGCCGGATGCCGAGGGTGATCCGGTTTTGAACCGCTATCGTGATCAGATCGCTGAATTGGCCCCACGGCTGGACTGGGCCGGGTATCTGTCCACCACCGGGGTTTATGGTGACCACCAAGGTGATTGGGTGACAGAAGACACCGCGCTGACGCCGTCAACCCGCCGTGGCCGGATGCGGGTGGAGGCCGAGGCTGATTGGCAATCCATCCCCGGTTTGCCGCTGCATATCTTTCGGCTGGCGGGTATTTATGGCCCCGGTCGCGGCCCGTTTGAAAAGGTGCGCCAAGGCACAGCGCGCCGCATCGTCAAGCCGGGGCAGGTGTTCAGCCGGATTCATGTGGATGATATCGCGCAGGTGCTTGAGGCGTCGATCAACGGGCCCAATCCCGGCAGCGCCTATAATGTCTGTGACAATGACCCGGCCCCGCCGCAGGATGTGATCGGCTATGCCGCCGAACTGCTGGGCCTGCCCATCCCGCCGGAGGTGTCGTTTGATGAAGCCGACATGAGCCCGATGGCGCGCAGTTTCTATGCCGAGTCGAAACGCGTGGACAATACCCGCATCAAGCAAGAGTTGGGCGTGCGCCTGACTTACCCTGATTACCGCAGTGGGCTGGCCGCCTTGCTGGACGATACGGGCGGTGCGTGATCGTTTCCTGAGCTATGGGTGAGGTGATTTACCCCATGGTGCAAAGACAGTGTGACGTTAATTTGGCCTTATCAGGAACCGGAGGCTGCGACGTGCTTGTGCGGACTGCCCTTTTTGCTTTGGTTTTGGCGTTGGCCTGTTTGCCGTCGCCCGTGTGGGCGCACGCGTCCGAGCAGGGGTTCGTTCTGTTGCTGCCCACCGAGATCTACACCGCCGCCGGTGTGGCGACCGTGGGTCTGACGATTGTATTGCTGGCGATCTTACCGGCGTGGGTGGCGGCGCGATTGTTCCGGCCCATTCGCTTGGTCGCACTGCCGCGATTTGCGCTGCACCATATCACAAGCTGCCTATCCGCGGGGGTATTGGCGTTTCTGGTCTTGCGTGGCGTCGTCGGGCCGCATGATCCGATGGTCAATCCGCTGCCGCTGTTTATTTGGGTGGTCTGGTGGGTAGTGATGGTTGCTTTGCAAGGGCTGCTTGGCAATCATTGGCGCTGGACAAATCCTTGGACGGGGCCTGCCGCCGTTCTGGCCCGCCTGACCGGGTCACGCCCGATGGTGCGCTACCGGTCCCGTTGGGGCCATGTGCCCGGCCTTGTGATCTTTCTTGGCTTTGCCGCTTTCCTGTTGGCCGATCCTGCGCCCACCGATCCGCACCGTCTGGCGTGGGTCGTCGGCGGCTACTGGTATCTGACCTTGATGGGCATCACCCTGTTCGGCCCGCGTTGGCTGCTGCGCGGCGAGGCGCTCAGTATCCTGATGCGCGCCTATGCGCGGGTTGGCCTGCTGGGGCGGATGCGGGGGCGTGTCGCGATGGGCCTTTGGGGTTGGCAGGGCTTGGCCCGGCCCAAGGTGTCAACGGGATTGGCGGTGTTCATCATCCTGATGCTGGGGGTGGGTAGTTTCGACGGGATCAACGAAACTTTCCTTTGGATGGGCTTCATCGGGGTCAACCCGCTTGAATTTCCCGGTCGGTCTGCCGTGGTGGTGCAAAACCTTGTCGGGATGCTGGTGGCCAATATCGCGCTGTTGGGTATCTTTGCTTGCTGTCTGGCGCTTGGCGACCGCCTTGCAGGAACGCGGCGGCCGGTTCTGGATGCGGTGCGCCTGTTTGCACCCACATTGCTGCCGATTGCCTTGGCTTATCACATCGCACATTACGTGACGGTTTTCCTGGTGGATGGTCAGTATGTTCTGGCCTATCTCACCGACCCACTGAACACCGGGGCCGATCTGCTGGGCCTTGGACATTTCCATGTGACAACCGGGTTTCTTAATACCCCCGGCACTGTGCGCGCGATCTGGTTGTCGCAGGCCGGTGTGGTGGTGGCGGGCCATGTCATCGCCATTCTGATGGCGCATGTTTTGGCCCTGCGGTGGCACGGCAACAATTTGCGCGCCATTATCGCACAGGCCCCGTTGGCGATTTTCATGATCGGCTACACGTTTTTCGGGCTTTGGTTGCTGGCATCGCCGCGTGGTGTGTAAGCGCGGTTGCGCAAACATCGAAAAAGCCCTTGTAATTGGGGCCAGCAATAGCTTCTTTTTATGGTCAGGCTCAGGACAGAGGAACACTCGATATGACAGATAACTCCAAGGCCCCGTCGCGCCGCGCCGCGCTCAAGACACTGGCCGGAGGGGCGGCCGCCGCCGCCACGCTGCCGCTTTGGGCGCGCTATACCCACGCGCAGACGGCCGAGCCGATCCGCATCGGATTTCAGGTGCACCGCACGGGTATCGGGGCCGCTTATGGCCGGTGGTATGATCGCACTACGCAGGCCGCCACGCGCCTGATCAACGACGCCGGTGGCATCAATGGCCGGCCGGTCGAAATTGTTGCCGAAGACGACGGCACCGACCCCAAACGCGGGGCCGAGGTGGTGGAAAAATTTGCATCGCAGCACAATTGCGACATCGCGTTCGGCACGTTGTTCAGCCACGTTGTCATCGGCTCAGCGCCGCGCGCGGGTGAATTGAAACTGCCCTATTTCGTGGTGTCAGAAGGCCACCACGTGGCCAGTGGCATGCTGAACCGTTATACCTTGCAGCCCGGTATCACCGACGTCAAAAGCCAGGTTCAGGCGATGGCGCCTTTCGTGATGGAAAATCTGGGCAAGAAGGTCACTTTGATTTTCCCCGATTATGCCTATGGGCATGATCACCGCGATTTCTTTAGCGCGGCGGTCGAGGCGCAGGGCGGCGAAGTTCTGGCCAAGCTGGCCATCCCGCCGACTGAAACGTCGTTTACCAAGTATTTCCCCAAGATCCCCCGTGACACCGAAGTGATCTATCACGTGATGGTGGGCCCGGCTGTGCTGACCTTCGTCAAGGAAATGGGTGAATTCTTTGGCGGTCGCGGGCCGGAACTGTTCGGATTTATCGACAGCCTAGAGGCGATCGCGATCAACAGCCCCGGCCTTGAATTCCTTGAAGGCACCCATTTCTGGGAGGGGATGCCGCGCCATGCGCAGCCCGATCAATCCGAATACGATAAATTCTACCGCGCTCAGGTGGGCTTGAACGATCGGGGGGCCTCGCTTAACGATCCGACGGATGTGTCGACCTATGGCCATATGTTCGGATGCTGGGAAACCCTGTACACCGTCAAGCAAGGGATGGAGGCTGCGGGCTATCGCGGGCCACAAGATCGCGCCGCGCTGATCGAGGCGGTCGAGGCGATGAGCATCATTCCCCATTCCAACGAACACCCCCAAGGCCCCAAAGTGTTCAACGGCAAAACCCATCAGGTGTTTGGCCAGCAGCATATTTCGCGAATCGAAAACGGTAATCTGGTCAAGGTGCACACCACCTCGATCGAGGATACGTTCTATCCCGACGAGGTGGACTACACCAAGCAGCCGTTTTGATGGTGACAGGGGCGGCTTGGGGCCGCCACTTGTTCAATCAATCGTCATTGTCGCGGGCATACACGTCTTCGTAGCGGACGATATCATCCTCGCCCAGGTAGCTGCCGGTTTGCACCTCGATCAAAACCATCGGAACCTTGCCGGGGTTTTCCATCCGGTGGACCGCCCCCAACGGAACATAGACAGACTCGTTTTCACTGACCAGTTTGACAGTGTCGTCAATCGTCACCTTGGCGGTGCCGGACACGACAATCCAATGCTCGGCCCGGTGCATGTGGCTTTGCAGG
>Ga0102925_1001389_pt1 | contig 13388 bp, 13 predicted proteins | sample SalPonR1_A_D1_MG_FD_78216 | JGI IMG/M metagenome (GOLD analysis project Ga0102925, IMG submission 78216) | Salt pond soil microbial communities from South San Francisco under conditions of wetland restoration - Salt Pond MetaG R1_A_D1_MG | ecosystem: Environmental > Aquatic > Marine > Intertidal...
AGGAACAGGCATGCTCAAGGACGAAGACCGCATCTTCACGAACCTCTACGGGATGCACGACCGGACGCTGGCGGGCGCGAAAGCGCGCGGGCACTGGGACGGGACCGCCGGCCTCATCGGCAAGGGGCGGGACTGGATCGTGGAGGAAATGAAGGCGTCGGGGCTGCGCGGCCGAGGCGGGGCGGGCTTTCCCACCGGCCTCAAATGGTCCTTCATGCCGAAAGAGTCCGACGGGCGCCCGTCCTACCTAGTCGTCAACGCAGACGAATCCGAGCCCGGCACCTGCAAGGACCGGGAGATCATGCGGCACGACCCGCACACGCTGATCGAAGGATGTCTGATCGCCTCCTTCGCGATGCAGGCGCATACCTGCTACGTCGACATCCGCGGCGAATACATCCGCGAGCGCGAGGCGCTGCAGGCGGCGATCGACGAAGCCTACGAGGCCGGGTTGATCGGGCGCAACGCTTGCAAGTCGGGCTATGATTTCGACCTTTACCTGCATCATGGCGCCGGGGCCTATATCTGCGGCGAGGAAACCGCGCTGCTGGAAAGCCTTGAGGGCAAGAAGGGCATGCCGCGCATGAAGCCGCCCTTTCCGGCGATGGCGGGGGTCTATGGCTGCCCGACCACGGTGAACAACGTGGAATCCATCGCCGTCGCGCCCACGATCCTGCGCCGCGGCCCTGAATGGTTCGCCGGTTTCGGACGCGCCAACAATGCGGGCACCAAGATCTTCGCGGTCTCGGGCCATGTGAACACGCCCTGCGTTGTCGAGGACTCCATGTCGATCTCGTTCGAGGAGCTGATCGAACGTCATTGCGGCGGCATCCGGGGTGGCTGGGACAACCTCAAGGCGGTGATTCCGGGTGGGTCGTCGGTGCCCTGCGTGCGCGGCGAGAACATGCGCGACGCGGTGATGGATTTTGATGCGCTGAAGGAAAAGGGCTCGTCGCTGGGCACGGCGGCGGTGATCGTGATGGATCAGTCCACCGATATCATCAAGGCGATCTGGCGACTGTCGAAATTCTACAAGCACGAGAGCTGCGGACAATGCACCCCCTGTCGCGAGGGCACGGGCTGGATGATGCGGGTGATGGACCGGCTGGTGCGCGGCGAGGCGGATGTCGAGGAGATCGACATGCTGTTCGACGTGACCAAGCAGGTCGAGGGTCATACGATCTGTGCCCTTGGCGACGCGGCGGCCTGGCCGATACAGGGCTTGATCCGTAACTTCCGCGATGAGATCGAGGATCGCATCAAGGCACAGAAATCCGGCCGCGTGAGCGCGGTCGCAGCGGAGTAGGCAGATGCGTGGACTTATCCTGATCCTGACGGCGTGCGTGGCGCTGGCGGCCTGCGGCGATCGCGCCAAGCGGGTCTTTTTCAACGGGAACTATTACCCGACCAAGGCGACCAAGGCGTCCGATGACAGGAAGGATTTTGTCGTGACCGTGCGGCGCACCGATCAGGGCCTGACCGGTGCACGCGAGGCCGGGCGTTATGAGGCGACACGCTATTGCCTGACGAATTTCGGCACGTCCGATATCGACTGGAGCCAGAGCCCGGATGCAGAAGACGGGCGTTTGCAGCTGGCGAATGGCAATCTGGTGGTGGCGGGGCGCTGCGTCATATGGTGAAAACCGCTTTCATATCGGGGGGATGGCCTGCGTGTTATTGCATAGCGCGCGGCTTGGCTCCCATCTGCGGGGCAGATGGGGCGGCGCAACCGGTGCGTCTTGCCCTCGTATCGGAAGGAGACACCGCATGATGAATTTGAAACCATATGTCCTGATCGCCGCCATGAGCGCCACCGCCGCCACGGGGCAGGCCTCGACCCAGCAGACGGGCTTGCCCGGCGAGACGGATATCAATGCCGGGTTGCTGATGGTTGCCGTGGCTGACAAGATCCGCCGCGAATGCAGCGATATCTCGGCCCGGTTCTTTACCGCGCGTTCCTATATCGGCTCACTGAAGGATATGGCCGCCGAGCGGGGCTACAGCGAGGCCGAGATCGACGCCTATATCAACGACGATATCGAGAAGGCGCGGATGCGCGAGAAGCGGAACAAATATTTCGAGGCGCGCGGGGCGAGCAATCTTGACCCGGCGAGCCTCTGCACGCTTGGTCGCGCCGAAATACAAATGCAGAGCCAGATCGGCCTGCTGCTGAGAGCGAAGTGAGAAACCATGTCTGACCTGCGCAAGATCATCATCGACGATCAGGAAGTGGAAGCGGAAGGCGCGATGACGCTGATCCAGGCCTGTGAGCAGGCCGGGATCGAGATCCCGCGCTTTTGCTATCATGAGCGCCTGTCGATCGCCGGCAATTGCCGGATGTGCCTGGTGGAAGTGGTTGGTGGGCCGCCCAAGCCCGCAGCCTCCTGCGCGATGCAGGTGCGCGACCTGCGCCCCGGTCCCGAAGGCCAGCCGCCAGTGGTCAAGACCAACTCGCCCATGGTCAAGAAGGCCCGCGAGGGGGTGATGGAATTCCTGCTGATAAACCATCCGCTGGATTGCCCGATCTGCGATCAGGGCGGTGAATGCGACCTGCAGGATCAGGCGATGGCCTATGGTGTCGATTTCAGCCGCTTCCGCGAGCCCAAGCGCGCGGTGGATGATCTGGACCTCGGCCCGTTGGTGGAAACGCATATGACGCGCTGCATTTCCTGCACACGCTGCGTGCGCTTTACCACCGAAGTCGCGGGGATCGCCCAGATGGGCCAGACCGGCCGGGGCGAGGATGCCGAGATCACCTCGTATCTGGGCGAGACGCTGGACAGCAATCTGCAGGGCAACATCATCGACCTGTGCCCGGTTGGGGCGCTGGTCTCGAAACCCTATGCCTTCACGGCACGGCCCTGGGAGTTGAGCAAGACCGAGACCATCGACGTGATGGACGCGCTTGGCTCCAACATCCGGGTGGATACCAAGGGGCGCGAAGTGATGCGCATCCTGCCGCGCAACCATGACGGCGTGAACGAGGAATGGATTTCCGACAAGACGCGGTTTGTCTGGGACGGGCTGCGCCGCCAGCGGCTTGACCGCCCCTACATCCGCGAAAACGGCAAGCTGCGCGCCGCCACCTGGGGCGAGGCGCTGGAAAAAGCGGCTGAGAAGATCAAGGGCGCGGGCAAGCTGGCCGGGCTGGTGGGCGATCTGGCCCCGGTCGAGGCGGCCTTTGCCCTCAAGCAACTGGTCGAGGGGCAGGGCGGCAACGTCGAATGCCGCACCGATGGCGCACGCCTTCCGGCGGGCAACCGCTCGGGTTACGTGGGCAATGTCGCCATCGAAGAGCTTGATACCGCCAAGGAATTCGTGCTGATCGGCACCAATCCGGCGATCGAGGCCCCGGTGCTGAACGCGCGTATCCGCAAGGCCTGGATCAATGGCGCCAATGTCACGCTGGTCGGTCCGGCGGCCGATCTGACCTATGAGCACAGCCATGCAGGGACCGGGCGCGATGCGCTTGCCAAGGTCAAGGCGGGCGAGGATGCCATCGTGATCGTCGGGCAGGGCGCTTTGAACGAGGCCGATGGCGCGGCCGTGCTGGCGGCCGCTCAGACGATTTCGGGCCGGGTTCTGGTGCTGCATGGCGCGGCCGGACGGGTCGGCGCAATGGATGCGGGCTGCACGACCGAGGGCGGCATGGAGGCCGCCATCGACGGAGCGGACGTGATCTACAATCTTGGTGCCGACGAGATCGACATTCAGGATGGCCCCTTCGTGATCTACCAGGGCAGCCATGGCGACCGCGGTGCGCATCGCGCCGACGTGATCCTGCCTGCTGCCGCCTATCCCGAAGAGCAGGGCCTGTTCGTCAATACCGAGGGCCGCCCGCAACTGGCGCTGCGCGCCAGCTTCCCGCCGGGCGAGGCCAAGGAGAACTGGGCGATCCTGCGCGCGCTTTCGGGCGAGATGGGGCAGGCACTGCCCTATGATTCGCTGATCCAGCTGCGCAAGGCACTGGTGGCCGAGGTGCCGCATCTGGCGAAGGTCGACCAGGTGGTGGAAAATGAGTGGCAGCCGCTGCCCGAGGGCAAGTTGGGCAATGCCGATTTCCGCCCTGCGATCCGGGATTTCTATCTGACCAACCCGATTGCCCGCGCCAGCGAGCTGATGGCCGAGCTGAGCGCGAATGCGAAGGCGCGCCAGCAAGCGCCGGTGGCTGCCGAGTGATGGCGCGCGCGTTGCTCATATCATCGGTCTGGCTGCTATGCGCCGGGGCCGTCTCGGGATGCGAGACGACCGATCCGTCGCGCGTGGGGTTCAGCCCCGATTACCGGGGGGTCGAGACCCGTCTGCTGGGCGACGATCTGGTCAGTTTCAAGGTGACCATGTCCGGCGCGCGCGACCGCGAGGATGTGAGCCGCTATGCCGATTGCGCCGCGGCGCAATACACGCTGATCCGGGGCTACGGATTTGCACGGCATTTGCGCACGAATATCGACGAAGCGGGTGGTATCTGGCACGGCGATGCGGTTTATACGATCTCGTCTGCGCTGCCCCGGGGATTGAAGACGATGGACGCAGAAGTCGTCGCCGCCGATTGCGCGGAAAACGGAATACCGATGGTGTGAGGACCTGATGGCTGACTTCTTTACAACCCCGTTCGGGATCGCGGTGATCATCGTGGCGCAATGTCTTGCCGTGGTGGGTTTCGTGATGATCTCGCTGTTGTTCCTGGTCTACGGGGACCGCAAGATCTGGGCCGCAGTCCAGATGCGCCGGGGGCCGAACGTGGTGGGTGTCTTCGGGATCCTGCAATCGGTCGCGGATGCGCTGAAATACGTGGTCAAGGAGGTGGTCGTTCCGGCGGGTGCCGACAAGGCGGTGTTCATGTTGGCGCCGTTGACCAGTTTCGTGCTGGCGATCCTGGCCTGGGCGGTGATTCCGTTCAACGAAGACTGGGTTCTGAGCGACATCAATGTCGCCATCCTTTTCGTTTTCGCGGTTTCCTCGCTTGAGGTTTACGGCGTGATCATGGGCGGTTGGGCGTCGAATTCGAAATATCCGTTCCTTGGATCGTTGCGCTCGGCGGCGCAGATGATTTCCTATGAGGTCAGCATCGGGTTGATCATCATCGGGGTGATCATTTCGACCGGGTCGATGAATTTCGGGTCGATCGTCGCGGCGCAGGACACGGCATACGGCTTTTTCGGCTGGTACTGGCTGCCGCATCTGCCGATGGTGTTCCTGTTCTTCATCTCGGCGCTGGCCGAAACCAACCGACCGCCCTTTGACCTGCCCGAGGCCGAATCCGAGCTGGTGGCGGGCTACCAGGTGGAATATTCGGCAACGCCCTTCCTGTTGTTCATGGCGGGGGAATATATTGCGATTTTCCTGATGTGCGCGCTGACGTCGCTGCTGTTCTTCGGCGGCTGGCTGTCGCCCATTCCGGGCCTGCCGGATGGCGCGCTGTGGATGGTCGGAAAGATGGCGTTTTTCTTCTTCATCTTCGCGATGATCAAGGCGATCACCCCGCGTTACCGTTACGATCAGCTCATGCGGATCGGCTGGAAGGTGTTCCTGCCGCTGTCGCTGGCATGGGTGGTCATCGTGGCGTTCCTTGCGAAATTCGAAGTGCTTGGCGGCATGTGGGCCCGCTGGGCGATTGGAGGCTGAGCCATGGCGAACATAGATTACGGACGCGCGGCGGGCTATTTCCTGCTCAAGGATTTCTTCAACGGTTTCCGGCTGGGCCTGAAATATTTCTTTGCGCCCAAGGCGACGCTGAACTATCCGCATGAAAAAGGCCCGCTCAGCCCGCGGTTCCGCGGTGAGCATGCCTTGCGCCGTTATCCCAACGGTGAGGAGCGCTGCATCGCCTGCAAGCTGTGCGAGGCGATCTGCCCGGCGCAGGCGATCACCATCGACGCCGAGCCGCGCGACGATGGCAGCCGGCGCACCACGCGCTATGACATCGACATGACGAAATGCATCTATTGCGGCTTCTGCCAGGAGGCCTGTCCGGTGGATGCCATCGTCGAGGGGCCGAATTTCGAATTCGCCACGGAAACCCGCGAAGAGCTGTTTTACGACAAGCAGAAGCTGCTGGAAAACGGTGATCGCTGGGAAGCCGAGATCGCCCGCAACCTCGAACTGGATGCGCCTTACAGATGAGCGACCCCAAGAATCCCTTTGAAGCAATGATGGCGCAGGCGCAGGAGATGGCGAAGGCCATGAATCCCGCGCTGGAGTCGTTCTCGCCCAAGGGGATGGAGAAGCTCTGGCCGACCATGCCCAAGGAGCTGATGGAAGTCACCTTCGGCAAGGGTATCAGCAGCGACGGGCTGGATGCGAAAACGCGGCTTTTGCTGACGCTGGCGGGGCTGACCATGCTTGGCGCGCAGAATGACACGCAGATCCGCATGACGGTGCGCCACGCCCTGGCGGCGGGCGCCACCAAGGACGAAATCGCCGAGACGATCGCCCAGATGGCGGTTTTCGCCGGCATCCCGTCGATGAACCGGGCGATGGATTTCGCCCGCGAGGTTCTGGACGAGAACGAGGAAAAGGATAACGAGACATGAGCATCGCGGTGCTGTCATTCTATCTTTTCGCGGTATCGGTGCTGGTGGGGGGGCTGTTCACCGTGATCAGCCGCAATCCGGTGCATTCGGTGCTCTGGCTGATCCTGGCCTTCATCAGTTCGGCGGGGCTTTTCGTTCTGCTGGGGGCCGAGTTCGTGGCGATGCTTCTGATCATCGTCTATGTGGGCGCGGTCGCTGTGCTGTTCCTGTTCGTGGTGATGATGCTGGATGTGGATTTCGCCGAGTTGAAGGCAGAGATGGCGAAATACATGCCGCTCGCGCTGCTGATCGGGGTGATCCTGCTGATGCAGTTCGGGCTGGCCTATGGCAACTGGCAGATGGCCGAGGGCGCGCAAGCGGCGCGCGCGGCGGTGACGCCCGAGGGGGTCGAGAACACCGCCGCCCTGGGCCTGCTGATCTATGACAAGTATTTCCTTCTGTTCCAGACCTCGGGGCTGATCCTGCTGGTGGCGATGATCGGGGCGATTGTGCTGACCTTGCGCCACCGCACCGATATCAAGCGCCAGGACGTTCTGGCGCAGATGTATCGCGATCCGGCCAAGGCAATGGAACTGAAGGACGTGAAGCCGGGGCAGGGCCTTTAGGCGCGGGCACGCCGGACAGGACGACCGGTTCGTGCCGCAAAGGCGCGAACCAACGCAAAGACAAAGACGGACGGGCGCGGCCCGGAGGGACACGTATGATTGGACTTGAACATTACCTGACGGTCGCGGCGGCGCTGTTCGTCATCGGGATCTTCGGCCTCTTCCTCAATCGGAAGAACGTCATCATCCTCTTGATGTCGATCGAACTGATGCTGCTGTCGGTCAATATCAACCTCGTGGCCTTTTCCGCCCATCTGGGCGATCTGGTGGGGCAGGTCTTTACCCTCTTCGTGCTGACGGTCGCGGCGGCCGAGGCGGCGATCGGGCTGGCCATCCTCGTCTGCTTCTTCCGCAATCGCGGCACCATTGCCGTGGAAGACGTCAACGTGATGAAAGGCTGATCCGATGATTGAGCAAACGATCCTCTTCGCGCCTCTCATCGGGGCGATCATCGCGGGTTTCGGCTGGCGGGTGATCGGAGACATGGGCGCGCAATGGCTGACCACGGGCCTTCTGTTCCTGTCCTGCATTCTGTCCTGGGTCGTGTTCCTGGGACATGACGGCGAGACACATATCATCCATATCCTCGACTGGATCGAGTCTGGCACGCTGAACAGCGAATGGTCGATCCGGCTCGACCGGCTGACGGCGATCATGCTGATCGTGGTGACGACGGTGTCGGCGCTCGTGCATCTTTATTCGATGGGCTACATGGCCCATGACGAGAATTTCAGCGAAAACGAAAGCTACCGCCCGCGTTTCTTCGCCTATCTGTCGTTCTTCACCTTCTCCATGCTGATGCTGGTCACTGCCGACAACCTGGCGCAGATGTTCTTTGGCTGGGAGGGTGTGGGCCTGGCCTCGTATCTGCTGATCGGCTTCTATTTCCGCAAGCCGAGCGCCAATGCGGCGTCGATCAAGGCTTTCGTGGTGAACAGGGTCGGCGATTTCGGCTTCGCGCTTGGCATCATGGCGCTTTATTTCCTGACCGACTCGATCCGGTTCGAGGATATCTTTGCCGCAGGGCCGGAACTGGCCGAGACACAGCTGACCTTCCTCTGGACGGAATGGAACGCGGCCAACCTGATCGCTTTCCTGCTGTTCGTCGGGGCCATGGGCAAATCGGCGCAGCTGTTCCTGCACACATGGCTGCCCGACGCGATGGAAGGCCCGACCCCGGTGTCGGCGCTGATACACGCCGCAACGATGGTGACGGCGGGTGTTTTCCTTGTCTGCCGGATGTCGCCGATCATGGAATACGCCCCCGAGGCGATGGCCTTCGTCACCTTCATCGGTGCATCGACCGCGTTTTTCGCGGCGACCGTGGGCCTGGTGCAGAACGACATCAAGCGCGTGATCGCCTATTCGACCTGTTCGCAGCTTGGCTACATGTTCGTGGCCGCAGGCCTGGGCGTCTACAGCGTGGCGATGTTCCACCTGCTGACCCACGCGTTCTTCAAGGCGATGCTGTTCCTGGGGGCCGGTTCGGTCATCCACGGGATGCATCACGAGCAGGACATGCGCAACTATGGCGGCCTGCGCAAGAAGCTGCCCTATACGTTCTGGGCGATGCTGATCGGCACGCTGGCGATCACCGGGGTGGGCATTCCGCTGACCCATATCGGGTTTGCCGGGTTCCTCAGCAAGGACGCGGTGATCGAGGTGGCCTATGCCGGTTCAATGGGCGGCTATGCCTTCTGGATGCTGGTGGTCGCGGCGTTGTTCACCAGCTTCTACAGCTGGCGGCTGATGTTCATGACCTTCTGGGGCAAGCCGCGCGGTGACAAGCACACCCATGAGCACGCCCATGAAAGCCCGACTGTCATGCTGGTGCCGCTCGGGGTGCTTGCGCTTGGCGCGATCTTCTCGGGGATGCTTTGGTACAGCAGCTTCTTCGGCCATACCGACCAGGTCGCGAAGTTCTTCGGCGTGCCCTATGCGGAGGCGTCGGAACATGGTGAGGCCGCCGAGGGCGGCGAAGCGGGCGCACAGGATGACGAGGGCGCTGCAAAAGGCTATCATCACTATGTCTTTGACGGCCAGCCGGGCAAGGGCGCCATTCATGTGGGCCCCGAAAACACGGTTCTTGACGCGGCGCATGACGTGCCGGCCTGGGTCAAGGTCAGCCCCTTCGTGGCCATGCTGATCGGTCTGGTGGTCGCGTTGTGGTTCTATGTCTGGGATCCGGCGATGCCGCGCCGCCTGGCGGAGAACCAGCGGCCGCTTTATCTTTTCCTGCTCAACAAGTGGTATTTCGACGAGATCTACGACTTCCTCATCGTGCGCCCGGCCAAATCGCTTGGCAGGATGCTATGGCGGCGCGGCGACGGCGATGTGATCGACGGGTCGATCAACGGTGTGGCGATGGGGATCGTGCCCTTCTTCACGCGGCTCGCGGGGCGGGCGCAATCGGGCTACATCTTCACCTACGCCTTCGCGATGGTGATCGGGATCGCGGTCCTCGTGACATGGATGACCTTCATCGGGGGGGCTGAATAATGGATAACCTGCTTTCCATCACCACGTTCATCCCCGCGATCGCGGCGGCGATCCTGGCGATCTTCCTGCGCGGCGAGGATGCGGCGGCGCAGCGCAGCGCCAAATGGGTGGCGCTGATCGCCACCTCGCTGACCTTCGTCGTATCGATCTTCATTTTAGTGGGCTTTGATCCCAACGACACGGGCTTTCAGTTCGTCGAGGAGCGCCAGTGGCTTCTGGGCCTGAAATACAAGATGGGCGTGGACGGGATCAGTGTGCTCTTTGTGATGCTGACGACCTTCATCATGCCGCTGACCATCGCCGCGTCCTGGGGCGTGACCAAGCGGGTCAAGGAATACATGATCGCCTTCCTGGTCCTTGAAACGCTCATGCTGGGCGTGTTCATGGCGCTGGACCTTGTGCTGTTCTACCTGTTCTTCGAGGCCGGTCTCATACCGATGTTCCTGATCATCGGTATCTGGGGCGGCAAGGAGCGGATCTACGCGAGCTTCAAGTTCTTCCTTTATACCTTCCTTGGCTCGGTGCTGATGCTGGTGGCGATGGTGGCCATGTTCTCGGATGCGGGCACCACGGATATCGTGACGCTGCTCAATCACCAGTTCGGCTCGGAAAGCTTCAGCATCCTCGGTATTCATATCGTCGGCGGGATGCAGACGCTGATGTTCATCGCCTTCTTTGCCAGTTTCGCGGTCAAGATGCCGATGTGGCCGGTGCATACCTGGCTGCCGGATGCGCACGTCCAGGCACCGACCGCCGGGTCGGTGGTGCTGGCGGCGATCCTGCTGAAGATGGGCGGTTACGGCTTCCTGCGGTTCAGTCTGCCGATGTTCCCGGTGGGGGCCGAGGTGCTGACGCCGCTGATCCTGTGGATGTCGGCCATCGCCATCATCTACACCTCGCTGGTGGCGCTGGCGCAGGAGGACATGAAGAAGCTGATCGCCTATTCCTCAGTTGCGCATATGGGGTACGTCACCATGGGGATTTTCGCCGCCAACCAGCAGGGCATCGATGGTGCGATCTTCCAGATGATCAGCCACGGTTTCATCTCGGGGGCGCTGTTCCTGTGTGTCGGGGTGATCTATGACCGGATGCACACGCGAGAGATCGACGCCTATGGCGGGCTGGTCAACCGGATGCCGGCCTATGCGCTGATCTTCATGCTGTTCACCATGGCCAATGTCGGCCTGCCGGGCACCAGTGGCTTCATCGGCGAGTTCCTGACGCTGGTCGGGGTCTTCCAGGTCAACACCTGGGTCGCTGCGGTGGCCACGGTGGGCGTGATCCTGAGCGCGGCCTATGCGCTCTGGCTCTATCGCCGGGTGGTTCTGGGCGACCTTATCAAGGAAAGCCTAAAGTCGATCACCGACATGACCGGGCGCGAGCGCGCCATCTTTGCGCCGCTGGTGGTGATGACCCTTCTGCTGGGCGTCTATCCGAGCCTCGTGACCGATATCACCGGCCCCGCGGTCGAAGCCCTGATTTCAAACTACGACACGGCCCTGACTGAGGCGCATTCCGCCAATCAGCTGGCCGCGGCGCAGCATTAACGGAGGCCCTGAGAAATGCAGGCTGATCTGAATGTCATTCTGCCCGAGATCGTGATCTCGGTCTATGCGATCGCGGCGCTTCTGTTCACGGCCTATACCGGGCGCGACCGGATGGCGGGCATGCTGCTGTGGCTGACGGCGGCGCTGTTCACGGTGATGGCGCTGTGGATCGGCTCGACCGGGCAGGGCACGCGCACCGCGTTTGACGGCATGTTCAACGATGACGCCTTCGCGCGTTTCGCCAAGGTGACGATCCTGCTGAGCGCCGCCGCCGTCATGGTGATGGGCCAGGAATACATGATGCGGCGCAAGATCCTGCGCTTTGAATATCCGGTGCTGCTGGCGCTGGCTGTGGTCGGCATGATGCTTATGGTCAGTGCCGGGGATCTGATGGCGCTTTACATGGGGCTCGAGCTGCAATCGCTGGCGCTTTATGTGGTGGCCGCGCTGCGCCGTGACAGTGCCAAATCGACCGAGGCCGGGCTCAAGTATTTCGTGCTTGGCGCGCTCAGCTCGGGCTTGCTGCTTTACGGCGCCTCGCTGACCTACGGCTATGCGGGCACGACCCTGTTTTCGGGCATCATCGCGGCGGCCGATGGGCAGGCACCCGTGGGCTTGCTGATCGGTCTTGTCTTCGTGCTGTCGGGGCTGGCTTTCAAGGTGTCGGCGGTGCCCTTCCACATGTGGACGCCCGATGTCTACGAGGGTGCGCCGACCCCGATTACCGCTTTCTTCGCCACCGCGCCCAAGGTCGCGGCGATGGCACTGCTTGCGCGGGTCGTGCATGACGCCTTTGGTGGCGTCGTGGGGGACTGGCAACAGGTGATCGCGGTTCTGAGCCTTCTTTCTATGTTCCTGGGCGCGATCGCGGCGATCGGGCAGACCGATATCAAGCGGCTGATGGCCTATTCCTCGATCGCGCATATAGGCTATGCGCTGATGGGGCTGGCGGCGGGCAATGCCTTTGGCGTGCAGGCAATGCTGGTCTATATGGCGATCTATGTGACGATGAATATCGGCACCTTTGCCTTTATCCTGTCGATGGAGCGCGACGGGCAGCCGATCACCGAGATCGAGAGCCTGAACATGTATTCGCGCGCGCATCCGGGCCGGGCGCTGGCGATGATGATCCTGCTGTTCAGCCTTGCCGGCGTGCCGCCGCTTCTGGGGTTCTTCGGCAAGCTTTACGTGCTGCGCGCCGCCTATGAGGGCGGGCTGGCATGGCTGGCGGTTGCTGGCGTGGTGGCCTCGGTCATCGGCGCGTTCTATTACCTGCGCATCGTTTATTACATGTATTTCGGCGAAGAACGCGAGCCGCTGGAAACTGCACGCTCGCCGGTGCAATGGGGGTTCCTGATGGCATCCGCTGCGCTGATGGTGGTGGGCATCATCAACATGTTCGGCGTCGAGACGCTGGCACAGGCCGCGGCGGCGACCCTTGTCAACTGAACGGCTGACGCATCACATCACAGGGAAAGGTGGCGCGCCTCGGGCGCGCCGCTTCGTTTCAGGGTGCGGCTCTGCTGGCGCGGCGATGCGGGTGGTGCGATGACCGGCTGGCCCGAGGGTGTCGGGCGCCGGGTGCTGGAGGAGGTCGACAGCACAAACGCCGAGGCGGCACGCATCGCGGGCGCGCTGAGCGGCCCCGAATGGATCCTTGCCTTGCGCCAGAGCGCGGCGCGCGGGCGGCGCGGGCGGCCTTGGGCGAACACTGAGGGCAATTTCGCCGCCACCCTTGCGATGCGCCCGACCGAGAGCCCCGACAAGGTCGCGCTGCGCTCTTTCGTGGCCTCGCTGGCCCTGTTCGATGCCTTTGTAAGCGCGACGGGACGGGCCGAGGGGTTTACCCTCAAATGGCCCAATGACGTGCTGTTGAACGGTGGCAAGTTGGCCGGAATCCTTCTGGAAAGCGCGGGGAGCGGCGGGGGCATGTCCTATTTCGCCATCGGGATCGGCGTGAACCTGGTTTCGGCACCGGACCCGGTGCAGGTGGAGGCGGGCGCGTTGCGGCCGGTTTCGCTCTTGTCGGAAACCGGTGTGCGGGTTACGCCTGAGGAATTCCTCGACCTGCTGGCGCCCGCCTATGCGCGCTATGAGGCGCAGTTCACCACATATGGGTTCGCACCGATCAGGGCCGCATGGCTCGACCGGGCGGCGAAACTGGGCGAGGTCATCACCGCGCGCACCACCCGTAACGAGATGAC
>Ga0102925_1001394_pt1 | contig 13356 bp, 13 predicted proteins | sample SalPonR1_A_D1_MG_FD_78216 | JGI IMG/M metagenome (GOLD analysis project Ga0102925, IMG submission 78216) | Salt pond soil microbial communities from South San Francisco under conditions of wetland restoration - Salt Pond MetaG R1_A_D1_MG | ecosystem: Environmental > Aquatic > Marine > Intertidal...
CGCCTCCTCCCGTCCTCCGGGATGCCCGCGATAGGCCACCACCGACAGGACCCCACCGGGGGCCAGCCAGGCCATCGCCGCCTCCAGGGCGGCCAGGGTGATGGCCGGCTCCGTGGTCGGCCCGGTGCTGTTCCCGGGAAGGTAGCCGAGATTGAACAGCGCCGCCGCCAGCCGCCCGCGCAGCGTCCCGGGCAGGACCCCGTCGAGGTCTTCGTGGCTGGCCTGGTGCAGGATGACGTTCTCGCCGACCCCGGCGGCATCCAGACGGGCCCGCGTCTGCTCCAGGGCGGCGGCCTGGATGTCCAGGGCATGCACCGGGCCCGGATGGAGCGCCCGGGCCAGGAAGAGGGTGTCGTGCCCGCCGCCGGCCGTGGCATCCAGCGCCGGGGCGCCAGGGGTCAGGAGCGGCCCCAGGCGGTCGTGGACGCGTTCGGTCAGGCGCATGTCGGCCCTCCGAACCGGTCCGGATCGATCGCCCGCGGGACCGGGATCCCATCGACCAGTTGCGCGGCCACGGCCTCGGCACACCAGGGGCCCCAGAGCGCCCCCTTGCCGCCGAGGCCGTTGAGGACCGCCAGCCGGGATGCCCCAGGATGCAGGCCTGCCACCGGCGCGCGATCGCGCACGGCCACCCGCGTACCGGCGAAGTGTTCGACCACCTCGGCGGTACCGGACCAGAGCGCGGGGAGTGCGGCGAGCAGTTCGGCCCGGCCGGCCGCCGTGGGCTCCCCGCCCACCTCGCGCTGGTGCGTCGCACCCAGGCGAGCGGAATCGGGCCCGGTGGGCGCGAGCCAGCCGCTGCCGTGGAGCGGCTCCGCCGGGACACCCGCCGGGAACCGCAGGCCCAGACTCTCCCCGGCCAGGGGCTCCAGCGGCCACGCGCCCAGCCAGGGGCCGCGTGCGCCAGCCCAGCCCTGGCAGAGGATGGCGGCGGCATAGCTCTCCCCCTCCAGGTCCACCCCGCCGTCGGCGACCGCCAGCCGCGCCGTATCCACCGGTCCGCACAATGCGCCGGCCCGGCTCCGCTCCCGCGCCACCGCCGCCAGCAGACCGGCGACATCCAGGCGACCGCCGCCCAGGATCGGGCCGCTACCGTGGACGTCCAGTCCGTCCGGGTGCCGGCCCGGCGGCTCCGCCGGCCCCATATTGAGCGCCCGTTCCGGCTCGGCGCGCCGCTCCTCCCAGCGCCGTGCCTGGTCGGCGTCGCGGAACAGCCGCCGGATGGGGCCGGGATACCACAGACGCTCGCCCAGGCGCGCCTCGGCGTCGGTGTAGAGCGCCGTGGCCGCCGCCAGCCACTCGCCGGTCCGCGGGGGCCGCGACAGCCGCGGGCCATTGATGGGGCTGACCAGGCCGGCGGCGGCGCGGGAGGTCTCGGCTGCCCCGTCGTCGGCGACCATCACCGTCCGGCCCCGGCGCTGCAGGGCCAGGGTCATGAGCGCCCCGGCCAGCCCGAGCCCCACCACCAGGATCGGGCGCGGGTCGTCGCTCAGCGGGGCCATGAGGGGCAAAGGCACGGACTGTTCATGGGCTCATTGCACCATGCCCCGCCCCGCCCTGCACGGGGGACCTGACATGACATGTCCTGACAGGCCTGCTTTCGGATCCTGACACCTGACAGATCCTGTCACCCCGGCCATCCGGCAAGTTCCCGGCATGGGGCCCCTTTGCGGTCCGCTTCCGGGAGGCACGCATCCTGCAGCCAGTCGGGGAGCCCCTCGGGGCCACGACAAGAAATGACACCACGGAGGAGACCGCGAATGGTACGCATCCGTAAGACCATCCTTGCCAGCGGCCTGGTGGCAATGGCCGCCGCCGGGACCGCAGGCGCCAATCCCGAGATCACCCGGGGCGACGTCATGGCGAGCACCTGCTACGCCTGCCACGGCACCGACGGCAAGAGCCCCGGCAGCATCCCCAGCCTCCACGGCATGCCCAAGGAGAAACTCGTCTCCGACCTCATGGCCTTCAAGGCCGGCAACCGCATGTCCACCGTCATGGAACGCCACGCCCGGGGCTACAGCGATGCCGAGATCCGGGAACTGGCCGAGGTCATCAGCGCCGCCGGTCAATAACCGCGCCGGTGCGATGCGAGAACCACAAGAGGGGATGAGAGAATGAATCGACTGACTCGCCGAGAGATGCTCAAGCTCATGGGCGCCGGCAGCGCGGCCGGGGGCCTCGCGGCCGCCGGCTGCGGCACCACCGGCTCCGGGAGCGCCCGGGGCGCCCACGTGGTCGTGGTCGGTGGTGGCTTCGGCGGCGCCACCTGCGCCAAGTACCTGCGCCGCTACGACGCCGACGTCCGCGTGACCCTGGTGGAGCCCAAGAAGCAGTACACCACCTGCCCGGCCTCCAACTGGTACCTGGGCGGCTTCCGGGATCTGCAGGACATCACTCACGGCTACGGCGCCCTGAAGGATGACTACGACGTCGACGTCGTCCACGACATGGTCACCGGCGTCGACCCGGATGCCCGCACCGTACGGCTCGCTGGCGGCGAGAGCCTGAGCTACGACCGCCTGGTGGTCTCCCCCGGCATCGACTTCCGCTGGGACGAGGTCGACGGTCTGGATGCCTCCACCGAGGAGCGTATCCCCCACGCCTGGAAGGCCGGTGACCAGACCCGGATCCTCCGCCAGCAGCTCGAGGCCATGCCCAATGGCGGGACCTTCGTGCTGGTTCCGCCGCCGAACCCCTTCCGCTGCCCGCCCGGGCCCTACGAGCGCGCCAGCCTGGTGGCCCACTACCTCCAGGAGAACAAGCCGCGTTCCAAGGTCCTGATCCTCGATCCCAAGGATGGCTTCTCCAAGCAGCCGCTCTTCGAGCAGGGCTGGGCCGAGAAGTACGGCGACATGATCGAGTGGGTCCCCGGCTCCGATGGCGGTGCCGTGCACCGGGTGGATGCCGATTCCCGTACCGTCTTCACCCAGGAGGGCTTTACCGAGCACAAGGCGGACGTGCTCAACTTCGTGCCGCCCCAGAAGGCGGGCAAGCTCGCCTTCCAGGCCGGTCTGACCAACGAATCCGGCTGGTGCCCGGTGGATCAGCAGAGCTTCGAGTCCGAGATCCACCCCGGGATCCACGTCATCGGCGACGCCTCCATCGCCGGGGCCATGCCCAAGTCCGGCCACTCCGCCAACAGCCAGGGCAAGATGGCGGCCGCCGCCATCGTCTCCCAGCTGCGCGGCGACGACGTGGTCTCGCCCTCTCACGTGAACACCTGCTACAGCCTGGTGGGGCCGGAGTACGGCATCACCGTGGCGGCGGTCTACCGCTACAGCGACGGGAGCATCAGTGGGGTGGAGGGCGCCGGCGGCGTCAGCCCCATGGATGTCAGCGGCGGATTCCGCAAGCAGGAGGCGCACTACGCCAAGGGCTGGTACGAGAGCATCACCAGCGACGTCTGGGGCTGACGATCCCTTTCCCCTCCTGCGGGAGGGGGCCATCGTCGTCGCAGGGGCCCGCCATCCGCGGTGGGCTCCTTTTTCAACCCCAAAAGAGGTCAAGTCTTTTGCTTTTATATATTCATCAAAAAGAAAACCCGCCCGGGAAGTCCCGCGCGGGTCGGTGTTGGCTGGGGGACCAGGATTCGAACCTGGATTGACGGAATCAGAATCCGCTGTCCTGCCTTTAGACGATCCCCCAGTAGAAAATCGGTCGCCGCCTCGGGCCACCGCCGAAGCGGTGGCACCGACAACCCGCTAGCGCTTGGAGTACTGCGGGCTCTTACGCGCCTTGTGGAGGCCGATCTTCTTACGCTCCACGCGACGGGCATCGCGGGTCACGAACCCGGCATCCCGCAGCGGCTTGCGCAGTTCCTCGTCGTACTCCATCAGGGCACGGGTAATGCCGTGGCGGATGGCACCGGCCTGGCCGTTGTTACCGCCACCGTGGACGGTGATGTCCACGTCGAAGCGGTCGGCCGCCTCCACGAGCTCCAGGGGCTGGCGCACCACCATGCGGCTGGTCTCGCGGCCGAAGTATTCTTCCAGCGGCTTCTTGTTGATGGTAATGCGGCCCGCACCGTTGCGCAGAAAGACGCGCGCGGAGGAGGTCTTGCGGCGGCCGGTGCCGTAGTACTGCTGCTCTGCCATGATGTTCCCCTAGATCTCCAGCGGCTGCGGCTGCTGCGCCTGATGCCGGTGCTCACCACCGGCGTAGACCTTGAGCTTGCCAAGCATGGCGCGCCCCAGCGGGTTCTTGGGCAGCATGCCCTTGACCGCGGTCTGGATGGCACGCTCGGGGGCCCGCTCCATGAGCTGGCCGAAGGTGATCTGCTTCATGCCCCCGGGATGACCGGTGTGGCGGTAGTAGACCTTGTCTTCCCGCTTATTGCCGGTCACGCGGACCTTGTCGGCGTTGATCACGACGATGTAGTCCCCGGTATCCACGTGCGGGGTGTACTCCGGCTTGTGCTTGCCGCGCAGACGGCGGGCGATCTCGGTAGCAAGGCGCCCGAGCGTCTTGCCGTCGGCATCGACCACGTACCAGTCGCGCTGGACTTCGGCCGGTTTTGCACTGAAGGTCTTCATTACTGACCGTCCCGAATTCGTTATAGGGCCTGTCGAAAGACCGGCAATTCTAAGGCCCCTCGCCGGCTCTTGCAACCACCCTGGCCTCTCGCTGTTCCGTGAGGGCCTCATAGGCGGTGCGGAGTTCCCGAGTGTACTCGGCAGCAGCCCGGATCTCTTCGTCGCTGCCCCCGCGGGCGGTAACCCGATCCGGGTGGTGGCGACTCAGGAGCTGGCGATAGCTGCGGCGGATGGTGGCCAGGTCGGCCTCGGGGCCGAGGCCCAGGACCGCCAGGGCGCGCTCTGTGCCGTTCTCCGGCAGCGGCCGGAGGCGTGCGCCCACGGTATCCTCCACCCGCCGGATGTCGTAGCGGGAATACCCGAGGATTCCGGCCATGGTATCGAACAGCGTCCGCTCGGCGTGGACGATCCCGCTGTCGGCCAGGGCCACCTCCATCTGCCATTCCAGAAACCGGTCCAGCAGGGCGCGTCGGGCGCAATCCCGCCCCAGACGACGCAGGGCGCGTTCCACCGGGTAATGGGCCTCCTTGCCGTGCTGGAAGAGGGCGATGGCAGCCCCGGTCTGCTCCTCGTCCAGTTCGAGCCGACGCATGATCCCCCTGGCCGCCTGGATCTCGGCCTCCTGGACCGGGCCGTCGGCCTTGGCCAGATGCCCGGCCACGGCAAACAGGGCGGTAACGAAGGTCCGCCGCATCCGCGGCCCCTCACCGGGGTGGAAGAGCCCGGCGGGGTCGACTCTCTCGACGAGGGGCCCGGTCCATCCGGGGGCCAGCCGATGCAGACCGAACATGACTGCTCTCCGCCTCAGGCCGCCACGAGCCGGCCGACGTAGAGTCGCATCTGGCAGGTGAATTCATGCTCGCCCGGCTCCAGCGCGGGCAGGGAGAGGCTGCGCGGCTCGTCCAGGGGCAGGTCGACGGCCCGGTCCAGATCGGGGAAGAGAACCTGGGCGGCGTGAGGGGCCGGATCCCGCCGCGTGATCCGCAGCGTCACCGGCTGGCCGGCCGCCACCTCCACCACCGCCGGATCGAAGGCGCCGTCGGCCATGGTGATGGCCACCGGGCCGGATTCGGCGCGCCGTGGCTTCGGCCGCGCCAGCCAGAACCACCAGACCACCAGGCCGGCCAGTACCGCGCCGGTGAGATTGACCAGGAGAGCCATCAGGCTGCCTCCTCCGGCCGGAACAGCCGCAGTCGGTTGGCATTGGTCACCACGGTCACCGACGAGGCGGCCATGGCCGCACCGGCGATGATGGGGCTCAGCAGGAGCCCGGTGGCGGGATAGAGCACGCCGGCCGCCACCGGGATGCCGATGCTGTTGTAGATGAAGGCGCCGAAGAGGTTCTGCTTGATGTTGCGCACCGTGGCGCGGCTGATGGCGACCGCCTCGGCCACCCCGTGGAGCGAGGCACGCATGAGGGTGATATCGGCGCTCTCGATGGCCACGTCGGTGCCGCTGCCGATGGCGAAGCCGACATCGGCGCGCGCCAGGGCGGGGGCGTCGTTGATGCCATCACCCACCATGGCCACCACCTCGCCCCCGCCCTGGAGATCCGCTACCCGATCGGCCTTGGCCTCCGGCGGCACCCCGGCGAAGACGGTGTCGATCCCCACCTGCTCCGCCACGGCCCGTGCCGTGGTCTCGTGATCGCCGGTCACCAGGGCGACCCGGATCCCGCGGCCGTGGAGCCGCCGGATGGCGGCCGCCGAGTCCTCGCGCACCGGGTCGGCGATGATCAGCAGCCCCGCCGGCTCGCCGTCCACGCTCACCAGGATGGGCGTCTCGCCCCGGGAGCGGGCGGTCTCGATCCGTTGCTGCCAGTCCGCCGCCAGCGCGTGTGCGTCCGGCCGGCCGACAAAGAGGACCTCCCCCTCGACCCGCGCCGTGACCCCGCGGCCGCTCTCGGCCTCGAAACCCTCCGCCTTCGGCGGGGTGATATCCCGGGCCCGGGCTGCCGCCAGGACCGCGGCCGCCAGGGGATGCTCGGAACCGGCCTCGGCCGCGGCGGCCCGACGCAGCAGCTCGCGCTCGTCTCCGGCGGCGATGACCTCGGTGACGGCCGGGGCCCCCTCGGTGACGGTCCCGGTCTTGTCCAGGACCACGGTGGTAATGGCCCCCGCCTGCTGCAGCGACTCGCCCCGCCGGATGAGGATCCCGCTCTCGGCCGCCTTGCCGACCCCCACCATGAGCGAGAGCGGCGTGGCCAGGCCCAGCGCACAGGGGCAGGCGATGACCAGCACGGTGACGGTGGCCACCAGGGCGTAGCTCACCACCGGCTCGGGGCCGACGTTGTACCAGGCCAGGAAGGTGGCGATGGCGATGAGCAGGACGACGGGGACGAAGACCGCCGCCACGCGATCCGCCAGCCGCCCGATGGCCGGCTTGCTCGCCTGGGCCTGGCGGACCAGCTTGATGATCCGGGCCAGGGCGGTGTCCTCGCCGATGCGCTCGGCGCGGAAGAGGAAGCTCCCCGTGGTATTGGTGGTCCCGCCAGCGACGCTGTCGCCGGGGGCCTTGGTGATGGGCATTGGCTCCCCGGTGAGCATGGACTCGTCCACCGCCGACTCCCCGTCGAGGAGGGTCCCGTCCACCGGGATGCGCTCGCCCGGCCGTACACGAACGGTCTCGTCCAGCCCCACTTCCTCGATGGCGACGTCGATCTCCTGCCCCTCGCGGACCACCCGCGCAGTGCGCGGCTGCATGCCCAGCAGGCGCCGGATGGCGGCGGAGGTGCGGCCCCGGGCGCGCATCTCCAGCGCCTGGCCGAGGTTGATGAAGGCGAGGATGAGCACCGACGCCTCGAAGTAGGCGTGGCGGGCCAGGGAGGGCACCGCCTCGGGGAAGGCCGCCACGGCCATGGAGTAGACCCAGGCCGCCCCGGTCCCCAGGGCGATGAGGGTGTCCATGTTGGCGTTGTGGACGCGGAAGGCCTTCCATGCCCCGGAATAGAAGTGGCCGCCGGCGTGGACCATGACCACCAGCACCCCGATGCCGATGGCGAGCCACAGCCACGGGGCGACCTCCACCACCGGCAGCAGGCCGCCCATGGTTCCGGCCATGAGCAGCGCACCGGCGGCCCCGGCCACCGCCGCCCGCTGGAGAAGCCCCCGGTAGTGGGCAGCCTCTGCCTCCTCCTTGGCGCTCTCGTCCTCGGCGCCGCGCAGTTCGGCGGCGTCGTAGCCGGCATCCTTGACCGCCTTCACCAGCTCCGCAGGGGCCACCTCGCCGCGAACGTCGGCGGTATGCTCCGCGAAGTTCACCGCGGCCTCGTCCACTCCCGGCACCGCTGCCAGTGCCTCTTCCACGGCACGCACGCAGCCGGCGCAACTCATCCCGGAGATGGAAAGCCGTATCTCGTCGTCGGCCAAGCTCCCCTCCGTATTCCGCTCGCCATCAAAAAGTCTCGAATGGGCAGCATCATAGCCCACTCGCCCGAGCGGGAGAACCGCCCCGCTTCCGCCTGACGCCGTTCCGATCGGGCGCCCTACTCTTCATCGGGGGCGAGGGTCGCCCGCTGGTACCGCAGGGTCATACCCGCCTCGGGAGTGCCCTCCAGCCAGAGGAAATGGGCGGCTCCGCGACCGTCCAACGCCACCAGCGGCTCCCGGCAGCCGCGCTCGGCACGACAGCCCGGCAGCGCCCGGGGGTCGCCCCAGCCATCCTCGCCTTCGCGCACCGCCAGGCGCAGCATCGGCTCGCCGGTGGTACGACCTTGCTCGTTGACCTCCTGATGGCGCCAGACGGCCACCGCAAGGCCCAGGGAGGAGAGGGCCAGGTCCGGCTCGGCGCGCAGGGCGCGCTCGGGCTCCTCCCCGAGGAGCGGTTCCAGTCGGGGGAAGCTGCGGCCGCCATCACTACTGTAGACCGTCTGCAAACGGGGGCCGACGCCGTCCCCGCGGCGCTCCAGCCAGGCCCCGACCACCCGGCGATTGCCGTCGCTGGCCACCGCCGGGGCCTCAATCCGGGGTCCCCGCCCGATGGCCCCGCTGCTCTTCGCGGGCAGCGGATTCAGCGGGGCAGCGGTACCGAAGTCCTCCCCCAGCGCAGGGGTGCGAGTAATGTAGAGACGAGTGTGGCGGTCGCGGACCTGATTGAACAGCAGGATCGCGCCCTCACCGGCACCGGCCAGCGCCGGGGTCCGCTGACCGCCGGGCCGGCGCTTCTCGCTGAGCTCGCCCAGCCAGGTACGCTCCAGCTGGCGACGTTCGGTAATCGTCAGGCGCGCGCCCGCCAGCCGCTGCCACTCGGTCCCCGGACGGCCCCAGACCAGCAGGGCCTCGCGGCCCACCGGGGTCAGGGTGAGTTCCGCCGCCTCGCCCCGGGACACCGGCAGGGGGGGCGCGAGCGCCCCGTCGCGCCACAGCCGGGCACGGACCTGGTAATCCTCCCGCCAGGCGAGGACGAAGTTCCCCTCCCCGCCCACCGGGGCGACCACCGGCTCCACGGCCCCGCCGGCCGCCGTGACGCGCTCCGGCTCCCCGAAACTCCGTGCATCACCCCCCAGGCGGGCATGCAGGAACCGGGTGGCAGTGGGGCGTTCGCCCTCGTATTCGGCCCAGACGGCCATGAGATGGTCCCCCCGCAGGGCCAGCCGGGCACCACCCGGCCCGGCGAGCACCAGCCGGTGGCCGGCCTCGACCTCGTGGAGGCTGCGGGCCTCGTCGAAGGTCCACTCCGCCCCCTGGGTGATTGGTGCGGCCAGCGCCAGGACCAATCCGACGACCCCGGCCCGGGAACGCCTCCCGCTGACCGAGGTGCCCCCTCGACCTCGTTGTGCTCTGGCCATGCCCTTCCTCCTGCCATAGAGTCCAGCCATAATGACCCGGACCGGACCCGGGAACCAAGACCGCCAACCACGCCGGAGCCTGACCATGTCGCGCCGCCCTGCCCTGCTCGTGATCCTCGTCGCCCTGCTGGCCGTGGCCGGGGGGAGCTATTACCTCCTGTCCGGTTCCGAGGGCGACAGCCCCTCGATGTCGGGCGAGCAGCGACCGGCCTTCACCCTGCCCGACCTCGAAGGCAAGCAGCGCTCCATCGGTGAGTGGGACGGCCAGGTCATCCTCCTGAACTTCTGGGCCTCCTGGTGCCCGCCCTGCCGGCGCGAGATCCCAGCCTTCATCGACGTCCAGGAGGACTATCGCGAACAGGGGCTGCGTATCATCGGCGTCGCCATCGATGACCGCCAGGCGGTGGTCGACTTCACCGACCCCATGGGCGTGAACTACCCCATCCTGCTGGGCGGGGAGGAGGGCATCGGGATCGCCGAGGCCTACGGCAACCGCATGGGCGTCCTGCCCTATACCGTCCTCATTGACCGCGACGGCCACATCGTCGACCGGTGGCGCGAGGAACTCTCCTACGAGGACGTGGAAAAGGCGGTCGAACCCCTCCTCTGACGGGGGAATGTGCGCCGGTTCACGGCGCCCTCCGGGAAATCTTGCTAGGATCTGCGCTGAAACTACCGTAAAATACGCAACCATACGCATTCCCGAGGGAGCCATGGCCCGCATCCTGGTCCTCAACGGCCCGAACCTGAACCTGCTCGGCTCCCGCGAGCCGGATCTCTACGGGGCTACCGATCTCGAATCCGTGATCGCCACCCTGTCGCAGCGGGCCGGCGAGGCAGGCCATGAACTCCGTCACCAGCAGAGCAATGCCGAACACGAACTGGTGGAGGCGATCCAGCGCGCCCCGGGCGACGGGGTCGACTTTATCCTGATCAATCCGGCGGCCTTCACCCACACCAGTATCGCCATTCGCGATGCCCTGGCCGCCGTCCGGGTGCCCTTCATCGAGGTGCATCTCACCAACGTGCACGCCCGCGAGCCCTTCCGTCGTCACTCGTACCTCTCGGACCTTGCCGTCGGCGTCATCGCCGGCCTGGGGACCACCGGTTACGAGCTGGCGCTGGAGGCCGCCAGCCGGCGTCTGGCCCAGTCATAAGGAAACCAAGGTCGCACTCATGGATATCCGCAAGGTCAAGAAACTCATCGAGCTGCTGGAGCAGTCCGGCGTCGCCGAGATCGAGATCACCGAGGGCGAAGAGTCCATCCGTATCAGCCGCGAGAGCAGTGCAGCCCCGGCCGCCCCCGCCGCTCCCGTAGCGGCCCCGGCACCCGCGGCCGCACCGGCCGCCGAGGCGCCCGCCGCCGGCGAGGAGGCAGACACCACTCCCAGCGGCCACCAGGTCTGCTCACCCATGGTGGGGACCTTCTACGCCGCGCCGTCTCCGGGGGCCAGCCCCTTCGTCCAGGTGGGCGACCGGGTCAGCGAGGGCGAGACCCTCTGCATCATCGAGGCCATGAAGCTCATGAACCAGATCGAGGCCGACAAGACCGGCACCATCAAGGCCGTGCTCGCAGAGAACGGCCAGCCGGTGGAATTCGATCAGCCCCTGTTCGTCATCGACTGATCCCCCGGCCGCGGAAGGTTCCCCATGTTCGACAAGATCCTCATTGCCAACCGGGGCGAGATCGCCCTGCGTGTGCTCCGCGCCTGTCGCGAGCTCGGCATCAAGACCGTGGCGGCCCACTCCGATGTGGACCGCAATCTCAAGCACGTCCTGCTGGCCGATGAATCGGTCTGCATCGGCCCGGCGCCCTCCAACCAGAGCTACCTCAATGTCCCGGCGGTGATCGCCGCCTGCGAGGTCACCGACGCCGAGGCCATCCACCCCGGCTACGGCTTCCTCTCGGAGAACGCCGAGTTCGCCGAGCAGGTGGAGCGCAGTGGCTTCACCTTCATCGGCCCGAAGGCCGAGACCATCCGCCTGATGGGCGACAAGGTCTCCGCCATCGAGTCCATGAAGGCCGCCGGCGTGCCCTGCGTCCCCGGCTCCGACGGCCCGCTGGGCGAGGATCCCGACGAGAACCTGCGCCTGGCGCGGGAGATCGGCTACCCGGTGATCATCAAGGCGGCCGGTGGTGGCGGCGGGCGCGGCATGCGCGTGGTCCATGCCGAGGGCCATCTGCTCAATGCCATCAGCCTCACCCGCAGCGAGGCCGGTTCGACCTTCGGCAACGCCACGGTCTACATGGAGAAGTTCCTGGAAAACCCGCGCCACGTGGAGGTCCAGGTCCTCGCCGACGGCCAGGGCAACGCCATCCACCTGGGCGAGCGCGACTGCTCCATGCAGCGGCGCCACCAGAAGGTCATCGAGGAGGCACCCGCCCCCGGCATCACCGAGGAGCAGCGTCAGGCCATCGGCGAGCGCTGCGCCCGGGCGTGCATCGAGCTGGGCTATCGCGGTGCGGGGACCTTCGAGTTCCTCTACGAGAACGGCGAGTTCTTCTTCATCGAGATGAACACCCGGCTGCAGGTGGAGCACCCGGTCACCGAGATGGTCACCGGTGTCGACCTGGTCCGCGAACAGATCCGCGTGGCCGCCGGGCGGCCGCTCACCTACCGGCAGGAGGACATCACCGTGCGCGGCCACGCCGTGGAGTGCCGGATCAACGCCGAGGACCCGAAGACCTTCATGCCGTGCCCCGGCACCATCAAGACCTGGCACGCCGCGGGCGGCCCCGGGATCCGCGTGGACAGTCACGCCTACACCGGCTACCCGGTACCGCCCCACTACGACTCCATGATCGGCAAGCTCATCGCCCACGGCGATACCCGGGAGTCGGCCCTGGCGCGGATGCGCACCGCCCTCTCCGAGATGGTGGTGGAGGGGATCCGGACCAACATCGCCCTCCACGAGGACCTGACCCGGGACCGCGCCTTCATCGAGGGCGGCACCAATATCCACTACCTGGAGCACAAGCTGGGGCTCTGAGCGGGACCACCTGGTCCCCTGACCACCACGAAAAGGCCCCGGGACCTGTCATGGTCCCGGGGCCTTTTCATTTCCGGTCGCCCCGGGCGCCCCATCGGCACCCGGGGTAAGAACACCACCTACATCCGGAACTGCTGCAGTCGCTGTTCCAGCTGCTCGGAGAGCTGCTTGAGCTGGTCGCTGGCGCGGTTGAGCTCGTCGGCCCCGCTGGCCGTCTCCTCGGCCACCTGGGTGATGTTGGTGACGTTGCGGTTGATCTCCTCCGCCGTCGCGGACTGCTCCTCCGCCGCCGAGGCGATCTGCTGGTTCATGTCGGTGATGGTGGAGACCGACCCCTGGATGGCCGTCAGCGAATCCCGGGCATGGCCGGCCTGCTCGGTGCTCTCGGTGGCCTGCGTCCGGCCCGACTCCATCACCTGCACCGCCTCGCTGGCCCCCTTCTGCACGCTCTCCACCATCTGCCGGATCTCGTCGGTGGACTTCTGCGTGCGCTGCGCCAGGGTGCGGACCTCGTCGGCGACCACGGCGAAACCGCGCCCGGACTCGCCGGCCCGGGCCGCCTCGATGGCCGCGTTGAGGGCCAGGAGGTTGGTCTGCTCGGCGATCTCGTTGATGACATCGACGACCTTGCCGATGCTCTCGCTCTCGCCGCTGAGACGATCGATGACCTCGCCGGCCCGCTCCACCTCGGCGGCCAGGCGCTGGATGGAGTCGACGGTCTGGGTCACTACCTGGTCGCCGGAGCGGACCTCGCTGTCGGCGGAGTGCGCGGCGTCGGCGGCCGAGGAGGCATTGCGCGCCACCTCGTCCACAGTGGCGGTCATCTCGTTCATGGCCGTGGCCACCTGCTCGGTCTCCGAGGCCTGGCGACCGAGGCCGTGCCGGGTCTCCTCACCAATCCGGGAGACCTCCTGGGCGGCCTCGCCCACCGAGCGGGCCGACTCGGCCACCTGGCGGACCAGCCCCTGGACCTTGTCCATGAAGCTGTTGAAGCCGTTCCCCAGGCAGGCCAGCTCGTCCCGGCCGCTGATGTCCATGCGGTAG
>Ga0102925_1001399_pt1 | contig 13340 bp, 14 predicted proteins | sample SalPonR1_A_D1_MG_FD_78216 | JGI IMG/M metagenome (GOLD analysis project Ga0102925, IMG submission 78216) | Salt pond soil microbial communities from South San Francisco under conditions of wetland restoration - Salt Pond MetaG R1_A_D1_MG | ecosystem: Environmental > Aquatic > Marine > Intertidal...
CGTCCCCGTCCGCGAGGACTCGACGGCGATCCAGGACTGCACCGACGAGCAGGCCACCGACGAATCCGACGAGAGCTACGGGGCCCGGAAGGCCGAGTGCGACCGGGTCTGCTTCCGGGCGGCCGAGGAGGGCGTCAACGCGATGGTCGTCCGCCCGGTGCTGGTCTACGGCCCGCACGACTACACCGAGCGCCACGATTACTGGCTCCACCGAGTCCGGACAGCCGATCGGATCCTCGTCCCCGGCGACGGCGACAGCCTCCTGCACCGGGTGTTCGTCGAGGACCTGGCCAGGGCGCTCCGGATCGTTGCCGAGCGAGGAGAACCTGGCGAGGCGTACAACGCCGCCGACCGCGAACTGACGTGGCTGGATCGCACGCTCGAACTCGCGGCCGACGCCATGGACGCCGATCCGAAACTCGTCCACGCGAGCGCCAGGGAACTGGCAGGTGCCGACCTCGCGCCGATGGACTTCCCGGTCTACACGCCGACGCCAGTCGTGGCCGAAACCGACAAACTCGCCGCGCTTGGCTGGGATTCGACGCCGCCGGCCGAGGCGATGGAACGAACCGTCGACGAACACCTCGAGTCCAACCGGACGGGGGAAGGGTTGGCGGAGCGTGGCATGGGTATGGATCGGGAGACGGAGGAAGCGCTGATCGAGGAACTGGCGGAGTGATTCCGGCGACGGTTTGAGGAAGCCAATCTACCGGGGATTTGTCGCCTGGCGATGAACGGGACACCAAAAATGCAGTATCCGTTTTTCTTTTCTCAGAACCCAGTATCGTTTTTATCCCTCGTTTGGAGCTGCTCTACATGGACACGGACGACGGAGTCAAAGTGACAAATAGCGGTACGGTACTGGCAGATCGATCACTAAATGCCATCGTCTTGCTGGGGTTTGCGTTCATCGCAGTATTCACGTACTTTTCAACGACAATCGTTCTGCCGGTTGCGTTTCTCGTAGCCTTCCCGGCGTATGCCGTTCGATACGTTCCCTTCATTCCCTTCGACGGTCCAGACAGGATCGTCTTCGTCGTCTATTTCCTGGCGATTGGCGTGCTAATTGCCCATTGAACGATTGACCATTGGTTCCCTAGTCGGCACGGTATAGATGCAAGCCTCCGGGAAACTCCCTCCCGAACCACAGCCGATTTACTCCCGCCGGCCACAGTGGGCCACGATGACGACTGCGGACATCTCTCGCCAGCGGGCGTGGCTCATGGCGGCCAGGCCGCAGACGCTCCCGGCGGCGGCCGCGCCCGTGATCGTCGGGGTCGGCCTCGCGCTACAGCAAGACGTATTCTCACTCTTCCCGGCACTGGCCGCGCTCGTCGGCGCGGAACTCATCCAGATCGGGACCAACTTCGCGAACGACTACTACGACGCGGTGAAAGGCACCGACGAGGCCGACCGTGAGGGGTTTACGCGGGTGACCGCAGGCGGCCTCATCGCACCCCGCGAGGTCAAGTGGGCGATGATCCTGACCTACGGCCTCGCGGTCCTGATCGGCGTCTATCTCGTCTCTATCGGGGGCGTTCCGATCGTGCTGGTCGGTCTTGGCGGGATCGCGAGCGGCATCCTCTACACCGGCGGGCCGTACCCCTTCGGCTACTACGGCCTGGGCGACCTCTTCGTCTTCATCTGGTTCGGCATCGTCGCCGTCGTCGGGACCTACTACGTCCAGGCAGTCGAGGCTGCAGGGGTCGGGGCGTTCCCGACCTGGATCCCCGCCGGGGCCAACGCCCTGCCGACGGTGGCCATCGTGGTCAGCCTCCCGGCAGCGGCCCTCTCGACGGCCATCCTCGTCGTGAACAACGTCAGGGACCTGGAGAGCGACGAGGCGGCGGGCAAGTACACCCTCGCGGTCATCCTGGGCTATCGGCTGAGCCGCGTCGAGTACGTCGGCCTGCTCGCACTGGCGTATCTTACCCCGGTCTGGCTCTGGCTGGGCTTCGGGTTCGACCTGCCGGTGCTCCTCCCCCTCGGGACGCTCCCTTACGCCGCGTCCGTCGCACGCACCGTGCTCATCGAGACCTCGGGGGAGGCGCTGAACCCGGCCCTCTCGCGGACCGGGATCCTCCTGTTCGGCTTCTCGGTCCTGTTCGCCGTCGGCATGGTGATCTGATGCGGGCGGAACTGCGCGAGTTCGCGCTCACGCTGGCCGAACCCCTGCCCACGGCCGCCGGCGAGATGGATCGTCGGGAGGGATGGCTGGTCCGCGTCGCGGGGGACGGCGAGACGGGGATCGGCGAGGCCACCCCGCTTCCCGGCTGGACCGAGTCCCGTGACGCCTGTCGAGCGGCTCTCGAACGGGCGGTCGATCGCCTGGAGATCGACGGGCCCGACGCTGCCCTGGCGACGCTCGAAGACGCCCCGGCAGCCAGACACGGGGTCGAGACGGCGCTCGCCGATCTGCGCGCTCGCGAGGCGGACGTCCCCCTCTATCGATCGCTGGCGAAGGACGTGGAGACGATCACGAGCGTCGATGGGGTTCCAGTCAACGCGACGATCGGCGACGGCGACGAGACGGACACCGTCGCCGCTGCCAGGACGGCAGTCGATTCGGGGTTTTCCACGCTCAAGGTGAAGGTCGGGAACCGCGCCGTCGGGGACGACGCGAACCGATTGCGGGCGGTCCGGGATGCGGTCGGCGAGGGGGTCGAGTTCAGGGCCGACGCCAACGGGGCGTGGTCACCCGGGGAAGCCCGGGCAGCACTCGACGAGTTCGAATCGATCGGCGTCGAGTACGTCGAACAACCGCTGCCGGCCGGCGACCTCGACGGGAACGCGGCACTCTCGGATTCGGATCGAGCGGTCGGCATCGCTCTCGACGAGACGGTCGCCGAGTACGGGATCGACGCCGTTCTCGACGCCGACGTCGCCGACGTGGTGATCCTGAAGCCGATGGTGCTCGGCGGGCCGACGCGGACGGTCGAAGCGGCGGACCGTGCGAGGGCTTCGGGCGTGGAACCGGTCGTGACGACGACGGTCGATGGCGTCGTTGCTCGCACGGCGGCCGTCCACGCCACCGCCGCGATCCCGGACCCTCCTCCGGCCGGCCTGGCGACGGGGGATCGGATCGCCGAAGACCTCGGCCCCGATCCGGCACCGATCCGGGACGGGAGCGCGCTCGTTCCAGGTGACAAGGGTCTTGGCGTCGGGGCGGTTTGGCTCGAATGATGGACGCGCCCGTCGACTGGCCGGCCCCCGATCTCCTGACGCTCCGTGCGCGAACGACGCCCGATCGCACCGCACTCGTCGACGACGCGACCGGCGAGGCCTGGACCTACCGGGAACTCGATCGCGCCGTCGGCGAGACGGCCACGGCGCTGCTCGACGCGGGCGTCGACCGTCACGTCCGGATCGGAACGCTGCTCGGGACTCGCGTCGCGTTCGTCCGGATCGTCCACGCTACGATGCGCCTGGGCGTGGAACTGGTGCCCCTCAACGTCAGGCACACGCCGTCGGAACTTCGCCACCAGGTCGAACGGGTCGACGTGGATTTCCTGATCGCCGAGTCGGGAACCGAATCGGCGGCCACCGAACTATTCGACGGCCGGATCCTCGGCGTCGACCCGACCGACGACCCAGCGGTGGACGCGCTCTCCGAATACGGCGACGGCAGGGACGCGAACGCCCAGCCAGTGCTTCGGTCTCGCGACGATACTGCCGTGATCATGTTCACCTCGGGAACGACGGGTCGGCCGAAGGCCGTCCGACTCACTGCCGGGAACCTCGTCGCCAGCGCGACGGCTTCTGCCTTCAGGCTGGGGGTCACACCGGACGACCGGTTGCTACTCACCCTCCCGATGTACCACATGGGCGGGCTGGCACCGGTGTTCCGGTCGGCACTCTACGGGACGACGGTCGTCCTCCGGGAGTCCTTCGACGTCGGCGAAACGATCCGGACCGTCTCGGATCGAGAAATCACCGGCGTCTCGCTCGTTCCGACGATGCTGAAGCGACTGCTGGACGCGGGCTGGTTCCCGCCGGACCACCTCCGGGTCGTCCTTCTCGGCGGCGCGCCCGCCCCGGACGAGTTGATCGACCGCTGTGAGGATCGAAGCGTCCCCGTGCATCCGACCTACGGGATGACCGAAACGGCCTCCCAGATCGCGACCGCGAGGCCCGAGGAGGCGTTCGCCCACGAGGGGACCGTCGGTCAACCGCTGTTCGGGACGTCGGTAGCAGTCGTGGGCGAAAACGGCGAGTTTCTCCCGCCGGGCGAGCCCGGCGAACTCGTCGTGGACGGCCCGACAGTCTCACCCGGCTACCTGGAGGACGCTGCGACGGCAGACGCGTTCTCCGAACGCGGCCTGCACACCGGGGACGTCGGCTATCGCGACGAGGACGGCCGGCTGTGGGTGCTCAACCGACTGGACGATCGCATCCTCACGGGCGGCGAACTCGTCGATCCGGGCGAGGTCGCCGACGTCCTTCGCGATCACGTGGACGTCGAGGACGTGGCCGTGGTGGGCCTCGAAGATCCCAACTGGGGCGAACGCGTCGCCGCGCTGATTGCCACCGACGGACAGATCACCCCGGACGAACTTTCGGCGTTCTGTGACGGCCGTCTCGCCGGGTTCAAACGGCCCCGGACGTGGGGATTCTGCGACGAACTGCCCCGGACGGCCTCGGGAACGGTCGATCGCGGGGCGGTTAGCGAGCGACTTCGCGAGGACCTGTAGATTTTCCACTCTCGTCCCAGGGTATACATGATTCTGATGACGGACCTGGACGGGAGGTCCCCGGAACGACCACGAACCAGGTTTTGACCGTCGGGGTCGACAGTCGAGTCGCGTCGTCGTCCCACGCGAGATGGAAATAGAACCGGTCCTGGTAGGTCCCGGTGGCCACGACCTCGGTCAGGCTGACCGGGATGTGGTTTTGAACCTGATACACGAACACGAACGCTTCGGCGAGATCGACCGAATTCAGGAGCGCACTGGCCTGCTCACTGCGAGTCGCACTCTCGAGTTCGGCTCGATGAGACGACGTGTCGATGAAAAGCCAGTGGTCGTCCGGATCGGAGCCGTCGAGCGGGGTTCCGATCCCGCGCTCGGTCAGGAGCGGTCCCTCGCTTGGACGGCGAGACTCGACGTACGAACTCGTCTCGGTAGACTGGTCGGCCTCTCGAAACGCCGCCCCGTCTCTCGGATCGGGCGTCGAACTCGTCCCACTCGATCCACAGCCAGCGAGACTCGCAAGGCCAACCGCGGAAACGCTCCCCAGGAACGTTCGTCTGGAGGGCATATCGACGGCTTACCATTGCGAAGTCATTCCCATCAACATTGGGGTGGCTAGCACGCCGACTGATGGATATCGTCATGTATTCCTCACGAGCGTAATCACGAACGAGTTGCTCCGGGGGTCGTGGTTTCACACGTCCGTAGGCACTCGTGTTGGTTCGCCTTCGGGAAGTGACCCCGACAGGGTGCGTTCGAACAGGCCCGTCGATGCTCGCTTGCTGCTCACAGACGGTCGTCCTGGTCGTTCATCGGCATCGATTCTGGCGGAAGAGAACGTCGGGGGGCGACCGAAACCAGATGTAGAGGACCTCGTCGGGGGTTTCCCGGCCAGACGGACAATCCGGGACGAACGTGTATTCTCCGATGACTCCGATCCCCCCGATGGCGACGCGAACGAGAGCCCGCTGGGACTCGAAGGCGTCTTCGATCTCGGAGAGTGCGTCTTCCGGTCCCGAGGGCCCGACGTTTATCGACTGTTGGAACACGATGTTTTCCGAGAGCCCCGTCTCGACCGTGTCCGGGAGGACTTCGAGTTCGACCGTCCGCTCGTTCTCGAAACCCCCACCGATCTCGATGGTCACCATCTGGGGGTCCCCGGATTCCGTACTGCTGGAGCATCCACCGAGGGCAACAGCCCCGCTCGTTCCAAGCACACCGAGGAGTTCACGCCGTGTCCGCTGCATCCAGTTACTGGGGTACCATCCCGCGGGCCTATTGAATCTTCTCCACCACCATTCGAGCAGTAGTCTGACGGCATGTACCGCTTGAACTGCGGCGTGACCGTTGCGCGCTACCTATTCAGCACACCGTTCGAAACCCACTACTCCATGCCGATTCCAGCAACGTCGAACGTGTCGGTTTGGTGATGACGGGAGGACTGACTCGGCTCCCGAACGACGCCGGGGCTTAACTCCGTCCGGCCCGAACGGGCGGTCTGTGTGTACGTTCATCATCGCCTGGCAGGTCTTCGCCGACACCCCGGTCGTCGTCGCGGCGAACCGGGACGAAGCGTACGACCGGCCGGCCGAACCGCCGTCGATCCGTGACGGTGATCCGGCCGTCCTCGCTCCCAGGGACGCCGAGGCGGGCGGGACGTGGATCGGCGTCAACGAGCACGGCGTCCTCGCCGCCCTGACCAACCGGTGGATCGACGCAAGTCTGGCCGGCGAGCGATCCCGGGGGCTCCTCGTGGGGGACGTGCTCCAGGAGCGGACCGCCGAGGACGCTGGCCGCCGGATCGAACGCGCCGTCCGGGCCGAGGAGTACGACGGGTTCAACCTGGTCGTCGCCGACGCCAGCGCCGCCCTCTACTACGAGTGGGACGGGGCACTGGAGTTCACGGGGTTCGATCCCGGCGTCCACGTCGTCGTGAACGTGGGTGCCGACGGCCGGTACGTGATTCCGTCCTTCAGGCAGGCGGTCGCCGAACGACAGGCGGAGCGGGCGGACCAACTCCGCACCGACCTCGAACCCGAACCCGGCGAGACGGCGACGGCCTGGCACGACCGCGCTGCCGAGGCCATCGCCGATCACGAGTACGGCGTGTGCGTCCACGGCGACGGGTTCGGCACCCGGTCGTCCTCGCTGATCGCGGTCGGTCGCGAGGGTATCGGCTACCGGTTCGCGCCAGGGGCCCCCTGCGAGACGGCGTACCGGGACGTGTCCCCGGAGGGGCAGTTTTAAGCCATCGCGAGTGCGTAGGCCCTGGTACATGACCGAACGCGTCCGGATCGAGAGGTGGTCGTCGTGAGCGTTTCTGACGAAGAAGCCGAACTCTCCGAGGACGAACTGGCCGGACTGGAACTCGTCAGGGAGACCGGGGGCATCCACCAGAGCGACTTCTGGAAGGAACTGGACATCTCCTCGCGGAAGGGGAGCCGCGTCGTGGAATCGCTGGTCGCGAAGGACATGATCCAGCGCGAGGAGACTGTCTACCAGGGGCACAACACCTACTACCTGACGCCGGCCACCAGGGACCTGGACTTCTCCCTGCTCATGGCCGGGGACATGCTCACGCCGTTCGTCGGCGACGAGGAGGTCGATCCACACTCCGACGCCCTCACGCAGTGGATCATGAACCTCGCCTACGAGGAGTAACGCCGTCGGCTATCGTTTTCCGAGGCTCGGAGGATTATCGAGCTACGCCAGCGCGCTGCCGGCCCGGATGATCGTTTCCTCGCCGAAGGCCGGACCCACGAGTTGCAGGCCGACCGGGAGGCCGTTGGTCTCGCCCGCGGGGACGGAGATGGCCGGGAGGTTCGCGAGGTTGATCGGGACGGTGTTGGCGTCGGCCAGGTACATCGTGAGCGGGTCGTCCAGGCTCTCGCCAAGTTCCATCGGCGGGACGGGCATGGTCGGGGAGGCCAGCACGTCGGCCTCGGAGAGTGCTTCGTCGAAGTCCCCCTTGACCCAGGCGCGGGCGTCCTGGGCCTTCTTGTAGTACTTGTCGTGATAGCCCGCCGAGAGGGCGTACGTGCCCAGCAGGATGCGGCGCTTGACCTCGTCGCCGAAGCCCTCGTCGCGGGCCTCGCCGAAGACCTCGTTCCAGTTGCCGTCGAACCCGCCGGAGTGGCCGTACCGGACGCCGTCGAACCGGGCGAGGTTCGAGGAGGCCTCCGACATGGCGATGACGTAGTAGGCCTGGACCGCGTGTTCGATCGAGGGCAGGGACACCTCGTGATAGCTCGCACCCTGCGATTCGAGGTCGGCGATGGCGTCCCAGAAGGTCTCGACGACGCCCTCGTGGGCACCGTCAAGGAGTTCGGTCGGGATCCCGATTTCGAGGCCGTCCACGTCGCCGTCGGCCGCGCTCGCGTAATCGGAATCCCCGCCTTCCTCGCGCGTCGTCGCGTCGCGCTCGTCGGGGCCGGCGATCACGTCGAGCAGTTCGGCGGCGTCCTCGACGGTCGGGGCGAGGGGGCCGATCTGTTCGAGACTGTTGGCGTAGGCGACGAGACCGTACCGCGAGACGAGACCGTAGGTCGGTTTGATCCCCACGACGCCGGTGAACGCCGCCGGGCAGCGGACCGACCCGCCCGTGTCCGATCCGAGCGCGAGATCGGCGTCGCCGGCCGCGACCGCGGCGGCCGACCCCCCGGAGGAACCGCCGGGGACGCGGCCCTCGGCAGCGGGGTTGTCGGTCGGGCCGAACGCCGACGTCTCCGTCGTCGTGCCCATGCCGAACTCGTCCATGTTGGTCTTGCCGACGATTGTCGCCCCGGCGTCCTTGAGTCGCCGGACGACGGTTGCGTCGTAGGGCGGGACGTAGTCCTCGAGGGTCTTCGACCCGCAGGTCGTCCGAAGGCCCTCGGTCGAGATGTTGTCCTTGACGGCGACCGTCCGGCCGGCAAGGGGACCCTCGTCGGCCCCCTCGATCCGCTCCTCGGTGATGAACGCGTTGTACTCGCTCATGAGACGTTCGGCCCCTTGAAGTAGCCCTCCTCGGTTTCCTCGGCGTTGCGGAGTGCCTCCTCCTGGCTCAGGCCGTCGTGAACCTCGTCCTCGCGCATCACGTTGACGAGGTCGGGTTCGGCCTCGACTTCGGGCACCTCGTCGAGGGTCTCGAAGTACTCCAGGATGTCGGCGAACTGCTCGGCGAACTCGTCGGCGGCCTCGTCGTCGAGGTCGACCCGTGCCAGGGAGGCGACGTGGCGAACCTCCTCGGGATCGACGGGCGTATCGCTCATGGCTGAATCGATTGCCCATCGGGGAGTAAGGGTTTCGATACGCCCCCGTCCGTTCGGAACGCGACCCCTGAAAGTTGGCTACCTAACTACTGGTCGGAGGCACATAAATGGTGGTGATATGGCTCCAATTTTGGGAAAGATTTAAGTAATTCCAGAAGCAAATAGTCAATACGCCGAGAATTCTTTCCGGCGTGTGCCCGCCCGATAGCCCACCATGACCGATACGGACATACGCGAAACAACCGACGAAGCCGCCCGCGAAGAGCGAGAGGTATCGGACGAGGAGGAAAAGGAGGAGGAAACGCTTCGCTGTCCGGAGTGTGGGGGTGCCCTCCAGACGGACGAACACGGCGACCTGGTCTGTAGCGAGTGTGGCCTGGTCGTCGAATCCGACGAGATCGATCGCGGGCCGGAGTGGCGCGCGTTCGACGCCGAGGAGAAAGACAGGAAGTCCCGCGTCGGTGCACCGCGGACGATGATGATGCACGACGAGGGGATGTCGACGAACATCGGCTGGCAGGACAAGGACGCCTACGGTCGAACACTCTCGCCCGGCCAGCGCGAGAAGATGCAGCGCCTGCGCACCTGGAACGAGCGGTTCCGCACCCGCGACTCGAAGGAGCGCAACCTCAAGCAGGCACTCGGCGAGATCGACCGCATGGCCTCGGCGCTGGGGCTCCCGAAGAACGTTCGCGAAACGGCCAGCGTGATCTACCGACGAGCGCTCAAGGACGATCTCCTTCCCGGCCGATCGATCGAGGGCGTGGCGACCGCCGCCCTCTACGCGGCCGCCCGCCAGGCCGGGACTCCCCGCTCGCTCGACGAGATCACGAACGTCAGCCGCGTCGAACGCGACGAGATCGCTCGCACGTACCGCTACGTCGTCCGGGAACTCGGCCTCGAGATCAAGCCTGCCGATCCTGCGAGCTACGTGCCCCGGTTCGCCTCGGAACTCGATCTCACGGAGGAGACCGAACGGCGCGCCAGGCAACTCCTGGCCTCGGCCAAGGAGGCGGGAATCCACAGCGGAAAATCCCCCGTCGGGCTCGCCGCGGCGGCCGTCTACGCCGCCTCCCTGCTCACCAACGAGAAGGTGACCCAAAACGAGGTCAGCCAGGTCGCCAACATCTCCGAGGTCACGATCCGCAATCGGTATCACGAACTGCTGGAGGCGGAGAACGACCTCGGGACTGCCTGACGGTTCGGAACACATCGGGGACTCGATATCGATACCTGTTCGCTCCCCGGAGGAGCAACAGCACGACGGCGGTTCGACGGGCTTTACAGGAACCCCTCTTTTCGTGGATCCATGGAGACCACGCGCCATTTCGTCGCCACCGTCTACCTCGTCAACGATGGAGCCATCGCGTTGCACCACCACGACAAACTGGACATGTGGCTGCCGCCGGGCGGTCACCTCCACCGTGACGAACTCCCCCACGAGGCCGCCAGGCGGGAGGTGCGGGAGGAAACCGGCCACGACGTCGACCTGCTCGCGACGCCCGGGGACGTGAGTTCGGAAACCGTCCGGGAACTTCCCCAGCCACGGCAGTTCCTGCTGGAGGACATCGATTACGTCGGTGACGACGTCGCTCACCAGCACGTCGACTTCGTGTTCTACGGGACGGTCGAGGACCGGACCCTCGACCCGGACGACGGCGAGCAGCCGCCGGCGGACTGGGAGTGGGTCACGGCCGAGAAACTACGAAACGGAGCCGACCGGTTCGAACGGGACGTGATCGAGTTCGGGCAGGATGCGATCCGGACCGTCGAGGCCCGGGCCGACGAATAGTCACGTCACCGCGTCGGGATCTTCGCCGGACGACTCCGCGATGAGGTGTTCGACGTACTTCGTGACGTGGTCGTCCATCCGACGTTTGAATCCCGCCTGCCGGGCCAGTCGGTCGAGTTCCCGCGAGATCAGGCTGCCGTACTGCATGGCCTTCTTGTCCCGGTCGGCCAGGTCGGCGGGAACGAATTCGCGGGCCGCACGCCGGAAGGCCAGTTTGCGCGTGCCGTCAGCCCCCACGAGCGCCTCGCCGGGGACGCGGAGGGCCTCGGCGACGATCCGATCGTGGAGCAGGGGCGCGATGGGTTCGACGCCGCCAGCTCTGACCGCCAGCACGTCGCGTTCGGCCTGCGAGGGAAGCGTCTCGAGCACTTTCCGGCGAGCGCCGGCCACGGTCTCGGCCTCCACCCGAGGATCCGAGGGGGCCTTGGCAACCTTCGCGTACCCCCCAAAGAGCTCGTCCACCCCCTGCCCCAGCGCCAGGACGTCGACCCCGTCGGCGGCCGCACGCTCCGCGACCAGGAACAGGGGCAGCGCGATCGAGACGTCCATCGCGTTCGTTCGCCCGATCGCCCGGGCGACCTGCGGGACGGCGCGTTTCAGGTCCTCGTGGGTCGGTTCGATCTCGCGGAGTTCCCGGTCGAGCAGGGTCGCGGCCGAGCGCGCCGCCTCGCGGTCGTGACTTCCCTCGAACCCCACGACGTACAGCGGACCGTCGACCAGCGCGGCCGTGACGGCCGAATCCACCCCGCCGGAGAAGGCGACGGCGGTTTTGCCAGCCACTGCGGGCGTCACGTCCTCGATCGCGGAGACGAGTGCCGCCGTCGCCCGGCCCACGTCCTCGTATGGGTCCGGGTCCGGCAGGGTCCAGATCCGTTCGCCGTCGACCGTCCCGGCCGGCACCGGTGAGGGGTCATCGAGGTCGGTCGGATCCCGGGAAACAGCGTCGCCGTCGGCGAACAGCGGATATCGGCCGAGGACGTCCCTGACTGGTTGGCCGTCGACGACGCCGGCGAACCCGCAGGTCCCAGGGAGCGGGTCCTTCCACTCGATCGCCTCGCGCACGGTGACGAGGCCGGCGCCGTCCATCATCGCCAGATCCCGTTCAGCCGGTGTTTCACGCGCCGTTTGGCCCCGCCGGCAGCCTGGCGGAAACTGATGTGCCAGGGGGTTCGCTTGCCCTCGACGGTGGTCCGGCCCTCGCGGATGGCGTCGAGAATCGCCTCGACGGTCGGTTCGTCGGCGTCGATCCGGGTGACGGCCTGCCCAACCATCTCGGCGATGTGGGCGTCGCTCCCGGCCGTCATCGGGAGCCCACGCTCGCGGGCGAATTTCTCGGCCTGGCGGTTCGAACGACCGGTGATGAGCCGCGAGTTGTACACCTCGATGGCGTCGGCCGCGATCAACTCCGAGGCCGTCACCGTCGCCATCACACCGTGGCGCGACTCCTGGAACGGGTGGGGGATCACCGCGATGCCGCCGAGGTCGTGGATCCGGCCGATCGTTTCCAGAAAGGAGAGCCCCTCGGGGACGATTTCCTCGACGCCGAGGGCGAGAATGTGGCCGGCATCGCTCGTCACCTCCATGCCAGGGATGCCGATGAGCCCGTAACCGGGAGCCAACTCGACGGCTTCGAGACTTGCCTCGATCTCGTCGTGGTCGGTAACGGCAATGGCGTCGAGGCCGACGGCTTCGGCCTGCTCGAGGAGGCGTTCGACGGGGTCCCGGCCGTCGTGCGAGAGGGCCGAGTGACAGTGAAGCTCGACCGAGAGCACGGTCCCACGTTGCCCCGGGGTTTAGAAAAACATCTCGATAGCGTATGGGGAGGGGTTCGGCTCGGGCGTTGCACGAACGTGCACATAGAAAAGCATTAACCCCGCCATTTCCACCACCAAGATGAATGACTCTCGCCGATTCGGACCGCGAACTCGTCGAGGCGGAACTCGGACGCGAACCGACCCGGGCCGAGGCCGCCCTCTTCGAGAACCTCTGGAGCGAGCACTGTGCGTATCGCTCGTCGAGACCGCTGCTCGGAGCCTTCGACTCCGAGGGTGACCAGGTCGTCGTCGGCCCCGGCGACGACGCCGCCGTCGTCGCCCTGCCCTCGGACGACGGGGACGACACCTACGTCGCGATGGGGATCGAGAGCCACAACCACCCGTCCTACGTCGACCCGGTCGACGGCGCTGCAACCGGCGTCGGCGGCATCGTCCGTGACATCATGTCGATGGGGGCCTACCCGATCGCCCTGGCGGACTCGCTGTACTTCGGCGACTTCGACCGCGAGCATTCGCGCTATCTCTTCGAGGGCGTCGTCGAGGGCATCGGCCAGTACGGCAACTCCATCGGCGTGCCGACGGTCACCGGGTCCGTGGACTTCCATCCCGACTACGAGGGCAACCCCCTCGTGAACGTGGCCTGCGTCGGCCTGCTGGACGAGGATCGCCTCGTCACGGCCGAGGCCCAGGAACAGGGGAACAAACTGGTGCTGGTGGGCAACGCGACCGGACGAGACGGCCTCGGCGGGGCCTCCTTCGCCAGCGAGGACCTCTCGGAGGACGCCGAGACCGAGGATCGCCCGGCCGTCCAGGTCGGCGACCCCTACACCGAGAA
>Ga0102925_1001400_pt1 | contig 13337 bp, 6 predicted proteins | sample SalPonR1_A_D1_MG_FD_78216 | JGI IMG/M metagenome (GOLD analysis project Ga0102925, IMG submission 78216) | Salt pond soil microbial communities from South San Francisco under conditions of wetland restoration - Salt Pond MetaG R1_A_D1_MG | ecosystem: Environmental > Aquatic > Marine > Intertidal...
ATCAGCAAAAGAATTTTTTAAAACCTCTTCTAAAGCTGGCAAGGCTTTCTTAATTTTTGCCTTAGACAAGGCAACCATGACTCTTGACTTTACCCCTAAATCATCATGTTTTAGGGCTTTTATAAGAGGGTTAATATTTTTTAAATTACCCTTTGTTAAACTTTTTCCTAAAACCAAAACAGCCTTTCTTCTTACTTTTTTATTATCATGATTTATTAAAGCTGCTATTTGATTTTCTATATTTTTTAAGTCTATTAGTAGATTGGTTAATTGATGAGCCCATTTATTATCTGACTTAATCAATTCAACCCAAAATATAACTAAATTAGCCCCGACCTTGTCAGGGAGATTTTTTAAAATTATCATCTTCTCCTTTTTATTTTTTTTATTAAAAAGGTTTAAAGCTTTATTTATTTTTTTATTATCAATACTTTGAAAAAAATCATTTTGATTCATAATTTTTAAACAATTAACTGAAATAATATTTGGCCCTTATTAGCCCCTTCTTACTCAAAGGTTAACACATGTTAACTTAATATCAAGACCTAATAATTAAATAAATAAAAATTAGATTTATATTAAATTTTCATATAGCACTTATTTATTATATCTTAAGACTATTTTATAATTTCCGATTCTTTTTAAAAATGCTATTATTAAGTTAATTATAGTAATTAATAAAATAAGTCTTGTGAAAAAGAAAACATTTAAAAACTTCATCCTTTATATTATTTTGACCCTTGCTATCTTTATTATTGCCTTTTTTATTCAAACCTTATTTATAACCCAAAACAATTATCAAGCTACAGAAAAAATAAAAAAATGGACTAAAAATTACATTAAAGCTGGTGAATTATCTTTTCAAAGATCTGGCTTAAAAAGATACCCTTCTCCTAAAAACTGGGCTGGTGAAATTGTATATTCTATATTAGTTGACCGCTTTAACAATGGAAACCCAGAAAACGACTTGGCCAATACTGCCGGCTTTCAAAAAAACAATAATATTGATTATTCTAAAATTCCTAAATATAAGCACGGTGGAGACCTTGAAGGAATTATTAAACGACTAGATTATTTAAAAGATTTAGGAGTAACTAGTTTATGGATTAGTCCAATATTTAAAAATACTGGCACTTATCATGGTTATAACCCTATTGATTTTACTAAAGTAGACCCCAATTTTGGAAACAAAAAAATCTTGCGTAAATTAGTTAAAAAAGCTCATGAAAAAGAAATTAAAATAATTTTAGACATTGTAGCAAATCATATGGGTGATTTAAAAACAAATTATTCCCAAAAGCCCCAAAACCGAGAAAAAGCAATAAAGACCTTAGATAAAAATTATCAAACTGATCTTAATAATAAAATATTGGGTCAGGGTAAAATAAATTTTAGCCCTGATTTTTTTCCTTTATTTAAAAATAAAGATTTTTTCTCACGCATGGGTCCTAATACAATCAAAGAAGTAAAATCTATGACCCCAACTTCTATTTATGGAGATTTTACACCAACTATGTTTGACTTTAATACCCAAAATAAAGACTTTCAAGAAATATTTACAAACTTAATAAAACATTGGATAGCTTTTACAGATATAGACGGGATCAGGCTAGATGCAGCAAAGCATTTAACTTCAGATTTTGTTGCTTACTTTTCTACTCACATAAGAGACTATGCCCAATCTATTAATAAAGATAATTTTTTTATTATAGGAGAAATAGCTGCCAATGCTGATCACCAAGTTAAACAATTAGGCAAAATTGTAGAAAATGTTAATCAGCCAGATCAAGCTAAGAAGCTACCCCTTACTTTAATTGAAAAAATTAAATCCTTAAAAAACAAATATCTTTCTCATAAAAACTTTAAATATCCTGGCCTTAATGCAATTTATAATTTTAAGTTTAGTGGCATATCTAAAGATGTATTACTTAATCAAAAAAACATTAAATCACTACAAGGCTACTTTAATTCAAAAGACTTTAATGCTATTTCCAATCAAGCTGATTATAATACCTTTTGGAATGTTTTAGAAATACATGACTGGCCCCGTTTTAGCAGTAAATATCCCGAAAATATAAATAAAACAAAGCTAGGCCTATCTTATTTATCAGTTTCCCAAGGCGTACCCGTAATATATTATGGATTTGAGCAAGGCTTAAATGGCCAAATTAATAAAAAAGATTTAAATTCAAGCCAAATCAAAAATTTAAATGAGTTTATTTCTAACCCCTTACACGACTCATTATTTCGCCAAGACTTTTTCAATGCTGGCCCTTGGAAACTAGGTAGTAGTGTGGCTGCAATTAATAAGCTCTCTTTTATTGGTAAGTCACAAAATAAAAACCCTTCTTTAACAAAAAAAGACCCATATTTAAATAAAAATAACAAAGTATATAAAACAGCTAGAAAAGTAAATCACATTAGACTATCAAGTAAGGCTCTAAAATATGGCAATACCTATATAAGATATGCTAGCAATAAAAAAGAAGGCCTTTTTGCCTTTTCTAGAATTTATAAAGATAAAGAAATCCTTATCATAATAAACCAAAGCTCAAAAGAAATTTCTCTTCCATTTTTAACAATCGATTGCCTGTTAAATAAAAAAATCAATCAAAAATATCAAAATCTTTTAGTCAAAAATCAAACCGCCCAAGTTAAAAAAGACAATAATTGGACCTACCTTGATTTTAATAAAGCTAAAATAGCCAGTAATTCAATCATGATACTTGCCCCTAAAAATAACTTAACTAAATGGGATGATTATCTTGATTGCTATAAAATAAAATAAAATCTAGCTGCCTTATTTTAATAAAAAAAGAAAAAAGGGAGAGTTTTTTAACTCTCCCTAGCTTAATTTAATTAAAAGTGTAAGCCAATTCAAACTTAGCTACACTTTGGCCATCTTCTTTAGTAAAAATATTTGCATTTTTACTATCCTTGTTTCCTTTCCCGGCAAAAATTTCAAACCGGAAATCTTGAAAAGCATATTCTAAAGCTATGCCCAAGATAAAAACATCAAGATCGCCATTATTATAGTTTAGAATTTCTGGCCCCAAGCCTATACCTACTGTCCTGTAAAGCAACATGTGTTTTGCTTTATAATCTTCTAAATAAGCAGTTTCATCAAGGCTTAACAAATTCTTACTATAAAAATATAAAGGTCCATGCTTTTTGGAAAATACTCCTAAAGCATCATAGCTGTCAAGATTAAAAAATCCTTCACCTGAAAATGTAAAACAAAGGATCAAGCTTGTTTTAACATTTAGGCTCTTTATTAAAAAGTTAGGACCAAGCCCCAAACTAAACGAATCTCCGCTTAACGGAAAAGCAGTATAAAGGGTGGTTTCTTCTTCTGTAAAGTAGCCTTCTAAAAATAGATCATGATCAATAATCTTTTCAGCTTCTACATTTACTTCCCCAAAAACACTAATCGCTACTAATAGCGCGATAATAATGATCATTATTACCTTTTTCATCTTTGCCTCCTTTTTTTTATTATCAAAGATCTTTGTATTTTAATTATAATGAATTTATGGAATTTTGTCAATCCCATATTCCTTAAAATAACTATAATTAAGCTAAATAAAAACACTTCGCTTAGAATAAATCCAAGCGAAGCATAACTAAAAAAAATTAATATTTAAATAAATTATGTTTTATTTGCTTTTTTCCCAACCTGTTCCAGCTGGAATAAGGCGCCCCACAATTACATTTTCTTTTAAACCATAAAGATTGTCAATCTGACCGCTTACCGAAGCATTAGCCAAAGATCTTGAAGTTCTTTGAAAAGAAGCAGAAGAAAGCCAACTATCAGTTGAAAGAGATACTTTTGTTATACCAACTAAAAGCTCTCTTGCTTTAGCTGGGGTTTTAGTCTTATAATCTGCAATTTTTTCATTTTCTTCTTGAAAATAAGACTTAGGCACTATTTCTCCTGGCAAAAGACTGGTATCACCAGACTCTATTACCATGCAACGAGAAAACATTTTTTTAATAATAATCTCAATATGCTTTTCATTCAAGGTTTGTCCATGAGAAGAATAAATATATTGAATTTCTCTTAATATATATTTTTCAACCGCTCTTTTGCCTTTTAACTTATAAAGTTCTTCTAAGTCTATATGTCCATCAGTTAATTGATCTCCTTTTTTAACTCTATCACCATCTTTTACCCAAAGAGAAAAGCCAGAAACATCATGCTCTTTCTTTTTAATATCTTTTCCTTTCTTGTTTTTCGCCTTTTTATTTTTCTTAGGCTTATCATATAAAATAACAAGTTTTTTATTGCCACTTTCATCAAGAATTTTTACCTTACCATCACCATGAGCTAAAACAGCTCTTTTTTTAACTGACCTTGCTTCAAATAGTTGTTCTGCACGTGGTAAACCTTGAGTAATATCCTCACCAGCTACACCACCACTATGGAAAGTTCTTAAAGTAAGCTGGGTACCAGGCTCACCAATACTTTGAGCAGCTATTACCCCCACTGGGGAGCCAACTTGAACCTCTTTGTTATAACTTAAATCATAGCCATAACATTTAGCACAAACCCCTCTATTACTTTTACATGTAAGAGCAGAACGAATCTTTAAACTTTCTGGATCAGCTTTTTCTATTTGAGCTGCTTTTTCTTTTGTTATTAAATCGTTTTTCCTTGCTAATATTTTTTTTGTTTTAGGATCCTTAATTGTATCAGCAGCATATCTTCCCCTTATCCTTTCTGCCCAAGTAGTATTCATTCTTTTGGTTCCCTTTCTAGTTATAATCAAGCCCTCTTCATCACCACAATCGTCCTCACGTACAATAACGTCTTGAGCTACATCAACTAGTCTTCTTGTTAAATATCCCGCCTTAGCAGTTCTTAAAGCCGTATCAGCCAAACCCTTTCTTGAACCATGAGTAGAAATAAAGTATTCTAAGGCATCTAAACCCTGTTTATAAGCAGATTTAATAGGAAGCTCCATTCTTTTTCCGGTTGGAGAAGAAACAGTTCCCTTCATACCAAACATTTGAGTAAGTTGCCTCCAAGAACCACGAGCTCCTGATTCAACCATAGAATAAACTGTATTATGAGGTAAGCTTTTTTTAACTAATTCAGTTATCTCTTCTTTGGCATCCATCCAAGTATCAACAACTTTTTTATGTTTTTCCTCTTCTGATAAAAGACCCTCTTCGTACTGATCATTTAAGCTTTTTACTTTTTTCTCAGCTATTTTTAAAATTTTATCTTTTCCTTTTAAATTTGGCAAATCTCCCATTCCCCAGGAAAAGCCAGACATTGTTAAGTGTTTTAAACTATATTTTTTAATTTTATCTAAATATGGAGCAGTCTTTTCTGGTCCTTGTTCTTCAATAATGCGGGAAACAATTTGCTTTAACTTAGTTTGATCAACCACTTCTTTCATATCATAAATACCCTTTGGTAAAATATTTTTAAATATAATCCTTCCCACACTAGTAGTAATAATACCTTTTCCAGTTCTTAAAAGAACCTTTTCATTAATAGTTACCCGTTTCATTTCATAGGCAGAAATAGCATCTTCTTCATCACTAAAAGCAGGAAAGTTTAAGCCTTTTTCTTTAGATTCTAATTGTTTTTTCTTTTCATCTTTAGGAAATTTAGTCATATAATAAACTCCCCAAACCATATCTTTTGGAGGAGTAATAATTGGTTCACCACTAGAAGGCTTTAACATATTATGAGTAGAAAGCATAATGTTTTTAGCCTCTTCTTGAGCCTGCTTAGTAATTGGTACATGAACTGCCATTTGATCACCATCAAAGTCAGCATTAAAAGCAGCACAAGCCAAAGGATGAAGTTGAATAGCCTTGCCTTCTATTAAAATAGGTTGATAGGCTTGAATTCCTAAACGATGCAAAGTAGGAGCACGATTTAATAAAACATAAGAATCCTTAACCACCTCATCTAGGGCGTCCCAAACATCTTCAGTTCCCCTATCTATTAAATTATTAGCACTGTGAACATTATGAACTATTTCTTTTTTTATTAACTTAGAGGCAACAAAGGGCTTAAAAAGCTCAGCTGCCATTACTTTTGGAAGACCACATTGATGCATTTTCAATTTTGGTCCTACCACAATAACACTTCGGCCTGAATAATCAACACGTTTACCAAGTAAGTTTCTTCTAAATCTACCCTGCTTACCCTTTAGCATATCAGCTATAGATTTTAATGGTCTTTTTTGACCAGTAGAAGAAGTAGTAGTTTTACGAGATTTTTTACTATTATCAATCAAAGCATCAACTGCTTCTTGAAGCATTCTTTTTTCATTTCTTAAAATTACTTCAGGAGCATTTAATTTATAAAGTTTTTTCAAACGATTATTTCTATTAATTACCCTTCTATATAAATCATTTAAATCTGATGAAGCAAATCTACCACCGTCTAAGGGTACTAATGGTCTAAGTTTTGGGGGAACAACAGGCAAAGCCTTTAAAATCATCCATTCTGGCTTAATATCATTTTTTAAAAAGTATTCAACAAACTTTAATCTTTTAGTTAGTTTTTTTTGCTTGCCTTTGCTTTTAGTACTTAACTTTTCTTTTTTAATATCTGAGGCTAATTTATCTAAATCTTCTTCTTGCAAAAGCCTACTAATTGCCTCTGCCCCTATACCAGCATTAAAAACATGACCATATTTTAAAGAAAGCTCGCGATATTCAACTTCTGTTATAAGTTGTTTTTTCTTTAAACTTTTAATCTGTTTTAGGTTTTTTTTGTAATCTTTTTTTAATCTTTCTTTAATATCTTCTTCTGTGGCTTGTTTAATTTTATCTTGAAATTCTTTTTTAAGTTTTTTAATAACTTGTTTTTTTAAATCCTCTTCTACGCTAAAAATAACAAAGTTGGCAAAATAAACTACTTTTTCAATATTTTTAATTGACATACCCAAAACCATCCCTACTTTAGAAGGGATTCCTCTTAAAAACCAAATGTGACTTACTGGAGCAGCTAAATCAATATGACCAAATCGTTCTCTTCTTACTAAGCTTCTTGTTACTTCTACCCCACACCTATCACAAACAATGCCTTTGTATCTAATTTTTTTGTATTTACCACAAGCACATTGAAAGTCTTTAACTGGCCCAAAAATCTTTTGACAAAATAAACCGTCTCTTTCTGGTTTTCTTGTTCTATAATTTATAGTTTCTGGTTCTAAAACTTCTCCATAAGACCATTTTTTAATCTCTTCAGGCGAAGCTAAAGAAAGCCTTAATGAATCAAAATCAAATGAGGTTTTAGGCTTTGTCTTTTTTGGTAAAATAAATGTTGAAACACTAGATGGAGCAGGCATAAATTATATATTTATTTTAATTACTTTTTCTCCTTTTTTTTATTTTGTTTATCAGCATTTTTATGTAGTCCCTTAATCTTTACTCTTTTACCATTTTTTAACATATTGGTTTCCAAGCAAAGTCCTCTTAATTCTCTTACCAAAACATTAAATGCTTCTGGGGTATTAATTTCTTCTACTGGCTCCCCTTCCATAATAGAGCTATAAGCCTTATTCCTACCAACCACATCATCAGACTTAATGGTTAGCATTTCTTGAAGAGTGTAAGCAGCCCCGTAACCTTCTAGGGCCCAAACTTCCATTTCTCCAAATCTTTGACCACCAAACTGAGCTTTACCCCCTAAAGGTTGTTGAGTTACTAAAGAATAAGGGCCAATAGAACGCTTATGAATCTTATCTTCAACTAAGTGATTTAACTTTAGCATGTAAATATAACCTACTGTAACATTATTTTCAAATCTTTCTCCAGTCTTACCATTATAAAGGGTTAATTTTCCATCTTCAGGAAAACCAGCCTTTTTTAATTCTTGTCTAATTTGATTTTCAGATAAACCATTTAAGGTAGGAGTAGCTACTTTGTAACCAAGCTCATTAGCAGCCAAACCAAGATGGGTTTCTAAAATCTGGCCTAAATTCATACGAGAAACAACCCCTAAAGGATTAAGTATTACGTCAACCGGAGTACCATCTTTTAAATAAGGCATGTCTTCCTCAGGAACAATTTTTGAAATTACCCCCTTATTTCCATGCCTTCCAGACATCTTATCACCAACCTGAATCTTTTTCATGTCAGCCACTAAGACTTGTATTGATTTTATTATCCCAGGCTTTAATTTATCTCCAGCATCTCTTGAAAATATTCTAACTCCAATAACCTTACCCTCTTCTCCATGCTCTAAATAAAGTGAAGAATCCCTAACATCTTGGGATTTTTCTCCAAATATAGCATGAAGTAATTTTTCTTCTGGGGTTAATTCCACTTCTCCTTCTGGGGTTATTTTCCCTACCAAAATATCACCTGATTTAACTTTGGCCCCGATTCTAACAATACCATCCTCATCTAAATCTTTTAATTTTTTTTCACTTACATTGGGAATATCACAAGTAGTAGATTCTTTACCAAATTTTGTTTCTCTAACATCAATAGTGTGTTCTTTTATATGAATAGATGAATATTTGTCTGTTTTTGCTAAACGGGAAGAAATTAAAATAGCATCCTCATAATTACCTCCTTCCCAAGGCATAAAAGCACATAAAACATTTTCTCCCAAAGCTAATTCTCCATCTTCGGTAGATGCCCCTTCTACTAAAACATCTCCTTTTTTAATCTTTTGATCTTGATCAACTCTAGGACGTTGATTAAAACAAGTATCAAAGTTAGATCTTTGATATTTTTCTAATTCAAATTCTTGCTTTTTACCAGATTTGTATTTAACAACAATGTGTTTAGAATCAACTTCTACTATTTTACCATCTTCTTTAGCTTTAATAACATAACCTGAGTCTTCAGCTACTTTTTTCTCAACCCCGGTTCCTACTAAAGGCGCCTCTGGTCTACAAAGAGGTACAGCTTGCCTTTGCATATTAGATCCCATTAAAGCACGAGCTGCATCATTATGCTCTAGAAAAGGAATAAGAGAAGTTGCCACACTAATAATTTGATTGGGAGCAGTATCAATAAATTCCACCTCATCTCTATCACAAATTGAGGGCTTACCATGAATTCTAGCCTCTACAATATTTTCTATAATCTTTCCGTTTTGATCAACTTTAACTGAAAAGGGTGCTAAAACATGCTCTTCTTCTTCTTTGGCGTTTAAATATACTATTTCATTTGTTAATTTACCCTTTTGAACTTTTCTATAAGGGGTTTCTATAAAACCAAAATTATTAAGACGAGCAAAACAGGCTAATTGATTTACTAAACCAATATTTGGCCCTTCTGGCGTTTGAATAGGACAAATTTTTCCATAATAAGTACGATGAACATCTCTTACTTCTAAGCCTGCCCTATCTTTATTTAAACCACCTGGACCAGAAACTGTTAAACGACGCTTGTGTTCTAATTCTGATAAAATATTAACCTGATCCATAAAGTGAGAAAGGGGGGAAGACATAAAAAATTGCTGAAGCACTCCCCCGATTGGTCTAATATTTACTAATTTACCTGGAGTCATTTTTTCTGCCTCAATAGTACTCATTCGGTCTTTAACAATACGTTGCATTCTAAGCATACCAACTCTCATTCTACTTTGAACCAACTCTCCTACAGCCCTTACCCTTCTACTTGATAAGTGATCAATATCATCAGCTGGTTCTTGAGAAACATTTAAAGATATAATTTCTTTTAAAACGTGGAAAATATCTTCTGTTCTTAAAACTCGTTTTTCTATTTTTTTCTTAAAACCTAATCTTTGATTTAATTTAAAACGCCCCACCTTACTTAAATCATATCTATCATGTCTAAAAAAACTAGCTTCAATTAAACTTCTAGCATTATCTATTGTGGGTAATTCTCCTGGTCTCATTTTTTTATAAACTTCTACAAAACCTTGTTTTTCTGAAGAAGATGGATCTTTTTCTAAAGTTTCTTTTAAATACTCCATTTCTTTTTTACCCAATCCCTTAAACCAGTCTAAAATTTCTTTATCAGACCCAATTCCAAATACTCTTAAAAGAGCAGTAGCAGGAATTTTTCTTTGTCTATCAATTCTAACCCAAACAACTTTATGACGATCTGTTATAAATTCAAGCCAAGAACCTCTTTCTGGAATAATTTTACCACCATAACAAAAACGTCCCCTTACATTTTCTCTGCTAATATAAACACCCGGAGACCTAATCAGTTGACTTACTATAACCCTTTCAATACCGTTAATAATAAAAGTACCGCGTTTACTCATTAGCGGCATGTCTCCAAAATATACTTCTTGGGTTTGTTTTTTACCAGTCTTTTTATTTATCAGTCTTATTTTTACATTAACTGGTGCCTTATAAGTTAAATTTCTGTTACGACTGGTCATTTCATCAAATTTGGGCTCATCTACATGACAACCCAAAAAATGCAGTTCATAATTTTTGCCAACTGCATCTTGAATAGGAGAAATTTCCTTAATAACCTCTTCTAAGCCATTATTTAAAAACCAATCATAAGAATCTTTTTGTATTTTTATCAAATCCGGTAAACCTAGGCTATATTTTGATTTAGTAAAATATTTGCGCTTACCCATAAGCTTATTTTTTTTAAGAGATAAAATCCCTTCCAGTATTCTTGAAAGGGTTATTGATTTTAAATTTAGACTTAACTATTAATTGAATTAATAGATTTGAAAGCTTATTTATACTTATTAGACCATAATCAAATATAACAAAAGAATATTATCTTGTCAAGAAATATTTTTGTTTTACTTAAGCTAGGTTTTTTAGTTATCCACATTTTGTCCCCACAGAATATCTTTAATAACGTCTTGATCTTTCCAAGGGATCTTTTTGCCCTTTTCTACTATACAAGGTTCAGAGCCCTTACCTGTAACTGCAATAATATCCTTTTCCCCAGCTAAATCAATTGCCTTTTTTAATGCCTTTTTTCTATTTAATATTTTAAATAATTTATTTTCTGAAAATAGTTTATTTTTAGCTTTAATACCAGTTAAAATCTCGTTTATAATTGCTTTAGGATCTTCCCAAAAAGGATCTTCATTGGTTAATATAATTATATCTCCATATTCTTCTGCTAACTTGCCTATTACTGGTCTTTTCCACTTATCTCTCCCCCCTCCAGCTGCCCCTAAAACAAGGATTAAATTATCTTCTTTTATATTTGTTAAAGTTTTATACACATTTTCCAATTCATCTGGAGTATGAGCTTGATCAACGCAAATTAAGGGCTTTTTATTAACAATTTCCATTCTACCTGGGACAACTTTTCTTTTTTCTAAAGCCTTTTTGCAAGTTTTAATATTTAAGCCAAGATTTAATCCAACTAAAATAGCAGCTAAAGCATTATATAAATTAAATTTACCTAAAAGATTTAAATGAATTTTAGTTTGTTTTACTTTAAGGTCTAAACCAGAAATACTTGGCTTAACCTCTTTAGCTTGAACTACTTCTATATTGCTCTTATTACTTTCTTTTAAACTAAAACCATATTTTTTATCAGCTGGATATTTTAAAAAATCCTCTGCATGTTTATCGTCTATATTAACTATGCTAGTTTTTTTAATTTTTTTACCATTAATTTTCTTTTTAGGCATTTTAAACAAATGCTTAAAAAGCATTTGTTTAGCTTTTAAATAATTATTAAATCCTTTATGAGCTTCTATGTGTTCTTTGCTAATATTATTAAATAAAACTAAATCAAAATTAATAGCTTTGTGCCTAAATTGGGCCAACCCCTGAGAAGTTACTTCTATTATTGCCATCTTGCAGCCAGCTTTTTTCATTTTATAAAGCCATTTTTGTAAAATAAAACGACCCGGCATTGTCATTCTAATTTTATTTTCAAACTCTTTTTCTCCAATTCTAAAATTAAAAGTAGTACTCGCCCCTACTTTTTTACCTGACTCTTTTAATATGTCAGCTATAAAATTAACTACTGTTGATTTACCAGCCGTACCAGTTACTCCGATAACAATTAAATCCTTGCTTGGGTTTCCATATATAAAACTAGCCAAATAAGCAATGCTTAAATGATAAAATTTAATTATAAAACTTGGAGTAAGTGCTCTTATTATTTTTTTAATTTTTTTTATCATAAAAAAGATTAAGCTTTTTATTTATTTTAACCTTAATATAAATAAAGATCAAATAAAATTAAATTTTTAAAGAAAAACCCGCAACTTTTAAGTTACGGGCGATAATAACAATTATGGCAACTTAGCCTTTACCATAATCCATACCCAGATCGAACCCTTATCTCTTTCTGCGTAAGTTCCAATCATATATGAATTATCAAGAGTCTTTCTTAACTCATGAGTCTTTAGGCCACCCTCTTTTCGGGCTTTTTCATAAAAATAATCGGCCAAATAAAGTAAAGCGCTTATATGAGATCTGCTAGATGCAACCCTCATATTGGGCCCCTTTTCAAGGGCAACGCTATAAATATGACCCTTTTCTACCCAGGTCTTGCCAACTTCTTTGGTAAAGCTTGGACGTTTGAGATATTTATTCCCAGAACATCCTACCATAACTAAAAATACGGCCAATAAAACCGTTAAAATCATTAATTTTTTTGTCATGATTTTCCTCCTTATTTTTTTGTAAATAACCTTTGTGGTTATAGCCTAAAGATAGCAAAAAAATGTACTTTTGTCAATACTTTATAATATATTTAATAAACAATATACTTTTTAAAATTTATTAATATATTTTTTAAATAATTCACCTCTTTGCTTATAATTTTTAAAAAGATTAAGGCTTGGAGCTCCGGGTGATAAAAGACATACCTTAGTCTTACTAGTATATTTAAAGGCTAACTTTATTGCATCTTTCATATTATCAACCAAAAAACAATCTATATTATTCTTTTTCTTTTTTATTAATTCTTGGATCCCTTCTCCAGTTTCAGGAAAAAGTATCAAGTTTTTAATATTACTTTTTAATATTTCTTTAGCTAAATCATTTAATTTAAGATTATTATCCTCCCCACCTGTAATTAATGTTTGTAAATTATTTTGAAAAGTTTTTATGCCTAAAATAGTAGCTTTAGGCACAGTAGCCAAAGAATCATTATAAAATTTAATTCCTTTTTTCTTACCAACAAATTCTAATCTATGTGGTAAAGTTTTAAACTTTTTAACAATATCAATTATTTTATTTTCAGTTATATTAAACATTTTAGCCACCTTAAAAGCAGCTAAAATATTTAAATAATTAAAATCTCCTTTTAAATAAATATTGCCTAATTTTTCTTTTATTTTTTTTATCTCTTTTTCTTTAAAAGAAATTGTTTTAGCTTTAGTTTTTTTAGATAATTTTTTTAAAAAATCTTGATTTTTATAAAAAATAAAATAATCCTCTTTG
>Ga0102925_1001401_pt1 | contig 13334 bp, 11 predicted proteins | sample SalPonR1_A_D1_MG_FD_78216 | JGI IMG/M metagenome (GOLD analysis project Ga0102925, IMG submission 78216) | Salt pond soil microbial communities from South San Francisco under conditions of wetland restoration - Salt Pond MetaG R1_A_D1_MG | ecosystem: Environmental > Aquatic > Marine > Intertidal...
CGGTGGAGTTCCTCGACGAGTGCGTCGATCCCGTAGTACCCGACGACGTACCGGTAGCCCGAGTAGAACGCCTGGGCCGTCGGGATCGTATAGCCCGCGTTCTCCGACCGGAAGCGCTCGGCCTGGGTCAGGCTCGACATCGTGAGCGTGTCGTCGATGGACACGGGTTCCAGGCCCGAATCGCCGCCGACCGGCACCGCGAAGACGGCGCTGGTGACCAGAAGGAGCGCGAGGACGCCCGCGAGAACGTAACGGCCGATCGGAGTTGTCAGGGACGGTCACCTCCGTCCGAAGTGGAGCGACCCCCGACGACGCCGGGCGAACCGTCGCGATCCATCGTTCGTCCGCCCGTCGGGACCGCTCTCATTTGAGGGTGGCGGGGGAGATGTCCCCGAACGAGACGACCCTGCCCCCGTATTGCTCTGCGAAATCGCTTGCCTCGTCCTCGTCGGAAAACGGGACGAAGTCCGTCCCCATCGCGCCGTACACGTCGGCGTCGATGACGTACGAGACCGATTTGGCTTTCGCGAAGCTCTCGGGATTCTCGTGCCCGCTGACGAAGGATTTGCCACCCTCCTCGGAGACCGAATACTCCACGCTCGAATAGTCGGTGACGTAGAACACGTCGACCGACCAGTCCTGCCGTTTCTTCCGGAAGTAGTGGTCGAACGCGCAGGATTTCAGCGAATCGAACCGGAACGGGGGGTCGTGGTCCTCCGGGTCGTGGTCCGCGTAAAAGATCTGCCCGTTCGGCCCGGGGTGCTTCGAAATCACCATCCCGCAGACGTCACAGCTTGCCTGGCCACCCACGGACACCGCCGCCGGCGTCGTCCCGTCGTCGAGCATCGAACACCCGGCCAGCGACGTCGCAACGGTCGCACCAGCACCCGCCAACACACCGCGTCTGGTGAGCGACGTGGCGTGATCGGACACCGTTGCTGCCGAAGATCGCTGCTGGCCCGTCTTCGAATCCGGCGGCCGGTGGGGAACCGGGTCCGGCGGTGACTCGCCCCGGTCCGCGCCGAGATGACTGTCGTTCATAACACTATCCTCTAGGGCGCTGAAAATGAAGGTTGTGTCGAACGTCTTCCTCCCCCTGCTCGGATCCGAGCCCGCGACCACAAATCCCGCGAATGCCGATCTGCCCCAGTGAGGCGTTTCCCTTACCGTGCGGCGATGACGTCGTCGATCCGGAGGAGCATTCGGGCCGCCTCGGTCGCGTTTTCGATGGCTTCGCGCTTGATCGCGGCGGGTTCGATGACGCCGGCTGCGACGGCGTCGGTGATGTCGCCGTTCTTTCCGTCGTCGACGATCCCGACGACCTCACCACGGTCGTGATGGGTTTTGAGGTCGACGATGGCGTCGATCGGGTCCATCCCCATGTTCGTCGCCAGGGTCTGGGGGATCGCGTCCATCGCGCTCGCGAAGGCCTCGACCGCGAGTTGTTTTCGGCCGGCGACCGTGGTCGCGTGATCCCGGACGTATCCCGAAATGGCCGTCTCGATCGCGCCGGCGCCGGGGACGACCTCGCCGGTCTCCATGGCCGTCACGACGACGTCGATCGCGTCGTCGATGGCCCGCTCGAGTTCGGCCACGACGTGTTCGGTCCCGCCACGGACCACCACCGTGACCGTCTCCGTTTCGATGCCCCCCTCGACGACCGCGAGTTCGTCCTCGCCGAACCGCTCGATGCGAACTCGATGCGCGGTCCCGAGGTCCGCTTCGTCCAGATCCACGAGCGTTCCGACGCGGGTTGCGCCGGTCGCCCGGGCGATCGCCCTGACGTCGTCGCTCGACACTCGCTCGAACGCGAGGATGCCCTCGCGGGCCAGCATCGACCCGATCCGGTCGTCGATCGCTTTCGTCGAGATGGCGACGCCGACGCCGGCGTCGGCCAGCGTCTCCACGTAGCCGCGGAGTTCGCCCTCCTCGGCGTCCATGGCCGCGGCGAGCTGGTCGGCGTTCGTCACCCGGTATTCGACGCCGCTCGCACTCTCGCGAACCTCGATGGGGACGTCGAGCAAAGCGACCGTGGCGTCCTCGATATTCCGGGGCATTCCGTCGGCGATCGGCTCTTTGTCCACCACCACGCCCTCGACCACGGTCGTCGAACTGGCGCTCTCGCCGACGCGAGACTCGACCCGGATCGCCTCGCGGTCGATCCGTTCGCCGTCCGTCGAAACCTGCCGTACGGCCTCGACGACCAGGTCGGCGAGCGTCTCGGGATCGACGCTGCCGGTCCCTTTGCCGGTCATGCTGGCGGCAGCCACCGTCGCCAGGAGGTCGTCGTCCACCTCGACGTCGATCAGGTGCTCGTCGATCGCTGCCATGGCGAGGTGCGCGGCCTCCTGGTACCCTTCGACGATGGTCGTCGGGGCCACGTCCTCGTCGAGCAGGTCCTCGGCCTTCACGAGCAACTGGCCCGCCAGGACCGCCGCCGTGGTGGTCCCGTCGCCGACTTCTTCCTCCTGGGTTTCGGCCACCTCGACGATCATCTGCGCGCCCGGATGATCCACGTCCATCTCGTCGAGGATGGTCGCGCCGTCGTTCGTGATGACGACGTTACCGGTCGAGTCGACCAGCATCTTGTCCATCCCCCGCGGCCCGAGCGTCGTCCTGATCGCGTTGGCGACGGCCCGGCCGGCCAGAATGTTCGAATCCCTGGCTGCCCGGCCCTGCGTCCGGCGAGTACCCTCTCGAAGAACGAAAATCGGGCCGCCGCCCATACTGGATCGCGTTGTTGCCATGATGATAATCCTCGATCAGACTAATGTTCTGAAATCTATATAACAATTGCTACAAAAGAGGTTCGTATCGACACCCGTTGGCACGAGTGTTCTTATCACAGAGGATAGTGATCGGATCGAGAGACGGGGATCGAACGCGATCGAACGGGACGTCGATCAGTGTGTCGGGGCGTCAGGTTTGCCGTCCGAACCGTCGCCGGTTTCGAGGCCTGTCACCTCGATCGATCCCACGTTCGCCTCGACGAACAGTTCCGGTCCACCCTCCCCGAGCGTTCCGGCAACCGTCGTCGTTCCGATCCCGGAACTCGACCGGTGCAGGACGGGAGCGTCGATGCTTCCGACGTTCGTTTCACAGACGAGATCCAGGTCGATCGACGGATCGAGGGCGAGGTCGATCCGCCCGGTCGCCGTCCGGATCGTCGCGTCGTCCAGGAGGTCGTGGAGTTGCACGTCGATCGCGCCGTTTTTCGTCTCCACCGACTGGATTTCCGGACTCTCCGTGACGGTGATCTCGCCGTTGAGAGCACTGCAATCGAGTGGCCCGCCGACGCGTTCGACGGTGATCGACCCGTTCTTCGTCGAGAGCGTCGGTTCGCCACCCGCGTCCGTGAGCGTTATCGACCCGTTGACCGCCTCCAGCGTCTCGACGCCGGTCGTTTCGGGAATCGCGATCGCCAGGTCGACGGCCACGTCGCTCGCGTCGGCATCGTGGTCGACGGTCAGGGAAAGGGGTTCGTCGTCGCCGCCCTCGACGACGAGGCGGGCGGAATCGAGCGCCGCCCGATCGCGCGCTCGCCACGTGAGGTCGACGACGATATCCGCCCGATCCTCGCTCCGGACCTCGATGCTCCCGTTCGTGGCGGCCACCGCCAGGGCCGGCGCGGGATCGAAGTGCCTGGTTTCGGTTTCGGTGACCGAGTACGTCCCACTGACGGCCGAGGACGTCACGTAGTCGACGAACTCCTGGATGAGTTGACCGAGTTGGCTCATGGGCCAGAGTCCGTTACCGACCGACAAAAGGTTCTGGAGAAGACACGTTCAGTAGCGACGCTGGTACGTTCGAGGGCGGCCAGGCGTTCCACTCGCCCGTTCGCCGACGGTCACGCGAACGGTTCTTCGGCGATCCGTTCCCGGAGGTCGCCGATGGACTCGGGATCGACGTCCTCCTCCTCGAATAGCTGTAACAGGGCGATGACCTCTGCCCGGTCGACTTTGACGTCTCCTTCGTGGACGACGTCCTCGGGCCGGTTCCGGAGTTCGCGGGTGGTGGCGATGGCCAGGAGGAACGGCATGGCCCAGGCCGAAAGCGTGTTGCCGTTCGTGAGGGGCATCGCCTCCAGGTAGGCCTGCGCGTCGTCGACGTAGTGATCCGCACGGTCCACCAGTCGCCGGACCACGCTGGCGACCGCACCGGCGTTGTCCGAGTCGGTCACCTCGGACGGATGGACGCCGGCGTCTTCCAGCCAGGCGGCCGGAACGTAGACGTTTCGTTCTTCCCTGAAATCGGCCGTAACGTCCTTGGCGACGTTGACCAGCTGGAGCAACAGCCCGAACGAGGACGCCGTTCGGCGCAGGGTCTTGGCCTGTTCGGACGACGCCTCGCTGACGAGCAGGTTGGTGACGAGCGTCCCGACCAGGCCAGCCACGTACCAGCAGTACTCTTCGAGTTCCTGAACCGTCCCGATCCGGAGGCCGCCGTCCTCGGCGTATCGTTCGACGAACATCGCCATGCCGTCGACCATGTCCAGAATCGGCGGCCGAATCGCCGCCTGGGTCGCTTCGGGGAGCGACTCGAACGTCCCGACGACGCGTGGCGCGTTTGCGACGACCTCCCAGTCGGGATCGGGATCGGCCGGCAAATGCGGTGCCACCGCTTCGTCGAACGATTCGATCGTGGTCTCCGTTGCCGGATCGAGTGCATTACGATAGGTCCGGAGTAGTTGCGCTTGCACGTCGGGCGACAACTCGCCGTCGTCCTCGATCGTATCTGCAATGCGACAGAGGAGATATCCCAGACAGATGCGGGCAGACATCGGTTCGTCGAGTTGCTCGATCGTCAGTGCAAACGTCCGAGAAACGTCCGGCACGATCCTGTAGCACCACTCGAGATCGGCGTTCGAACCTAAGGTCCTGGACTCGTCCATCGCGCTGTTTTGATTAGTAGGAATCAGGGTATAAAGATCAACGTATTTCGGATCGCCAAGTTCACACTTCGTTGAGACTTTCCTCGTGTGGAACCGTCATCGATTCCTGGCGAAAAACGAGTCCGACCCGTCGGGTCGAGATCAGGCCGTTTCGGTCCGACTGGGGACTCTACGCCCGGTGGTGTAAATCCGATAGGCCATGTACACTTCGTACAGGCCGGCAAGGCCGACGATCAGGTACACCGCGTTCTCCAGCCAGATGACGTCGAGACCGTCCGCACCGAAGATGAGGTTGACCACGTTCCAGTTCCCACCGTCGGTGAGGAAGTGCGCGGCCCCGACCAGGCCCCAGTTGATTGCGCCGATAATCACGACTGCGAGGACGATCCACTCTACCCAGTTCAACCGAAGTTGTCCTTCGTTGTTCATGGTGTCTCCCCACGTCGAAGTTCGCTGACGACGTCGAAAGATATTCGCATGTTACCGAAGCACATTGCCGGCATACGGCTCGTTTCACCGTCGGAGAAACGGCGGTTCTGACGACACGGAACGCTCGCTCCAGTCACGAGAGACACGCTCTCCAGTCCGACCAATTTCGAACGGTGAAAATACCGTTGCCACAGGAACCGAGTCGACTCACCTCGACAAGTAAGTGACCGTGCCAGAAACGACCGGAATCCGGCCACGTGTTGCAGTTTTCCCGCGTAAAAACCGAATAGAACACCCCGTCGGACCCCGGATCACGGGGTCGTTTCGGCACCGAGCGACGACAGGACGTCGAAGAATCCGGGGAACGACACGTCGACGGTATCCCGACCAGCTATCGTCGTTTCACCCGTCGCCACGAGTCCGGCAACGGAGAGTGCCATAACGATCCGGTGATCGTCGTAGCCGTCGCAGCTCGTGCCTTCGAGCGCCGAGTCGCTCCCGTGGACGGTGAAGTCGTTTCGCGACGCTTCCACGGTCGCTCCGAGGCGAGTCAACTCCCGTTTCATCGCGGCGACGCGGTCGGTCTCCTTGTATCGGACGTGTTCGCAGTTCTGGACGTGGGTCGTCCCGTCGGCCACGGCGCCCAGCACGGCGATGGTCGGCAGTAAATCGGGGGTGTCGCCGACGTCGACCGTGATCCCCGACAGCGAGGACGGCCGGACCGTAACGACGCCGCTCTCCCGGTTCCACTCGACGTCGGCCCCCATGCGACGGAGAACGTCCACGATGGCCGTATCGCCCTGGGCGCTGGGCCACGCACCCTCGACCCGGACGGGCCCGTCACCAGCAACGGCCCCGGCGGCCAGCAGGTACGAGATGGACGAGAAGTCGCCGGGAACCGCGTACCCGTCGTCGGGAACCGAAAACGTCTGCCCGCCCGCGACGCGGTACCCGCGCTCGGTCTCGCGTGCCGTGACGCCGTGGGCTTCCAGCACGTCGACCGTGACGTCCACGTACGGTGCCGATTTCAAGGGCGTCTCCAGTTCGACGTCCACGCCAGCCCCGGTACTGGCGCCCGCGAACAGGAGCGCCGTTACGAACTGCGAGGAGACGTCGCCGGGAATCGAAGCGGTGCCGCCCTCGATCGGTCCACCCACGACGAGGGGTGCCTGGCCGTTGGCCCGCGTACTCTCCGCGCGCCCGCCCAGTTGCTCGATGGCGTCGAGGAGCGGTCCCTGCGGGCGCGACCGGAGGGACGCGTCCCCCGTCAGGACCGTCGTCCCGTCGGCGAGCGCGGCCGTTGCCGTCGCGAGACGCATCGTCGTCCCGCTGTTGGCACAGTCGAGCACGTCGTCGGGAACGTCTGGAGTGCCGTGGAATCCGTCGATCTGGAGCTCGATTTCCGCACCGTCATCTTCGTCCCCCTCCACGTCCCCGCCGAAGGCTTCGACGGCCCGGATCGTCGCGCGAGTGTCGTCGCTCACGAGCGGTGTGCGGATCCGTCCGCCGTCCGCGTACCCCGCCGCCAGAATGGCCCGATGTGTGTAGCTCTTCGACGGCGGGGCCTGGACCGTCCCCGATACCGTCGAAGGGCGGATCGTCACGTCCATACACGCCCCTGCTACTCCAGCGATATCAGTGTGGCGTCGAGGAGCGACGTCGGAACACCACAACACCCCCTGAGAAACCCTCAAGACGTTCGGGACCTCGACGTGAACCGATGCCCCGTTCCGAGGACCCCGCCGTGATCCGTTCGATCGCCGTCACGATCGACGACGTGCTGACGGCCTTCGAGGCCAATCGCCAGCGCGACGTGACCGTCGTCCTCCGGATCACACCCCCGTTCTCCGGGCGAATGCGGGCGAGGATCCACGCCGGCGCGACCGAGTACGACGAACAGCCAACCCCGATCCACGTCCGCCCCGGCGACCTCATCGACGAGGACAGCGCCGGGCCGTATCCCACGCCGGACCGGACCGAGGACGAATTGCGGGCGGATCCGGACGAGTCGTACTCCCCCGAACGACACCACGACTATCACGCCGAACGGGTCGACGCCTGGCGCGACCGTGCTCGTGACGCAATCGTGGACACCGTCAGGATCGACACGCCCGGTGGCTCGCACGAAGTAAGGGTGAAAACGCTGGGTTCGACCGGCGAACCGGGGGCGGCCGACGAAGACTGAGCCGCCCTGCCGTTCCTGGCCACCCGGCCGCCGGTATCAGGGAAATTATGGTGCCCCCGTTCGCAGCCCCGGGCATGGAACCGGATTTCTCGAAACTCGACGACTACATCGCGGACGAAGGCGTGGACGGGTACCTGATCGACGACGACGCGGAGAATTCCGACCAGAAGTACCTCTCGGGGTTCGACGCCCCCGATCCGTTCGTCACGCTCTACACCCCCACGGAGACTGCGCTCCTCGTCTCGGGGCTCGAATACGGACGGGCAAAAAAGGAGAGTCGGGCGGACGTGGTGGATCGATACGGCGAGTACGACTACCGGAAGAAGATCGAGGAACACGGCCCCGGGACGGCCAAGGCGCTGGTCCTCGCCGAGTTCTGTGCCGCTCACGGCGTCGAGTCCGTGGCCGTTCCCGCCAGGTTCCCGGTCTCGTCGGCCGACGGCCTTCGCGACAACGACGTCGAGGTGTTCCCGGAGACCGACGGCGTGGTGACCGAGATCCGCGCAACCAAGACCGACGAGGAAATCGATCACGTCCGGGAGGCACAGAAGGCCAACGAAAAGGCGATGGCCGCGGCGGAGACGCTCATCGAGGACGCCACCGTCGAGGACGGCGTGCTCCACCACGCCGGCGAGCCTCTGACCGCGGAGCAGGTCAAGGAACAGATCGAACTCACTCTGCTCCGCAACGGCTGTGCGCTCGACGAGACCATCGTCGCCTGCGCCGAGCACGGGGCCGACCCCCACGACCGGGGGAGTGGACCCCTCGAAGCCGACGAACTGATCGTGATCGACATCTTCCCGAAGAACAAGGAAACGGGCTATCACGGCGACATGACCCGGACGTTCCTCAAGGGCGAACCGACCGAGGAGCAGCGTCGCCGGTACGAGATCACCGAGCGCGCGGTCGAGGCGGCCTTCGGCGCCATCGAACTCGGCGCGACCGGGGCCGACGTCCACGACGCGGTCTGTGACGTCTACGAGGAGGAGGGATACGCTACCCTCCGGAGCGACGAGCAGGCAGAGACGGGCTTCATCCACAGCACCGGTCACGGGGTCGGCCTCGACGTCCACGAACTCCCGAGCGTGAGTCCGAACGGTGGCGAACTGGAGCCTGGCCACGTGATCACGATCGAACCCGGCCTCTACGATCCCGAAATCGGCGGCGTCCGCATCGAAGACATGGTCGTCGTCACCGAGGACGGGTTCGAGAACCTCACCGACTATCCGGTGGAACTGACCCTCGAATAAGTCGCCGACGGCGCGGATCGGCCATCGAACCGGCCCGGTGTCGTGTCGTTGCCTCATCCGGTAGGATACCCACTAATTGTAGATTTTGGCACCATTCGGGATTACTGTCTGTCGTCGAATCCCGCTGGATTTCGAGGATACGTCTCACAGAAACCGAGGTCTATTCGGCCTATCGATCCCCTTCCAGGATCGGTGACCGGCTCCGAAGCAGGGATCCCAGATGGTCGGCGTCGTCGAACACTTCGATCCGCGCGTCGGGGAGGCGGTCACGCACGTTGTGGGCGTTTTCTATGGGGACGTTCGTATCACGGGTGCCGTGCCACAGTCGAACCGGCCGATCCACGTCGTCGAGAAAGGAGGCCCAGGACCCATTGAGCATGCGGAGTTCGTGGACGACCCCGGACCGACGGGTGGACACCGAAGCGACGAAGTCCCGGCTGACCACCTGGGCGACGTCGTCCGGGATCGTGTCCCCGTTCCCGTCGGTATACTGGGCGACGACGAACGACGGGGGACGCCGATCGGCGATCCAGGCCTGGGCGCGGACCAGCCCCCTGACGAGCGTCGGCACCCGCTCGGCCAGTCCGGACAGCGTCCGTTGCATCGTTGGAGTACGTTCTCGCAGCGACGGGGGCGCAACCCCACCGACGACGTGGAGGTTCCGGACGCAGTCGGGATACGTCGCGGCGACAGCGAGCGCGTGGGGCCCGCCGCCCGAAAACCCGACGACGTCGGCCGCCGCCACACCGGCGTCGTCCAGCACCGGGACGACGAAATCGCCGGTGTCGCGCAGGGTCCTGTCCGGCCACGAGGCGGATCGTCCGTAGCCCGGGCGGTCGACCGCGAGCACCCGGGTATCCGCCTGCCGGGCCCGCTCGCGAAACAGGCCGCCCAGGAGCGCCGAACCGGGCGTTCCGTGGAGAAAAACGAGCGGCGTGCCCCGAGGATCGCCGTACTCCACGTACGAGACGGAGCGACCACGGTCGACGTCGACCTCCCGTCGCCGTCCCCCACCAGTGAGCGATTCGTCTGCTGTCTCCAGGTCGGTCGCAGCCGTCATCACCGCCCGGTTGTCAGCACGATGTGATAAAAATGGTCACCGACCGCCCGGATCGGCCAGCGGTTCGTCTACGTCCGCGTTCGGGACACCCACCGCTCGGCGACCCTTGTGACGGTTCGTTACCAGTTCACGATAGGAAATCTAGGGAATAGCGGAAATAGTGGCGAAAACCCGATAAACAGAGGATCCTCGACGCCCGAGGCGGTCGCGCGTCGGACGACGACGTCTCTCCTCCGTAACACCGCCCGCTCGGCCCCGTAACGGTCCACCGCCCTCTCGGCCCCGTAACGGTCGGTCCATGTGGGAACCCTTTTGCCACCCTCAGGGCAATCCCCGCCCATGCCCGAATCGATCGGTACGCCCGGACCGACGCTCGGCGTGGTCGGCGGCGGGCAACTCGGCCGGATGATGGCCGAGGCGGCCGCCCCGCTCGGCGTCGAGTTGATCGTCCTGGACCCGACGCCCGACCCGCCGGCAGCGCCCGTGAGTCGCGACACGATCACCGCGGACTTCGACGACGAGGACGCCATGCGCGAACTGGCCGAGCGGAGCGACGCGCTGACCTTCGAGATCGAACTCGCGGACCCCGACCTGCTGGAGCGCGTCGGCGAGGCGGCGGACATTCCCGTCCATCCCTCGCCCGATACGCTCCGGACGATCGAGGACAAACTGGTACAAAAGCGGGAACTCCGGGACGCCGGGATTCCCGTCCCGCCGTTCCACCCGGTCGAGGAACCCGACGACGTCCACGAGGCCGTCGAGGAGTTCGATGCCGTGATGCTGAAAGCCCGCACCGGCGGCTACGACGGACGCGGGAACGTGCCGGTGACCGACGCCGACGAGGCGACCGACGCGTTCGAGGCGGTCGGTGGCGCGGCGATGGCCGAAACGTTCGTCGATTTCGACCGTGAGATCTCGGTCATCGGCGTCAAGGGGGCCGACGAGGTCGCGACGTTCCCCATCGGCGAGAACGTCCACGAGGAGGAGATCCTCCGCGAGACGATCGTCCCTTCGCGCTCGGCGGACGGCGTCGAGAAACGGGCCCGGGAGGTCGCCCGCGAGGTCCTCGAACTGCTGGACGGCCGTGGCGTCTACGGCATCGAACTGTTCGAGGTAGACGGCGACGTCCTGCTCAACGAAATCGCGCCGCGCCCGCACAACTCCGGGCACTGGACCATCGAGGGCGCGCTCACCTCGCAGTTCGAACAGCACGTCCGGGCCGTGCTGGGGTGGCCGCTCGGGGCGACCGACCGCCGGGCGACGACGGTGACGGCGAACATTCTCGGCGACGTGGACGAACCCGAACCAGCCACGCTGTACGGCGTCGACCGGGCACTCTCGGCCGACGGCGTCTCCCTGCACTGGTACGGCAAGGAGGAGGTTCGGCCCCTCCGGAAGATGGGGCACGTCACGGCCGTCGAGGCGGACGCGTCCCCTGACACGGTGCTGGACCGCGCACGAAAGATCCGCGACGAACTTACGTTCACCCCCTGAGAAGGACCCCGTAGAACATGACCGACGACGCACTCGATTCGCTGATCGAATCGCTCGAGTCCGAGGCAAAGCGGGACCGCGCGCCGGAGGACACGCCGGACGTGGGCATCATCATGGGGAGCGACTCGGACCTCGACGTGATGATGGGGACGGAAGAGGATTCCGGTGCGTATCACGCGCTGGTGGAGGAACTCGGCTTCGAGGAGCAGACGGATTACGACGACCCGCCCGAGGCGCGGTTCACCTTCGAGACGTACGTCGTTTCCGCCCACCGGACGCCGGAGTTGATGTACGTATACGGCGAGACCGCCGAGGACCGGGGCCTGGACGTGATTATCGCCGGGGCAGGGGGCAAATCGGCCGACCTGCCCAACATGACGGCCTCCATCGCCTATCCCGTCCCGGTGGTCGGCGTGCCAGTCCAGGAGAAGTCCGTGGACTCGGTCATCGGCATGCCGACCGGCGCGCCCATCGTCGCCGTGGACGCGGGCAAGTCGTTCAACGCCGCGCTGTCGGCCGCCCAGATCCTCGCCCGGAAACACCCGGGCCTCCGCGAGCGACTCGTCACGTACCACGAGAACCTGAAAGCGGAGGTCGGCGAGGTCTCTCGCGACCTCCACGAACTCGGCACGCCCGGATTCCGCCAGCGCTGAACCTGGGCGGAAGCCGAACGACCCGTTCGACCGAAAGTGACTCCCGACCGAACGGCCCGGGTCAGCCTCGAAGCGGGCGTCGCCGACGGAACCGCCGTTTGAGGTCCTCGAAGACGATCCTGGTCCCGAGGCGACCCAGGGCCAGCGCGTTGCGAAGCCCGTCGCTCTGCCACCAGAGTTCGTCCTCGCCGGCGATGCTCCACTCGCCGTAGTCGGGGACTTCGGCGGCGAGTTCCTGGAGGGCTTCGTCGCGTTCGTCGTCCGGGACCGTCTCACGGATCTCGTCCACGCGATCGACGACCCGTTGCGAGTCCTCGATGCGGTCGATGATGTCGTGATACGTCTCCTCGTCCAGCAGACCGTGCTCGTATTTCAGGCGGTTCATCCGCCGGGCGGCCTCGTAGGTGGCCGAAACGAGGTCGTCGCGCGAGAGGTGTTCGGTCTCGTAGCTCAACATCCGCTTCCAGCTGGGTTCGAGGAGCATCTGTCGGTGCTCCTCCAGGGTTTCGGCCAGCAGGTCGTAACCGTACTCGTCGGGGTTCTCGAAGGCGGGACTCCCCGGGTCGAGGAAGGGGGAAAGCGGGGCGACGAACGGCACGATCCGGTCGTCGTCGATCTCCTCGAGCACGGTTTCTGCGTAGTCCACGACTCCGACGGCGTCCTCGTAGGTCTGGCCGGGAAGACCGATCATGAAGAACAGGTCGACGTTCCGACAGCCGTTGTCGAGGGCCGCCCGCATCGTATTCTCGATGGCCTCGTTGGGCACGGCGAACTTGCCCATGCGCTGGCGGATCTCCGGCTTGTGGGATTCCGGACTCAACTCGAGGCTGTACCGGGACACGGCCTCGTCGATCATCTCGAAGTATTCGGACGGGGCGGGACCGAACAACTCGAAGACGAACTCGTTGGCGACGTCGACGGACGCCAGCCGATCGAAAAACTCGGTCGCGTAGTCCCAGCCACCCTGGCGGAGGTCGTGGACGATGAAGATCGGTCCCGACGAGAACGCCGTGATCGTCCGGATGTCCTCGATGAGTTTCTCCGGGGACCGGAACGCCGGGCCGTCGCGGTCGTGGACGTCCGCGTAGGAATCGGCGCCGCCACAAAACGAGCAGTTGTGCCGACAGCCCCGGGAGGTGAGGAGCATGGTGATCGGCTTGTCGAGCCAGCCCTGGTGTGGCATCACCTTCTGCAGACTCCCGTACTTGAGCACCGATTTGATCGCGTACGTGTAGGACGGGACGGAGAGGTCATCGAGGTCGTCGGGCTGGTAGGTCAGGGGGTTCACCACCGTCTCGCCGCCGTCCTGGTACGTGAGGTTCGGGATCGACGAAAGGTCGCCGTCACCGTCCAGCGCCCGGGCGAGTTCCAC
>Ga0102925_1001402_pt1 | contig 13334 bp, 14 predicted proteins | sample SalPonR1_A_D1_MG_FD_78216 | JGI IMG/M metagenome (GOLD analysis project Ga0102925, IMG submission 78216) | Salt pond soil microbial communities from South San Francisco under conditions of wetland restoration - Salt Pond MetaG R1_A_D1_MG | ecosystem: Environmental > Aquatic > Marine > Intertidal...
CAGAAGGGCCGATCTTGCCCAGCTTGAGGCCCGTCTCTTTCATGATGTCCTGGAACGCCGCCTCGATGCCGTCGTGATCGAAGCGGTCGAGATCCTCCAGGTTTGCCAGCACGACTTCGAGGACTTTCTTTTTCTCCGGCGAAAGAAACTTCTCGCGAGCTTTCAGGTCGAATTCGATCGAGTCCTGATAATAGAAAGCAGCGCCGTCGGCCATTTCGACAAGGGTCTTGGAGCGATCCTGAAGGCTTTTTACGACATCGGTCAGAACAGGTCCTCCCTCGGCGGACAAACCTTTCTTCTCAAGATGCTCCTTGAGCAGTTCCCCCAGACGATGGGGGTCCCCCGTCTGAATATAGTGCTGATTCAGCCACAGCAGCTTATCCGGGTTGAAGACTCCGGCGGACCTGCCGACGTTTTCGAGGCTGAACTTTTCGATCAGTTCCTCCATGGAGAAAATCTCTTCGTCGCCGTAAGACCACCCCAGTCGCACCAGATAGTTGACCATCGCTTCGGGCAGATACCCCATGTCGCGATAGGCCATCACCGAGGTGGCGCCGTGTCGCTTGGAAAGTCGGGTCTTGTCCGCCCCTAGAATCATCGGCACATGGGCATATTCCGGTACCTCGTAGCCCAGAGCCCGGTAGAGGAGGATCTGGCGGGGGGTGTTGTTGATATGGTCGTCGCCGCGCAGAATGAGGGTCAGCCCCATGGTGGCGTCGTCGACGACAACAACAAAATTATAGGTCGGGTGGCCGTCGGTCCGCTGAATAATCAGGTCGTCGAGTTCACTGTTCTGAAAGGTGATCGGCCCCTTGATTCGGTCGGCGAATGCGGTCTCCCCATCGTCGGGGGCCCGAAAACGAATGACATACGGCTGATCCTCCGGCTGATCTGTGCGCCGGCGGCAGGTTCCGTCGTATTTGGGCTTGAGCCCTTTCTCCATGGCCGTCTTGCGTTTTTCCTCGAGCTCTTCGGTCGTGCAGTAACAGCGATAAGCCTTGCCTTCGTCGACGAGTTGACGAACCTTTTCCCGATAGAGATCAAGACGCTGAGACTGGTAATAGGGACCCTCGTCGCATGACAGGCCGAGCCAGTCCATCGCTTCCAGAATGGCGTCGACCGATTCCTGGGTCGAACGTGCCACATCGGTGTCCTCTATACGCAGGATGAAAGTCCCGCCCTCTTTTCGGGCCAGCAGGTAATTGAAAAGCGCCGTGCGGGCACCGCCGATATGCAGCAGGCCGGTTGGGCTGGGGGCGAAACGGACGCGCAGGCTGGACATGTATGACTCCTTGATATCACGACTCAAAAAGAACGGGTATCAATAAAAAAGGCCGCTTTTCAGGCGGCCTTTTGTTTATACTTCAAGCACTTGAGATTGACAAGGCTTTTTTACAAAACAGTCATTCCCGCATAACCGACTACCTCGGTCTCATCCCCGGTCACATCGCCGGACGTTCCGTAGCATACCAGCTCAGCCCTGCTGGCGCCAAGAATGCGGGTGGCTTCGAGCATGCAGATAACAGGCATGACGCCGCACATCGATATCCTCTGATCGGCGACCACCTGGTACAAGCCTTCCGGATCGAGTCCCCTGATCATATCGATAGCCAGGAGGTCTTTTTTTCGGGCATTGTGGGCCGACTCGTAATGGGACATGTCCGTACTGGCAACCAGCAGGACGTCTTCGGGGATTTGTGCCAGTACCTCTCCGATGCTTCGGCCGATCGTCATGAGATCTTCAAGGTTGCTATGCCCGATGCAAATCGGGACGATCTTAGCCTGAGGAGCCAGAAACTGGATGAAAGGCAACTGAACTTCGATGGAGTGCTCTCGCGCATGGGCGACAGAGTCGTCTCCGAGCAGGGAACATCGATCGATCAGTTGTCCTGCGAGGTCTTCGTCAATCTGCGTTTCCGAGAGGGGGGTTCGCCAGCTGCCGCGGGCAAAAACTGCGGCGGGGTGGCCGAAACCGTGATGATTGGGTCCGAGAATGACGATTTTATCGGGAATGCGGCTGGCGGCAAAAACCTGCCCTGCGATCGCTCCGGAATAGATGTAGCCGGCGTGGGGGGACACAAGACCCTTCGCCGGCTCGTCGCTACCTTTGGGCACAATTTTCTGCAACGTCTGGATGAGGCCGCTTTTTTGACCCGGATAGAATTGTCCGGCAACGATAGGCTCACGTGTCATGACCGCTCCTCGTATCGCATTATTTCATAATAAATCCGACGGCAAGACGGGTACCGACCAGAATCAGGATCAAGGAGAATACCTTCATGAGTCTATCATGGGAAAAGTGGGAAGCAAGCCTGACGCCGAAGCGTGCGAAAAGAATGGTCAGAGGACCCACCATCAAAGCGACCAGGACGTTGACGTACCCCAGGGAAAAGGGAGCCAGCCCCTTTTCCCCCCACCCGTGAATGATATAGAGGATCGTACTGCTCAAGGAAGATATCACGATAAGGGCACTGGAATTGCCTACGGCCAGATGTATGGGTAGACGCAGGAATAGAACCATGAGTGGAACGGCCACCACGCCGCCGCCGACGCCGAAAAACGAAGAAAAGGCTCCTGCGGCGAAACCGACGAGAACAAGTTTCCTCCAGGCCGGTGGCATCCTGTCTTCCGGAGGAAGATAGGTGCGTGAAATAAACATTTTCATCCCGATGCCGACCTGCATCAGTCCGAAAAGGGCCTTGAGCGCCATACCCGAGAGGGCGGCGGCCAGCGATGCTCCGACTATGCTTCCCCCGACTCCGCCGAGAGCCAGAAATGCGACATGGTGCCATTCCACATTGTTCCGCTTGCGGTGCCCGAGGGTGCTGCTGATGGAGGTGGGGAAAATAATTGCCAGGCTGGTACCGAAAGCCGCATGGACAATAACTTCGGCCTCGAACCCGGCCAGGGGGAAGGCCCACAGAAACAGGGGAACAAGAATTACGCCGCCGCCGATGCCGAGCAGACCGGCGAGCAGCCCGGCCAATGAGCCGAAAAGGATGAAAAGGGTTATAATCTGCGGGGAGAGAATCTCCATGACGCGGCCGATTCTAACGAAGGGAGAACAAAAAAGCCAGCCCGGACAGGCTGGCTTTCTGTTTAATGGAGGCCCCGACCAGATTCGAACTGGTGATGGAGGTTTTGCAGACCTCTGCCTTACCACTTGGCGACGGGGCCATAATCCCGGCAGCGCCGGTCAGGTGCGTATTGATAGCAAATGGTTGCTTTGATTGTCAAGCGTAAAAACGCGTGCAGGCTGCGCTTCTTCTACCTGCTCAACACAGCCTCAAGGTTATTCGCTTGCATGCCGGCGAGCGTGGAAACGACCTGGTCGGCTCCTGCCAGCAACCGCGACGGGAAACTGTTCGATACCGCCAATACTGCAACCCCGGCCCCTCTGGCCGATTCGATGCCTGCTGGTGTATCTTCTATGGCCAGACATTGACCAGACTCAATGCTCTTCTCGGGAAACGCATCCTGAAGACGCCTCACAGCAAGCCGGTAGCTTTCTGGATCCGGCTTGCTGGCCCTGACCTGCTCTGCCGAAACGAGGACCGTAAACAAGTCGAAAAGTCCGAGCCTGTTCATGATGGGTTCGATATCGCACAACAGCGCTCCACTGCATAGCCCCAGCGGAAGCCTCCCTGCAAGGTGCTCGACCAGTTCGACAACCCCGGGACAGGCTTCAACCCCCTGCTCGACCGCATCCATGAAACGCTCAGTCTTGCGGCCGATCAATTCGGACATCTGCCTTGGAGTGAGGTTTTTATTGTGATCGGTAAAAACGGTGCGAAACATGTCGCGATCATCGAATCCGATATACCTTTCGAGATACTCGTCCCATGTAAATGAAATGCCTTCAGGTGCCAGAACGTCCAGAAAGGCCCGGAAATGCAGCGGCTCCGTATCGGCGATAATGCCGTCGAAATCAAATATCACGGCTTTCAAAATCATAGCTTCTCGCTGACGGCGCTGACTTTGCTTTCAATGGTATGACCCTCCTTGTCGCGGCGATCGTCGATCTTGATCAAGGTCGATATGCGATTCGCCCCCGCCGCGAAGGGCTCTTCATGCATGCGACGCACCACCTCCAGAACCTCTCCGACATCGCCTTCGATGATCGTTCCCATCGACGTCAACTGGTATTTGAGACCGGTTTCCCGGAGGACCTTGATACAGCCGGCCACATATTCGGATACCCCCGGTGTCCCGGTACCCAGAGGCGTAATGCTCACTTCAACAACAGCCATGGTAGACCCTCCCCTTTCTTCTGCATGAGTGTGTTTCAAACGATGGAGAAACAGATAGACATCTATCCCGTAACCCGTTTTTATTGCCTCTCTGGAAACCAGATCCGATAAACCGCCCCTGTGCGGTCGTCGGAAAGATAAAGCGCTCCGTCGGGTCCGACAAGGGGACCAACGGGCCGCCCCCATGCAGTGCGACCCTCAAGCCATCCGCTGATGATATCCACCGGCCCACCGACGGGACGACCCTCTTCAAAAGGAATTCCGACAAGTTTGTAGCCGGTGGGCACGGAGCGGTTCCAGGAGCCGTGAAAGCCCACAAAGAGCATCTTCTGAAACGTTTCGGGAAAATTCAGCCCCTTCCCGAACGCTATGCCGAGAGGAGCGGAATGGGCCTGCATCGTCACTTGCGGCGGGGTTGTATCCTTGCAGCGATCCGGCCTGTCGTACTTCGGATCGGGAGTCCTGTTGCCATAACAGTAGGGCCAGCCGTAGTCACTCCCCTTCCGGATCAGGTTGATCTCTTCAGGCGGCAGATCGTCTCCGAGCATGTCTCGTCCGTTGTCGCTTCCCCAAAGTTCACCGGTGTCGGGATGGAGAGCCAACCCGACGCTGTTGCGCAGCCCCCGGGCAAATATCTCCGCCTCTTTTTCACCCGGGCCGAATTCGAGAACGGCGGCACGACGCGGGTCCTCTTCTTCGCAAACATTGCAGCTCGAACCGGCGGACACAAAGGCGGTACCATCATCTGCGACTACGACGGTGCGTGTCCAGTGCCCCCCTGCCCCCGGTATGTCGCGACTGATTGTTCGTCTGGTATCGGCCTGTCCGTCGCCGTTTTCATCTCTCAGCAACGACAGCCGTCCCGTTTCGGCCACATAGAGATTTTGTCCGTGAAAAGCCAGTCCGTGAGGGCGTTGCAGGTCATCGGCATAGGTTATGAGCGTTTCGGCAACGCCATCCCTGTCATCGTCTCTCAGCAGGCGGATCCGGTCGGCACCGGGCTCGGAAACCAGAATATCACCAGCAGGCGTCACCGTCATCAGGCGTGGGCCCTCGAGTCCGGCGGCAAATACAGCGATCCGCGCGCCGGGAGGCACACGAAGTTCGTGGCGCTGTTCGAAGACTCCCCGCCGATAACGATCCGGCACCTCCAATTCGACCGTTTCGAGGTCCGCAATCGGTCTCTCCGAGCTTTCCGTCACTGAACCGTTGTCGGCCACACCCAGGGGAGGCGAAGCGGTCGGGGGCCAGATGAAAAACGTCACGGCCCACAGCGCCAGTGCAGTCGATCCGATCGCTGTCAGGCAGAACCGCGGTCCCGCAAGACGCAGCATCCCGACCATGCCGAGAATGGCCATACCGGCCGCAAGAAACCACATGATGTCGCGATCGGGCGGCATGTAATACATTGCCGTTCCGAGGAAGACACCGGCAAGAAATACGAGGATGGTCAAGGCAAGGAGCAGAATTCGGGTCACGTCATCCCCCCTTCTTCGTGAAAATGATCCTTTTCAGGATAACATATCCGAAGGCGGGTCGATGGCAAGGCGCCAAGAGGAGGAAATTCGACAATTAAAAAAAGCGGCTGACCCTTTGAGGGATCAGCCGCTGGAATTTCTGGAGCGGGAAACGGGATTCGAACCCGCGACTTCAACCTTGGCAAGGTTGCACTCTACCACTGAGTTATTCCCGCTCGGCAAAGACGTGTTTCGTGTCGAGCGCGGATATTTCTACCAAAAGCAGTTTGGCAAGTCAAGAAAAATTTCGGGCATTTTGAAAACGTCTCGGCCTGTGCTACCGGGCGACAACCTTGAAGAATTTGAAAAGGTAATCAAACCCGGACCAAAGGGTTAAAAAGAGAGCCACATAGAAAAAGAAGGTGCCGACATTCTGCATGCTGACATGAAATATCTCCCATTCCAGACCGAAGAACCAGTAGTAGTCATAATGCAGGAGCAGACCGACGATGGCGATCATCTGGAAGATGGTCTTGTACTTCCCCAGTTGGCTTGCGGCGATGACCACTCCTTCGGAAGAAGCGATTGATCTCAATCCGGTGACGACCATCTCCCGAGCAAGAATCAGGAAAACGGCCCATGCCGGCACCCTGTCCAGGGGGATCAGCATGACAAATGCGGCCATGGTAATCAGTTTGTCGGCCAAAGGATCAAGGAACTTGCCGAGTATGGTGACAATCTCCATTTTGCGGGCAAGATAGCCGTCGAGCCAATCGGTGAAGGCCGCCAGGGAGAAGATGACGGCAGCCCACAATCCCGCAGTGCGATTGTCGAAGAGAAGCAGAACGATGAGAACAGGAACCGCCGCGACCCGCCCGAAAGTCAGCATGTTGGGTAGATTGAACAAGCCGGTGTTGTTCATAAGTGGTAGTCCTTGCTGTTGCGAAATTTGGCGAGATAATGTTTCACCCGCTTGACGTAATTGCGGGTTTCCTTGTACGGCGGGATTCCACGGTATTTCGATACCGTTGTCGGACCGGCATTATACGCCGCCAGGGCCAGATCGAGATTTTCTTCGAAACGAGTGAGCATCAGGCGCAGATAGCGGCATCCGCCGCGAATATTCTGCTCGATGTCCAACGGGTTGTTGACCATCATATCGCGAGCCGTCTCCGGGATAAGTTGCATAAGGCCTACCGCCCCTTTCTTGGAGACGATCTGCGGCTGGTAATCGCTCTCGACCTTGATAACCGCATGAACAAGAGCCTCTTCGAGATTGAATTTGCGGCTGTAGTGACGTACGAGCTGAACCAGGTCCTGTGTCCCGGCCTTTTCTTGCTCCTCTGCGTAAAAGGAGTACTCGCCCCCCGTCGGAACATTGGTAAAATGCACGACACCATTCTCGTCGACATGCCGATAAATATCGGCCATGACGGGAGAAGAAAGAACGGTGCAGCCCAAAAACAGAACCGTCAGTATCTCAGAAAGGACCCTCATGGAACAGTTCATCACATTTCTCCAATATTTTCAGGCGAACTATAGCGGAAAAGCTTCAAGGTTTCAACTGAGACTCACCAGGCAAAAGCCTTGACATCGGGTTTGGGCACCCTGATAATGCTGACGGTCATGTATTAAATTTCGAGCAGGAGCTCTTTTTATGTACTGGACTTTACCATGAAAATCACAACCGACTTCCTTGTGATCGGTTCCGGAATCGCCGGTCTTTCCTATGCCCTCAAGGTCGCCGACAGAGGCACCGTTGCCATCGTTACTAAAAAAGAGCTCGCCGAAACCGCAACCAACCTTGCCCAGGGTGGCATCGCATCCGTTTTTTCAAAAGAAGACAGTTTCGACGCTCATGTTCGAGACACTATTGTCGCCGGCGCCCACCTGGCCCGCGAGAAGATCGTGCGCAGCGTTGTCCAGGAGGGACCGGCCGCGATCGAGTCCCTGATCGACTGGGGAGTCAAGTTCTCCCGCAACACCTCCGGGCAATACGACCTGACTCGTGAGGGCGGACACAGCGCCCGGCGCATTCTGCACGCCAAGGACATCACGGGCAAGGAGATCGAACGGGCGCTCATCGAGGCGGTAAAGAGCCATCCGAATATCAAGGTCTACGAAAATCACTGTGCAGTCGACCTGATTACAGAGGCGAAGGTCCGTCATCTGACGATGTCACCTAATGTCTGCCTTGGTGCTTATGTACTCGAAAGCGATTCGGGAGAAATCATAACTTTCGGCGCTCGTTTTACCATTCTGGCCACAGGCGGCGCCGGAAAGGTCTATCTCTTTACATGCAATCCCGACATCGCCACAGGCGACGGCATCGCAATGGCCTACCGCTCCGGAGCTTCTGTCGCCAACATGGAATTCATGCAGTTCCATCCCACGACCCTCTATCACCCTCAGGCCAAAAGGTTACTGATCTCGGAAGCGGTACGGGGCGAAGGCGGTATCCTCAAACGGGGCGACGGTACGGAATTCATGGGCGAATACCACGAACGAAAGGACCTCGCTCCCCGAGACGTGGTGGCCCGGGCCATCGACAATGAAATGAAGATACACGGGGACGACTGCGTCTATCTCGACATGACTCATCGCGATGCCGCCTACATCAAGGACCGCTTCCCGAATATTTACGAAACCTGCCTTTCCTACGGTATCGACATGACCAGGGAGCCGATCCCCGTCGTCCCGGCGGCCCACTACCTGTGCGGGGGCATTCGGGTCGATCAATCCGGCGAAACCGACATCAGGAATCTGTATGCCATCGGAGAGGTCGCATGCACCGGTCTGCACGGAGCCAACCGCCTGGCCAGCAACAGTTTGCTCGAGGGAGTGGTTTATGCCTCGAAAGCTGCCCAAAGCACGATAGCTCGACTGGAAGAAGCTCCTCCGTCCTTTCCCTCTATCGAACCGTGGGATCCCGGTAGCGCCCGAGACAGCGATGAAGAAGTGGTCGTTTCCCATAACTGGGACGAAATACGCCGCTGTATGTGGAATTACGTCGGGATCGTCCGCTCGAACAAACGTCTGGTGAGGGCGTTGCGCCGCATCAAGATGATCCAGGAAGAGATCAACGATTATTACTGGGACTTCTACGTCACTTCCGATCTCGTCGAACTGCGCAATATCTCCCTTGTCGCCGAGTTGATCGTGCGAAGCGCTCTCAGACGCAAGGAGAGCCGCGGACTGCATTTCAATATCGACTACCCCCAACGCGATGATGAGAATTTCAAGGTCGACACGGTTCTGTTCAAGGAATTTTGATTGGAAAAACGAGGTATAGACTTGAATATCGACGATGCCCGCAAAAAAATCGATGCTCTGGACCGCCAGCTTCTCGAGATTTTCAACGAACGTGCCAGCCTGGCCCTGAAAATCGGCGAGGTTAAAAAAGAAAAGGGTATAGCCGTTTATGACCCGGGCAGAGAAAAGCGCATCTTCGATGCCATGAAAGCGGCAAACCAGGGGCCCCTGGACGATGGCGCCATCATCCGGCTGTTCGAACGTGTCATCGACGAATCCCGCAGCCTCGAACGCATCCGCACGAAAGGGTCCCGGACATGCTGATTGTCATGAAGAAGAACGTCTCCGAAGATCAGTTGCAGAATATCAAGCAGTTCCTCTCCGACAAAGATTTCGATTTTCATCAATCCACCGGGGCAAACCGCGTCATTATCGGCGTCATCGGAGATACCAGCCGTCTGACTCTTGAAGAGTTGGAACTGCGTCCCGGCGTGCAGCAGGTTTTTTCCATATCGAAAAACGATGAGTACGAATAAGCGGCGTCTTCCGAAATCCTGATTTGACAAAGAAAAAGGGATGCCTGCGGCATCCCTTTCGAACTTTTGTTTTTTTTTGCCGAGTCGCACCGTCCGGCGTCAGCCCACCACCTGGGCTCGGGTAAAAACAGCGCGCAGACTCTGTCCGGCATTCTCGATATTCTCTCTCGCCCCCTCCTCTCGATCCACGAGAGTGACGATGCCGAGAACATTCAGACCTTCCTCTTCGGCTCTTTCAACCGCTTTCATCGATGAGCCGCCGGTCGTGGTGACATCTTCGACGATGACAACACGGGAGCCGGCCGGAAGATTCTTGCGTCCTTCGAGCCACTGGCCGGTTCCGTGACCCTTGGGTTCCTTGCGAATGATGAACGCATGAGCATCCTCGCCATCAAGGGCTGCTGCGATGCTCGTTGCGGTGGCGATCGGATCGGCTCCCATGGTCAGTCCGCCAACCCCGTCGATATCTTCGCCAAAAGCCTGAACTTCCTTCCAGAATGCCTTGCCGACAAGCAGTCCGCCTCGTGCATGCAGAGTTGTCTGTTTTCCGTCAAAGTAGAAATTGCTTTTGCGGCCGGATGCCAGGGTTACCTCGCGTTCTTCGTAGGACAGATCGCGAATGATCTGCATCAGCTCGTCTCTCTCCTGTTCGGTCATAACATGGCTCCTGTCAGGGTGAAGGCAGTCGTCCTCCACGAATCAAAATAGCGACAATCAGAAAAGCCCCAGCTGGCTGTCGGCTTTCAGGCGAGGAAATTTTACCGGATACTCACCGCTGAAACAGGCGTCGCAGAAACGCCCCGTTTTTTCGGGACTGAGGCCGGCCGCTTCGAGCATCCCCATGCGGGAGAGATACCCCAGGGTATCTGAGGTGATATACCGGTTGATTTCCTCGACGGTATGGGAGCTGGCAATCAGTTCCTTGCGTGTGGGGGTGTCGATGCCGTAGAAGCAGGGATAATTGGTCGGAGGGCTCGAGATGCGCACATGGACCTCGGCAGCGCCGGCATTGCGGATCATCTTGATAATTTTGCGGGCGGTGGTGCCGCGAACGATCGAATCGTCGATAACCACAACCCGCTTGCCCTCGATGATCTCGCGTACGGGATTGAGCTTCAATTTAACGCCGAAGTGACGGATCGACTGCTGTGGCTCGATAAAGGTTCGGCCGACGTAATGGTTGCGGATCAATCCGAGCTGAAAGGGAATGCCGCTCTCTTCGGCGTATCCGATAGATGCCGGTACGCCCGAGTCGGGAATGGGTACCACGATGTCTGCATCGACCGGGTGTTCGCGAGCCAACTGGCGGCCGAACTCCCTGCGGACCTGATAAACCTGTCGGTTGAAAATCGTGCTGTCGGGCCGCGCAAAATAGATGAATTCGAAAATGCAGGGCGAGGGATATGCCTTGCTGAAGGGGAAGTAGGAATGGAGACCGTTTTTGTCGACGACCACCATCTCCCCGGGTTCGATCTCCCGGATGAACTGGGCTTCGATCAGATCGAGGGCGCAGGTTTCAGAAGCAACGATATAAGCGCCGTCAAGCTTGCCGAGCACCAGGGGCCGGAACCCGTTGGGATCCCGAAGCGCCACCAGCCGGGTTTCGGTCATAAAGACAAGACTGTAGGCTCCTTTGACTTGGTGCATCGCCTCGGTAATTCGCTCGTGCAGCAGATCGCTTTTGGCCTTGGCGATGAGATGGATAAGGACTTCGGTATCGGCAATGGTCGAGAAAATCGATCCCTCGTGCTCAAGCTGATTGCGCACCTCCTGAGCATTGACCAGGTTGCCGTTATGGGCGACCGCAATGCTGCCTCGCGCATAATCCACCATGATCGGCTGGCAATTCTTGAAATCATTGCCGCCTGCCGTGGAGTACCGAACGTGACCGACGGCCGCCTTGCCGGGAAGCCGCTGGAAAACCTCATCCTGCTTGAACACATCGGCGACCAGCCCCATTCCCTTGTGGGCGTGGAGCCGATGGCCGTTGCTGGAAACAATGCCGCAGCTCTCCTGGCCGCGATGCTGGAGAGCGTACAGTCCGAGATAAGTCAGGTTGGCGGCCTCGGGATGGCCGTGAATTCCGAAGACGCCACACTCGTCCTTGAATTTATCGAACATTGACTTGATATACTCCTTCATGGTCGAAGCTCTCAATCAAAAGAACTCCGTTCCGGGTCGCAAACATGAGTTGACCCGGTAGAGTCTGTTCCCGCCGGGTCATTGTTAATTTACCATAAATACGGAGGAAAATGATACCCCTCCATTTTCATTAGAGTATCTCCTCCCGGATGAAACGTACCGCATTTCGGTAAAGCCATATCCCCATTCCCTCCTCGGGAATATCTTCATCGCGCGTCCAACGGGGATGATGGGTGCGGTGCAAGTAGGCTTCGGGATGGGGCATCACTCCGAAAAGCCGGCCCGTTTCGTCACAGATGCCGGCGATAGCGTTCTGCGACCCGTTGGGGTTGAGGGGATATTCCATGGTTGCCGCGTTGTATCCGGCGTCGGAATACTTGAGAGCCGCCAGGTGCTTCGCCTCGATGGCGGCCAGGGTGTTCTGCGAATCGGCTAGAAACCGCCCTTCTCCGTGTCGCACCGGCAAATAGATCCCTTCAATTCCGCGGGTATAGATACAGGGAGACCCGGGATCACTCTTGAGATAGGCCCACCGGTCCTCGAATCGTCCATTGTCGTTGAAGGTCAGCGTACAGCTCTGGGATTTGTAGTTGCCTTGCAGGGCCGGAAGAATCCCCATCTTGACCATCAGCTGGAACCCGTTGCAGATTCCCAGAACCAGCTTTCCGTCGGCAATGAAGCGGTAGATCTGGTCCGAAAGATGCTCCTCGCTCTCTGCAACGGGAGCATGGCGCAGCCGGTTGGCTCCGGCCTTGGCGCTGCCCAGATCGTCGCCGTCGAGGAAGCCTCCAGCCAGGTTGAGAAAATGGTAATCATCGAGACGGATCCGGCCGGTCAGCAATTCCGCGATGTGGACGATATCGGCGACATCGGCTCCGGCCTGTTTGCAGGCGAAAGCGACTTCGCGCTCGCAATTGGTGCCGTTGCCGGCAATAACTATGGCTCTAACCTCTTTTGACATCTCTTACAGCTCCCTCAAAGGTGACTGCCAGGCTTCTTTCAGTCCAGCGATATCCGTCTTGACGAGGACCTCGCCCTTCAGGCCGGTCAGGCACAGCAGGGGCTCCTCCACCACCTCTCCGATCAGGGAGACGTCCAGACCGCCGAAAAGCGTCTCGAACTCCCTCCGGTTCTCCGCTCGCACAGTGACCAGAAGCCGGCTCTGCGACTCGGAGAAGAGCAACCTGTCTTCCCGCATCGTCTCCTCGAGCTTGACCTGTCGCAGATCCGCTGTAATGCCGAAGCCGCCGGCAAAGGCCTTTTCGGCAAGCGCCACGCCGAGACCGCCGTCGGAAAGATCATGGCAGGACCTCAGAAGTCCCTGGCCCTGGGCACGATTGACCGCCTTGTAGAGTTTATAGGCGGTGTCGGCATCGACCTTCGGCACATTGGCTCCCAGCTCCCCGTTCAGGGCGTAATATTCGCTGCCTCCCAGCTCGTCCCGCGTGATACCGAGAAGATAGACCAGATCGCCCGGCCGCTTGACATCCATCGTCACGGCCCGCCTCGCGTCAGGGATTTTGCCGATCACGGAAAAAAGAACGGTCGGCGGAATCGATATCTTGGTGTCGCCGATATGATAGTCGTTTTTCATCGACTCCTTGCCGGAAATCAGAGGGACGCCGTAGGCCACGCAGTATTCGTAGCGGGCTTTGTTGGCGCGCACAAGTTGTGCGGCCTTGTATTCACCGTCGGGC
>Ga0102925_1001410_pt1 | contig 13310 bp, 10 predicted proteins | sample SalPonR1_A_D1_MG_FD_78216 | JGI IMG/M metagenome (GOLD analysis project Ga0102925, IMG submission 78216) | Salt pond soil microbial communities from South San Francisco under conditions of wetland restoration - Salt Pond MetaG R1_A_D1_MG | ecosystem: Environmental > Aquatic > Marine > Intertidal...
CAGAAGCCACGGCTCCGTTCCTGATCATCTCCAGAAGCCGGTTTCCATCCACTGATGAGGCCGGAAAGTGGAACTCCATTTCACGTCGTTCATCATTTTTAGAAAGCTCGCTGAGCCTGAATCCCGGAATGTTGCTGCCTGACACATCACGAAGCATATCCTGTAAAACCGGCACCCATTTTTTATCAAACCCATACTCCTCCAGGACGTTTTCAATCGCTGAACTATGTGCGTTTGATTGAGCGCTGCTGAATTCAAATGACTCAGCTTCAAACAGCTTGTGAATGGCTGTACCTGCAGTGGCACCTTTAGGAAAGTCGAAGATGGTTGGCTTACCTTTAATCTGCATATCCTCGCCCTTCCCGAACGGAGCAGAAAAGCTTTCCAGCAGCTGATCGTAATCCGGTACTCCCGGTTCTGATCCATGCCCTGCCAGTGATGTAAAACTCTCCAGTTTCTTCTGTACGTCGAGTCGCTCTCTTCCCGAGTAAGCTTTGAACTGGAAGTCATCGTCGTTTACGCCATTTGTTTTTACCGGGCTTGTGGTTTCATTTTCTGATTCTACAAGCTGCAGTTCTATACGTTTATCGCTGGCTTTCTCCAACGATTTCAACCTTGAGATAAAGTCAGAATCAGATATTTCAGCATCTTCTTTTACTTTATATTTATTATTGATGGAGTCTGTAACCAGTTGTCTTCCAATTAATGAGGCCCCCAGACCTGATACATTTGAGTTGGTATGTGTATCCCAGACAACAATGGTTGAATACTGAGCACGGGTCATTGCAACGTAAGCTTTACGCACATCCTCGGCCACCGATTCAATATCGGAAAGGAATTCAGCATGTTCTCGCCTTTCATTTTTAATTCGGTCAAAATTTATGATGAGTTCGTCATGATTCTCATCATGATATTCAACCATTTTCTTGGCAGACTTTTCAAAACTCGAAGGTGAATATCCCATCCAGAGAGTTGGGCAAACGACAATGGGGAATTGCAGCCCCTTGCTCGAATGGATGGTCATTATTTTAACAAGGTTCCTGTCGCTCTCAAGCTGCAGTTCTTTCTCTTCCTCCTCCGTATGTTCCATTTGACGAAGCAGCCAGGTGCGGAGCTTGTCCGGACTCAGCAGATGGTCCTTTTCGGCATTAGCACAGAGATCAGCCAGGTGAAAAAAGTTCGTAATGATGCGCTCTGATTGCTGCAGGTCTGAAAGGTTGACGAGACGGTTCTCCCTGTTGACCAGTCGATAGAACATTGAATAGAACCCTTCCCGCCGCCATGTTTCCGCCAGATCCGTCAACTCTTCTAAAAGCAGCTGCCGTCTCTCGTCATCATTGCTCAAATCGTGCAGATACGCCAGATCAAATCCAAACACACCGGTCAGCAGGCCCGCATTGAAGATTCCCGGATCTGTTGGATTGAGTACGCTATTCATTAACATTTCAATCTTTCGTGCTTCAAGCGTCTCAAACACATTTTCATCTGTTTTCGTAACTGAATCAATCCCAACACGTTTGAGCCGCTGCTGCAGATCGTACGCATCCCTGTTTCTTGATATGAGTATCGCGATGTCTCCTGCCTCAACAGGTTTGTCCCCTATTTTTGCGTGTCCAGGGGTTTCTCCATTCAGCAGCTTTGAAATCATCGACACCGTCTGACTAAAAGCAAAACCGGTGGCATTTATTTTGTTTGATTCCACGCCAAATCGGCTTACGACTTGAACAGGAGCCTTAACATCACCACTAACAATCAGGCTTTCAGTATGATCGGTACGACCGGCTTCTGATGGTTCAAAAGAAATTTCGTCCTCAACAAACGGCTGGTGGCTACCACCAAACAGGTGGTTTACAGCATCGATGTACTGAACCGTACTCCTGTAATTATGCTTCAGCGTGTACTCCTCATCAACCCCGTCATGCCGCGCTTTAAAATAGGTATGAAGATCGGCACCCCGAAAAGCGTATATCGCCTGCTTTGGATCACCAATCATCATCAGGCTGCTGGTGGGATGGCCTGATGGGTAGACCGTTTTAAAAATTTCGTACTGAACCGGATCCGTATCCTGAAACTCATCAACCAGGGCAACCGGGTATCGCCGGTTCAGTTTATTGGCGAGGTGTACACCACGTCGCGGATCAGTCAAGGCATCTCGAACACTTATAAGAAGATCATTGTAACTATAAGCATCGCTTGTTTTAGATAGTTTATCTCGCCGTGTTTTTATCTCTTCATATGCCTGCTTGATCAGAGTTGATTCTACCCGGTTCACAATCTCTTCTAACTCATTAAGATCTGTAAATAGCTCGTACAGCTTACGGCGAGGAACCGGCTCTCCGTTTTTTTTCAGATTCGATTCATCATACAAGTAATCGGATGTGAAAAATTTCAGTTTATCCGGTTTGTCGACCTGAAACTGTTCATCATTGATGTAATCCAGAACCGTATTCCACCGAGTTTCTAAGTGAGTAGAATAACGGCTTACATCACAGTTCATCAATTCTGAATAGATGTCATCCCCCTCGGCTTGAATGATCTCACTTATCTCAGACTTAAGATCTATCAGTTTCTGCAGGTAGGCTTTAGGATTTTGCAGCACCTCTCCCTCAGGTGTTGCATACTGCTTTTCGAGAAGCGTCGAGATTCCGTTTCTGCCGACAAGATCCGCCGGTGATTCTGCTATATTTTGAAGCTTTGAAATCAGATAGCGCCCTGCCGCATCAGATCCATGTTCCTCCATAAACAATCGCCAGTAATCTTCGGCTGCAGTTTCGTACAGGTCACCTGACGGATTCACCGTCATTTCAAATGGTGTGCCTGCGGTGAGTGCCTCCTCCTGGAGTATTTTCTGGCAAAATCCATGAATGGTAAACACCTGGCTGTCATCAAAATTCTGAATCGCCTCCTTCAGTTTAGCGATTGTTGATTCGTCACCCTCAAATCGTTTTTTAAACTCCATCAGAAATTCATCGCCCTGCTCAGCAATCTCTCCGGATTGGGCAGCCTGCAGGCAGTCACGAAGACGGCCAAGAATCCGTTCACGAAGTTCAGCTGTAGCCTTCTTGGTAAACGTCACCGTCAGTATCTGATCCACGGTCAGATCTTTTTCAACAAGCATCCTCACGTAGATGCCAACGATCGTATATGTTTTTCCGGTGCCGGCACTTGCTTCCACAAGTACCCGCGAGGCCGGTTTAAGATCAAATATATTGCTTAGGTGCTGACTCATTAATGCTCCTCCATATGATTCAGCATGACGCTGATCGCGTCACTCAAGTCACTATCCATGTATTCTTCCCGAAATGGCGCGCCCTCACCCAGCATCAGCGTAACAAATGGATCGCTGTTTTCACCGTAAGGCGAAAAGTCAGTTCCCTCAAACGCGGTGACAGCTTTACCCAACGGGTTTTTTTTATTCTCGCGCTCCTGTTTCAAGTACTCAAACGTTGCATTGGGAAATGTCAGCAGCGGCGCTTTATGCCCCTTCTCGTAAAGTGCTATAAACCTGTTTAGTTCGGCAACAGGATCTGACACAGGATCGAATGAAACCCATTTTGGATCTCCCTTTTTCAAATCGCAGAGTAACCAGGATCGCTTATCCCGGTAACTCTCCGCGCATTGTGACGCCAGGTGCTTAATCCAGCTTTTAAGAAATCTGTCCCCCGCACCTTTCGAAGCAATAATATCCAGATACTGTTCAGATGAATATGACAAAAAACTTGCCGTCAGTTGAGTTCCGTGAACATCCAGGGGTGCCTGCACATTGTGAAGCGTTAGTTCAAACCCGCGATCTTTGGCTGATTCAATTGCCGTGTCGGCAGAGGCAATCAAACTGCCAACTTTTCTTTCGCCCAGCCAGCCAGCCGGAACAACACCTGACTCATTAAGCATTTTAGAAATGGCGCTTACAGAAACTCCCTCAAATCGCCATCCAAACACCCGTTCAAACAACAGGTGTGTTTCAAGTCCGTTCAGGCTGAATTCATCTTTACTATCTTCAAGACCGCTCAGCCGGGGGGCAAAATAATCCCGGATAAACGACATCAACGGATTCGAGATAAACTGACCAATCTGACTGACTGTCAATTGATTAGCTGTTTCTTGTTGAGACATTTCAGATGTAGAATATAATCCTGACAAAAATTTCTGTTGTCCACTTAGCTTTTTCGCTGTTAGGTAACCTATTTCTGAAAACGACCGATTCTGCTTGAAGTTATCGGCAGAGAAACCATGCAGTGGCTCCTCTGTTAAAATCTCCGTTACAGGGTTGCCGCTAACTTCTGAAAGCGTCGTCAGCCATTCACTTACTATCGGTGATGGAGGTATAGTTTCATTGTCGGTCCGGCTCCGGCCAATGTAGCTGCAGTAGTGAAAAGATTCGCTTGCTAGGATCGATTCAAGAAACAGACTGCGGTCCTGTTTCTTTGGATTTCTTTCGAATGACCTTGGATCGGCAGCCATGAGGTCAAAATCCGGATCTTTCGGTTTTCGTGGAAATACGGATTCATTCAGGCCTATCAGGGCAATTACTTTTGCCGGAATCGATCGAACCGGGACCATTGAGCTAAAGGTTACACCTCTCGTGAAATGTGCGGGCGAGGCAGACTGTTTGTCCAGCTGCTGCTTAAAGTGAGATCTGAACATTGAGTAGGAAATAGCTTCATCAAACCCGGCGGTTTTCGTTTCATCCTGAATAGCATTAAGGGCAAGACGAACAGGGTTTCGCTGATCGGTTGATGATGAGTCCGACTCAAAAAAGTAATCAAGCTGAGTTTCCATCAGGTTGCACCAATCCGCAGAAGTACGTTTCCTTTTAATCGACTGATTAAGTTCCTCGAATCGCCCCATCATGTGAGAAAATCCGGCCCAGAGATCTTCCATATCCTGCCCCTGGATATCACTGAATCGAAGAGGCGATTCGTTGGAAAACGGATCGGATGTATCACCATGAATAATTCCCTGCCAGCCCCGGTACAGGGCTGAATGCCAGGTCTGTGAATCTGTACCTGGCTGGTCTTCCTCTCGCCTTTGCGCTGCGTTCAAGCCCCATATCACACTGTTCTTTTCAACCCATCGCTTCAGCCGTCTTACAGCATTTTCTCCCAATCCAAGCGACTGATGAACAGCCGGCTCCATCAGAAAGTCCATCACATCGGAAAATTTAAATCGTGAATCGATCAGGTCCAGAAGCTGGATAAATGACCGGGTTGTTGACTCTGTTGAAACCCGCCGGTAATCTACGTGGTACGGTATGTTGGGCACACCCTCCTGCTCAGTACCGAATACCGCGTGAATGATCGGCTTGTAGGTCTCAATATCCGGCATGACCACCAGAATATCATCAGGATGAAGCTCCGGGTCCTCTTCAAACCGCCGCAACAAAAACTGATAAAGCACCTCAATTTCCCTCATGGGTGTGTGACATGAATGGATCTCTATACCTGATAACTCATGTAAAGAACCGGAGGGAATAATATCATCGCTGATAATTGAATTTTGAATAGCATTCAGAGCCGATGACTGTGAGGATTCATCGTCAAACTCGTTCAGAATCTCTGCATCCAGTGGATCAAGCAAATAGTCAAGCCCTGCGGCTTCATCACCAAAAGCGCTGAGCAGACGATTTAAATATTCTGTGTTGCTATCTTTCGTAACTGAACTTTGATAGAGGATCAGATCTTGTTGGTTCGCGGCAGATTGAGCCATCTGTAATACAGGACGCGGTAAAAGTCCGGTATTGAAAAACATGACTGTTTGCTCAACAGCTATTTTACCCGACCTGATGGTGCGTATCGCTTCTGAAATCAGCTCGGCTTTATTTGGAAATCCAACTCCCTGCTCCCGGACAAGGCGTTTTTTTTCGAGTAGATTCCACAGATCAGACTGCCATTTCTCATCCGGTCCTTTACCCGTTTCTCCCTGCTGCCATCCCAGTATCATCTCAGGCCTGTAAACCAGGTATTGGTCATAAACCGAGGCAATTTTCTTTGCCAGCTGCATAACCGTTCGTTCCCTGATCTCCTGCGGCTGCGATGAGACGTAGCGATCAGCGCGCGGAAACCGTTTGAGCTCTCTGTCATCCATCATAACGCTGAAAACTGCCCACGCCAGAGGCCCCGGATCTCCCGGCAGCAAATCGGGCAGATCCGGGTAGAGTCGCCTGATCATTCGGTACTGCCACTCTGCCGGCAATATGAAATCAATATTGGCGGCGATTGAATTTTTCTCGGCAAGGTATAACTTCAGCCACCGGGCCATATCCCTGTTCGGTACAACAACCACTGCAGGCTCAAGCGGATCTTCAGGCGAATGAGCTTTGAGGTCTTTCGCAAGATGGTATGCAAGAATTTTAAGCTTGTTACTTCGATGGATTCGAATCATGCCGGGCGTCTCTGTTTGGTTTTTCAGATGATACTGAATTCAGTGGCATTCCTAAAATATGAAACAGGTGTGTCACCTGTTGTCACCCTGAAGGATTTTTTTACATCCATACTCAATTTAAAAAAGACATCTGCTACCCAGACAGATAACTACACCTTAATTTCAGGCTTTGATAATTACTACTTCATTAGTATAATCTACTAGAGTAATCGTATTATACTAATTACAGCGACTTTTTTTCTATGAAAAAGACTATGTTTCTGAGCTTTCTGTTGTCTTTTACTGTTCATTTAAGCTATGCTCAAACCGAAGTAAGCGGGCGCATGCTAAGCCTTAACGGTGATGTAATGCCGGTGGCAACGGTAAGTGTATCGGCTATCGGTCCAGCCAACATTTTAACACTGCCTGAAAAGGTGGTTGCTGATGATGACGGGGCGTATACAATTAGTTTTGCGGGTCCGGGACTCTATTCGCTTACGGTGAGAGGTGTATTTCATAAAACGGTAAGTATTCCGCTTATGGTTTACGATCAGGATCAGGTAGACATAACCATATACCTTGTTCCCGAGCCTTACAACAACGGGGAGTACTTTGATCAGCAGGTTTATCTAGAATGGATACGGGCATTTGGCAACTTCAATGACTATGACTTCTTCTCCGGGGAAATTTTCCGTGCAAATGACGATGGTTCCATTTCAGCTTTCATCAAGACAGAACTGGATACCATTCGATACCAGATCAGAGGCCTTGCAAACGGCGTTGCGGTGCTTCCCGGGGCAGATAAATATTTTCCGCGGGGCACCGACTTTGAAGCTGTTCTTTATAACACATCTGATGCGGATTCCATTGAGCTCAGGTTTCATCCGGATAAGCGGCCCCCATATCCTTATTTGCTGCAAAATGAAGCCAATTCACAGCAGGTTCCAATACGTGCATTTGTTCATTTTCATAACGATAAAGACAAATTCTGGTCAACACCGCTCCAAATGGTGCGATCCTCACGCATATCTTATCAACCCATTCTGAAGCCGTCAGACTCCGGGGTGCCGAAAGATATGCTTCATGAAGCAAGTAACCAGATGTACGATTTTCTGTCAACCAAACCGATGTCCTCATTTCGGAACTCCGTTATTCAGGATCTCGAAGAAAATAATCTGCATTCACAGCAAACCTCTGCCCTCTTAATCTCCTATGTGGGACTGATTGAGCAGCAGCGATCCAGAGAACAATACTTGCAAAGAACGGGCCGGGAGCTACAAGAGCTTCAGATTCATGACTCCATTTTTGACAGAATCTTCAATACAGTTGATCCGAGGAATCCTGTCTGGGCCTTAAAAAATGACGCCCCACTTATACTGCTTGAAGAGACCGGTTATTCCAGCAGTGCCGTTTCTTATGCCGAGCGGATGATACGTCAGCACGCAGACGACATGGTTGTCAGAAATCTCGTGCTGAGATTGATTGAAAGACGGGCAGATGAGTTTAAAGACGTGCGAAATATGCCCTACTACAAGTGGATCGTTGAACGCTATGGTGAAAACAACCTAGCCAGAAGAGCAATCATAACGTTTGAACGGATGCAGCAAGAACAAACGCGCTGAGTGAATCCATCGATGTCAGGATTCATCCTCAAGTGACGTCAGGTGCCTCCTGATGGCCGTCTCAACAATGGAAGAGTAACTCACCTCATGCTTGTCAGCATATGACCTGAGCCTTGACAGCGTCTCTTTTTCAAGGTAGTAACTTGCAACTTTTTTCTCTGGCGGGTCTTTTTCAGTCTCTGCTCTTTTTTCAGCCTCTTCAGCTTTTTTTATCACCTTCTCAGAAAAAGAGCTGGCAAGGTGCATCCCGCCCGAAGTGTCCGCATCTTTAAAAATTGAGGTGACGTTTGCAGCCCCCGCAGGCTTTCTGTCTGCCACAAAGTTAAACTGAGAATCATCACCCCCGGGCTCACCCAGCGGGGAGTAGCCCAAACTCTTTTTAATGCCCATCATTTAGTATCCGTTTCTGATCTCTTTTGCGAGATTCATATAATCTTCAGCACCATAGCTCTGGCTGTCGTACTCAAATATCGTTTTATGATGGCTTGGAGCCTCAGCAAGTGCAATATTGTCACGAATAATTGTTTTAAACACTTTCGAACCATAGTGCTCTCTGATGTGTCCCACCACTTCACGGTTAAGATTTTTACGCTTATCAAACAGCGTACACACAATGCCTTCTACTTTCAGATCTGGATTGAGACGCTGTTGGACAATCTTGATGAGCTCCATCAATTTTGACAAACCGTGCAGTGCCAGGTATTCCGACTGCAGAACAATCACGAGTTCATCGGCAGCCGTAAATGCATTGAGCGTTAAGAGACCCAGGTTTGGGGGGCAGTCAAGCAGAATAAAATCGTAGTCGTCTTCCACCTCTTTAAGAGCCGACCTTAAAATCTGCTCCCGTGCCGGTTCATTTACAAGCTCCATTTCAGCGCCTGACAATTCAATAGATGCCGGCAGAAGATCAAAGTCGCTGTGAGGCATAATAACTTCCTTAACCGGGAGTTGCCCTTTCAGAACATGATATATGTTCTGTTTCATTTTAGATGAGTGTATTTTTAACGAGTAGGTCAGGTTTGCCTGCGGATCCATATCAACAAGCAGCACCTTATACCCTATCTTGCTTAACCCGGCACCGGTATTGATGGTTGTCGTTGTTTTTCCAACTCCGCCTTTTTGATTGGTAAATGCGATTTTTCTCATGAGCTTATGAACGCTTTATTTTAAGTCTATTAACAGGAGTAATTCAGAAGGCCTTTGTTACAGATATATTAGACTATTTTAATATTTATCGGTTTTAATCTTTAACTATCTCTTTATCGGCATTTTCCTGAATTAACTTCAATTTAGGTTGATAATTCACGGTACATTAGGAAAAACCGCAATTTTCAAATGATACTCCGGCACCAGAACCCCGCATCTCCTGTAATCTGATAAAATCCTAATTTAACAAGTTCCTCCAAACGTCCAGTAAGAAAAGAGTTATGCTCTGAGGCATTTTTACAATATCTTTGAAAGTGGAAACCGGCGTGAATAATCACGTTTCAATCATAGAAATATCATCACAAAAACATACACATCGTAATGCCCGATAATTTACCCCCAATGAGATTTTTCAGTCGAAAGTTAATTAAACCTACGGATCTGAATGCTCATGGTACTCTCTTTGGCGGATCTGTGCTGGCATGGATTGATGAAGAAGCTGCCATTTACGTGACATGTCAACTTGGAAAAGGCAATATCGTAACAAAGTTTATGTCTGAAATTGATTTTGTTAGCTCAGCAAAACTTGGCGATATCATCGAGATCGGCATGGAAACCGTTAAGTTTGGTAAATCATCGATAACGGTCCGGTGCCTCGTTCGCCAGAAGTTTACGCATGAAACCATTATCAGTATCGATAAAATTGTATTTGTCCATATGGACGAAGATGGAAACCCGGCTCCGCATAACATTCTTGAACCTGCAAACGAGTAAAATATGAGCACTGACAACGGACCTATTGATTTTCAAATCATCAGAGACATGCTATATAATGATGATGCCTATGTAAAAGAGTTTTGTGACGCATCGGTAATCTCTTTTTCTGAATTTAAATCTAATTTCAGACGAAATCTTATGGAAGAAGATTTGGAAGGGCTGAGACGCACGGGACACAAAATTAAACCTGTCGCCAAAATGCTAAAACTCGATCCCCTTCTTAGTATTTATGAGAAGTCAAAACTATTACTGATGGAAGGTGGAGAACCGGGCAAAAAAGAAGAGTACGTAAAAGAGATGGATGAATATTGCGAGACAATTTTAAATCAGCTTCATCAGAGAGTCGATAAGTAGTATTTCTGCAAACGGGTAAAACCCCATGAGTTACCAGGCTGTCTGTAAGTGTTCTGAACAATTTCAAAAACGTAAAGATAAATGAATATTTTAGTTACAGGTGGCGCAGGCTTTATCGGCAGTCACACTATTCTTGAACTGTTAAATGCAGGCCACGACGTTGTGGTCATGGACAATCTATCAAATAGCAAGGTTACATCGCTGAAACGGGTTGAAGAGCTTACCGGTCGTTCAGTTATCTTCGAAAAGATCGATCTGCTTGATACAGATGGGATGGACACTCTTTTCAGCAGCCATGACATTGACGCCGTTATCCATTTTGCCGGGCTTAAAGCTGTCGGCGAATCTGTAGAAAAGCCTCTTTTCTATTATGAAAATAACGTGACCGGCACTATCAATCTTTGTAACGTGATGAACGAACACGGTGTAAAGCGGATGGTGTTCAGTTCGTCAGCAACGGTGTACGGCAATCCTTCCGAATCCCCTCTCACCGAAACATCGGACCTGTCTGCTACGAACCCTTATGGCCAGACAAAGCTCACCATCGAGCACATTTTCAGAGATCTGTGCGAATCTGATTCCGAGTGGAACGTATCGCTCTTACGATATTTCAACCCTGTGGGAGCCGATAAAAGCGGCCGGATTGGTGAAGACCCTACAGGTATTCCCAATAACCTGATGCCTTATGTTACGCAGGTTGCTGTGGGCAAGAGAAAACGACTATCCGTCTTCGGAAGTGACTACCCAACCCATGACGGAACCGGTGTAAGAGATTATATTCATGTCACAGACCTTGCTAAGGGGCATTTGAAAGCACTTGAGCATCTGGATAAGGAGTCCGGGGCTGAGGCTTATAATCTTGGAACCGGAAAGGGCTCAAGCGTTTTGGACATCATTAAAACCTTTGAAAAAGTAACGGGCAAGAAAATTCCGTATGAGCTTACGGATCGCAGACCAGGTGATGCCGCCGTTTGTTTTGCCAACCCCGGCAAAGCAAAGAGAAGGCTAGGCTGGGAAACCGAAAAAGATCTTGAGGATATGTGCCGGGATGCCTGGAACTGGCAAACAAGTAATCCGGACGGCTACAGCTGATTGCTCTTTTGACAATAATGTTAAAAATTTATTTTTTCTGTAAGGGTTGCCGTCAAAAAGTATCATACACTCATAGCCGGCAAGTTTAAAAAAATTCTTTTATGTCCATTATTGAATCTGCAAAAAGCAATCACAACGTCACAAAGCTCATCAATGAGCTTGAAAAGGACGGGACTGAAGCATATAACAAACTTTTTCCCCTTATATATAGCGAACTTAAAGATATTGCCTCAGTTCAAATATCATCAGAGCGAGACGATCTTACTCTCAACAGAACCGACCTTGTCCATGAGGTCTACATTAAATGGATGAACCAGGAAGATCTCGAATGCAATAGCCGCAAGCATCTCCTCAGGCTTGCATCGAAGGCGATGCACCAGATACTGGTTGATTATGCCCGCAAGAAACTGGCAGACAAGCGCGGCAACGGGGCAGTAAAAATTGAATTCAACGATGAACGGCTCAATGTGGAAGAAGCAGAACAGTTTCTTGAGCTAAATCAAGCCTGTAATGAACTTCGTAAGATTGATGAACGCCTGTTCGAAATTGTTCAGCTAAAGTATTTCAGCGGGCTTTCAGTGAGGCAGGTAGCAGATGCACTCGATATATCAAAAAGCACAGTCAATCGCGACTGGAAAAAGGCCAAAACGCTCCTCTTTATCAAGCTGAAAGAGATACAAAACGCTTGAAATTGTTAATTGGCTTCTAGAGGGCTTTGCATTACCACCCGTCTGCACGCTGTATGTGCGGGCCGACGGGTTAGGAACACCCATCGGCCGGTAAAAACAACCGACTGATGGGTATTTCAAAGCCTCCTTCTATTTACTTATATCTCATCCCAAGACGGTAAATGACTGGTCGGGCTCCATCGAGAGAACAGATTCCGCCATTAAATCAATGAGCTGCTGTAGATCTTTCAATGAAGCAGTTTCAACCGGTGAATGCATGTACCGTATCGGAACTGAAACCAGTGCGCTTGGGATACCCGTTCGCTGATAAAATATACTGTCAGTATCTGTTCCTGTTCTTACACTGGTTGCCTCATGCTGTATGCTGATCTTATTTTTCTCAGCTGCCCGTTCAATGAGTTCAACAAGTTTAGGGTGGTTTGCTCCCCCGTGCTGAACAGTAGGGCCGCTTCCAAGCTTAACCTGTCCATGTTCTTTCTGGTTTATGCCCGGAGAATCGGTGGCATGGGTTACATCGAAGACGATAGCTGCATCGGGCATATGTCTGTAGCTCATCATTCGGGCTCCAAAGCCTCCAACTTCTTCCTGGACAGAATTGAGGGCGACCACATTTACAGCAAGATTTTTCTTATTCTCACTGATTGTTTTCATTGCCTGGGCGATCGCAAATCCGCCAACCCGGTTATCCAAAGCCCGTGCTGAAATAATATCCTCGTTAAGATATTCAACATCATCAGAGTAGGTTACAGGATCGCCAATCTGAACGGCTTCGAGGGCTTCCTCTTTACTTGTCACCCCGATATCAACATAAATGTCTTTCCACTCAGGCTCTTTTCCTCCACCGTTCTTTTTTGATTGAAGATGAATTGCGGTATTACCTGTGACACCGCTCACTTTCCCGTTTTTACCGTGAATAAATACACGTTTGGCCCTGGCAATCGTTGAATCACTACCGCCCAGTTTATTCAGATAGACAAATCCATCGTCCGAGATGTATTGTACAACCATGCCAATTTCATCTGCATGAGCCTCAAGCATAACCGTCATCACATCTGCACTTGTGTTAATCTTTGCGATTGCCGAGCCATAGGCATCTGATTCTACCTTATCTGTAAATTGGCCTATGTAGTCCATCCACACTTTTTGCCCCTCCGATTCATACCCTGTAGGACTTGGCGTGATAAGAAGATTTTCAAGAAACCCGGATGATTTGCTATCGAACATAACTGTTTGCTGAATATTAGTTTACCTGTTAAACATATGGTTACAC
>Ga0102925_1001415_pt1 | contig 13277 bp, 8 predicted proteins | sample SalPonR1_A_D1_MG_FD_78216 | JGI IMG/M metagenome (GOLD analysis project Ga0102925, IMG submission 78216) | Salt pond soil microbial communities from South San Francisco under conditions of wetland restoration - Salt Pond MetaG R1_A_D1_MG | ecosystem: Environmental > Aquatic > Marine > Intertidal...
CTATTTTAGGTACCGAAGCTTTATAATGTGTCCTTCTTTTATCTCTTCTCGTTTTAGAGATTTTTCTCTTTGGATGTGCCATGGCTTGCTGTTATTTATCGTTTAATAAGTTTTTTAATTTATTCCAACGAGGATCTATTTCATCCTCATCACTTTTGTTCTCGTTGTTACTAATACTTAATTCCTCAAGTTTATCAAGTACTTCCGAATCTAAGGTTCCGTCTTCTACCCCGGGATGTACCCTCTTTAATGGTATAGACAGTACAATAAGTTCGTAAATATATTGCTGAACATTTACTTCAAATTCACCGTGCGGCAAAATTAGTAAATCTTCATTTTCATCATTAAACTCATCACCAAATTTTATCACCAAAAACAAACTTCCTTCAATAGGCTGATCGTATGGCTCATTGGTAATGTCGCAATTTACGTTTACAGAACCAGAAGCTTTAAAAGTAAGCTCCATCATTGTTGTTTTTTTCTCCAACAACAAATCAATTTTTACATTGGAACTGTTTAGATCGTCGTACTCAAAATGCTCAAAGAACTCATTATCAATCTCGTATTCAAACTGGTGTTTTCCCAGCTTTAATCCTACAAAAGGGATTGTATACGCTGCTAAATTCCTCATTTCATCTCCAATTTCATGCCCGGGCCACTTCTGCTTAGGCGGGTGCAAATATATAAAAATTAATAAATTAGAGCGCTGTTATAAACAAATTTTTGTTTATAACTTTTTACCCTGTTTCTTTAAAGGATTTTTAGTGAGCTCCTTATATTCTTCGCGGCACTTATAAATTTCTATTGCACGAAAAACAGCTTCCTTAAATGAATTGATGTTCGCAGTATTTGTGCCGGCTATTTCAAAAGCAGTACCGTGATCTGGCGAAGTTCTTACCTTACTTAATCCTGCAGTAAAATTAACACCATTACCAAAAGATAGGGTTTTAAACGGAATTAAGCCCTGATCGTGATAAGAGGCTACTACCGCGTCAAAATTCACGTAATTTTGTGAGCCGAAAAAACTATCAGCGGAAAACGGACCAAAAACCAAATCACCTTTATCTCGTAACTTCTGAAGCGTTGGCTTTAAGATTTCTTCGTCTTCCTTCCCAATCACCCCATTATCTCCACTATGCGGATTTATTCCCAAAACAGCGATTTTAGGTTTCTGGATTCTAAAATCCTGTTTTAAAGTTTCCTGGATAATCTTCAGTTTCTTTTCAATTAACTCCGGGGTAATCGTATTGGCTATATTCTTAAGGGCCACGTGATCGGTGAGTAAACCGATTTTCAAGGTATCGGTGATCATAAACATTAGGCTTTCGCCTTCCAGTTCTTTTGCCAGGTAATCGGTATGCCCCGGGAAATTAAAATCTGCAGATTGGATGCTGTGTTTGTTTATTGGGGCGGTTACCAGTACGTCAATTTGGTCTTCTTTGAGCGCAGTTGTAGCAGCCTGCAAAGATTTAAAAGCATATTCTCCAATTTCAGGATTTTCTTCACCAAACTTAATATTAACCCCTTCTTTCCAAACATTTACCACGTTTATTTTTCCATCAATCGCTTTAGACGCATCATCTATTCCCTGGTAATTTAAAGAAAGGTTAAATTGTTTCTTTAAAAAAGTAAGCACTTTGGTAGAAGCAAAGATTACCGGCGTACAAAAATCTAGCATGCGGGAATCGTCAAAGGTCTTCAGCACAATTTCGCTTCCTATTCCGTTCAAATCTCCTATGCTAATTCCTAATTTCACCTTTTCTGCGTGCTTCATCTGCTTAAAATTATCTGGGTAAATTAATCTATGACTTTCACCAATCGCTATCCAGGTATAAATCTGAATTTGTTCCTGGATATTTCATTAAACTTCCCCTGTTTATTTCTATTTTTACATCACAAATGTAAGAATAATCCAAAGATATGTTTACCGGAATTATTGAAGAAGTAGGAGAAGTAAGCCGTATTCAACCTGAAGGTGGAAATATGCATTTTAGCATAAAAGCGGCCATGACGCCAGAATTAAAAATAGACCAAAGTGTAGCACATAATGGCGTTTGTCTAACTGTGGTTTCTATCAATGATAATGAGTATACCGTTACTGCAGTAGCCGAAACACTGGAAAAAACTAATTTAAAAAATTTAGCTGAAGGCGCACCGGTAAACCTGGAACGCGGTATGAAGCTTGGAGACCGCCTGGATGGCCACATTGTACAGGGTCACGTAGATCAAACCGCGGTTTGTAAAAAAGTACAGGAGAAAGACGGGAGTTGGGAGTTCACCTTTGAATATGATCCCGGTTTGCAGAATATTACCATAGAAAAAGGATCTATTACCGTTAATGGCGTGAGTCTTACCGTGGTGAATTCAAAGAAAAACGAATTTAGTGTTGCTATAATTCCCTATACTTATGAGCATACTACCTTTAAACAATTTAAAGAAGGAGATGTTATATACCTGGAATTTGATGTAATAGGAAAGTACGTAAAGCGAATCCAGGAATTAAAATAGTTACTTCCTGTTTCTAATATGATGAATTCCCAATCCCAAACCGGCAGCGATTAAGGCCGAAATCCCGAAGTCTATGGGAAGACCGGGAGGAGGAGGAGGAGTACCCATAACTATATTATCTGGTGGAGGAGGGTGTACCTCTTGAGCAACCAACATAAGTGGAGTGAACAGAAGCATTGTAATTACTAATATTTTTTTCCCTTCTACCCTCATAATTCATTCGTAATGTACTATAATAATCTGGCTCACCAAATACTTTGTTTTGGCATATAAATTTAAAAAGAAGTACTTTGGCTTATGCGGGGATAACCACTTATAAAATTAAATAAAATTTGCTTAACTTTAACAATTCTTACCAAAATTCCTATTCCTGGTTCCGTACTACTTATTTTTAAACATTAACCCACTTTTCTATTTTTTCAAATAGTTGCTTTTTTTGAAAAGGTTTTGCTAAGTAATCGTCCATTCCTACCTCTTTACATTTTTGCCTTTCAGCAGCCATAAAATTAGCAGTTAATGCAACAATTGGGGTAGAAAGTCTCAATTGATTTCTAATAATTTTAGTCGTTTCATAACCGTTTTTAACCGGCATTTGTACATCCATGAAAATTAGATCGTAGCTATTTTCTTTTAAAAAAGAAAGTGCCTTTTCTCCATTCGATGCAACATCTACCATCAAACCTTTCCGTTTCAAAATAGCTTTTACTAAACGTTGGTTTAGTTCACTATCTTCACAAACCAATATTTTACCATTATATTTTTGCGATGTTTCCTCTTTCTCAGTTTTGGAAACCTGTGTCTGTTGCAAGGTCTTTTCAAATGGAATATCAAAAATGAAATCGGTTCCCTTCCCATGTTCACTCTGCACCTCAATACTCCCTTCCTGTTTTTCTATAAGCTGCCTGGAAATATTAAGGCCCAGACCGGTACCGCCGTACTTTTGTGAGGTGGTTTCTTCTGCCTGCAAAAAACGCTGAAAAACAGTATCTAATTTATCTCGGGGAATGCCAATTCCGGTATCGGAAACTTTAAAATTCAAAATAATTTTTTCGGAAATATCTTTGTTTACCGTAACCTCCAGGGATACTTTACCCTCAGAGGTAAATTTTATAGCGTTTCCTAGAAGATTAATAAGCACCTGTGAAAGTCTGTTTTTATCCCCAATTAATAATTTTGGTACATCAGGATAAACGTAAGGTTCAAATTCAATTTTCTTTTGATGCGCTTTGAGATGCAAAATTGAAAAAACCCTATTCACCACTTCTCTAACATCAAAGACATCTTTATCTATTTGCAATAAACCAGCATCCATCTTTGACAGGTCCAGGATATCATTTACGATAAACAGTAAAGAATCACCAGCTGTTTTTACTGCATTTAGGTAATTCACCTTGTGTTTATCTTCTTCATTTTCGAGTAAGAGATCGGTAAAGCCAAGCACAGCGTGAATTGGCGTACGGATTTCATGACTAACATTGGCGATAAAGTTGTCCTTTTGCCTATTGAGATCTTCAGCGATTTCTTTAGCTTTTTGTAGTGATAATTTAGCTTCGATTTCCTTAGTAATATCCTGGGAAATCTTAACAACTTTTATCACATTCCCTTCAATATCCTGAATTGGGTTGTAACTAGTTTGTAAATAAAATTCAGACCCATCTTTATGCATCCTGCGCACACGTCCGGTTTTGGCTTTACCACGCCTCAAAGATTTCCAAAAATGATCGCTTTCAACGTAATCCTCTGGAGTAATAAGTATTCTATGATGATTCCCTAAAAGTTCACTTTCAGAATAACCAGAATATTCTTCAAAATTCTTGTTAACTGATATTATAGTACCCTCTGGATTAAACTCTATAACTCCGCTAGAATTTTTGACTGCATTCATAAGGTCTTTATTCTCGATTTCCTTAAGTTGAAGTTTTCTTTGGGTTTGCTCAATACGCTTTTCGAGAATACTATCCAATTCAGTGGTCAGATTTTTATTTTTCTGCCTAACCTCTATCAGATGCATAGCCTGCTTTGTAAGCAACTTTAATGCTTTTTTTTGCCGATCACTGAGTTCTCTCGGCTTAGCATCAACAACACAAACAGTTCCTATATTGCTACCATTTGCCGCTTTTAAAGGCATTCCCGCGTAAAAGCGAATTCCATTCTCTGCAGTTACGTAGGGATTATATTTAACACGTTCATCTAACGAAGCGTCAGGTATTTCAAGAAGTTCATCCTGCACCACGGTATATTGGCAAAAGGTCTCTTCTATAGGTGTTTCCTTTTCTTCAATACCTACCTTGGCTTTATACCATTGCCTCTTATCATCTATCATTGAAATAAAGGCGATGGGCACATCACAAATAAGCGCAATTAGCTGCGCTAATTCGTTAAAATTCTCTTCGTAGGGCGTGTCTATAATATTGTAAGAGAGTAAGGTTTGGAGCCTTTTTATCTCTTCAATGTTTTCAATTTCAGTATTATTCATAGGGGCATTATGAACCTGCAAAGGTATTAAAAATTTTTCTCTAAAAAACTCGAAACTTCCTTGTTAACAGCTGAAAATCAATATGTTTTAAGATTGACAAAAAACCCCTCCAAACTAAAGTCTGAAGGGGTATTTTTAAATAAATTAATAATTTAAGTTTAATTTTTTATAGACCTTAACATAATCTATTAAAAATTGTTTTGGAAAAATAGAGTCGTCCACATCTGGGCCACCAAAATTACCACCTACGGCAAGGTTCAATAAAAAGTAAAACGGGTGCCTGTAAGGATAAGTTTCTTCATTTTTCTCTTCTGGTGAAAACGTATAGGTTTTTACATCATTGATGTAAAAAGTAATCGCATCTTCAGTCCAATTCATTTTGAAGGTATGGAAGCCTGCAGTTGCATCTTCTACTGGTGTGCTTTTGATATTTTCAGTATCACCATGGCTTGCAGGCGTGTGTAATGCATTATGGATAGTGTCGGGTTGACGCCCTACAAACTCCATAATATCAATTTCACCTGAAGCAGGCCAGCCTACCTGATCTATATTCGCACCTAGCATCCATATTGCAGGCCACAGTCCGTGCCCGTCTGGCAACTTAGCTCGAACCTCTACGGTTCCATATTGAAATTCAAATTTATCCTTACTATTTAATTTTCCGCTATAATATGCGTCTCCCACCTTATCGGCAGTAATTACAAGATTTCCGTCTTTTACAGCTACATAATCTTCGCTGTAAATTTGGCGTTCATTGTTACCCCAACCACAAAGATCGGGGCATCCATCACCGGTCTCGTAGCTCCAGTTCTCCATATTAATGGACTTGCCTTCAAAATTTTCTTCCCAAATTAATTCCTGGGCAGCAACCTGAAAGCCCATAAATACACAGAGGCCTAAAATTAAATTTCTCCTCTTCATATTTATTTCTTTAAACCGAACTCAACTTTTTGCAAATCCCGAGAATTTCCACCAACCATAACTTCAAATTTGCCTTCCTCAGACTCCCATTTTTCATTGGCAGTATAAAACTGAAGCATCTCTTCGTCAATTTCAAAAGTGACAGTTTTTGTTTCTCCGGGAGCTAAAGTCACCGCTTTAAAGCCCTTAAGTTCTTTAACAGGACGCGTTGTGCTGGCCACAAGATCTCTTATGTAAAGTTGAACGATCTCTTTACCTTCCTTTTCACCGGTATTGCTAAGGCTTAAACTAACCTCAATAGGGCTTCCAGGAGTTAATTCTTCTTCAGAAATTGTTAAATCCCCATACTCAAAAGTGGTATAACTAAGTCCAAATCCAAAAGGATAAAGTGCATCTGTTCGCTCATCGGTATACCCAGAATAAGTTACGTGGGTAGGATTAGAAGGACGCCCTGTACTTTTTCGATTATAGTAAAGAGGTTCCTGACCTACCGCTCTTGGGAAAGATACCGGAAGTTTTCCGGAAGGATTATAATCTCCCAATAAAACATCGGCAATCGCATTTCCGCTTTCTGAACCTAGTTGCCAGGCTTCAACAATAGCCGGAACATTTTCTGAAGCATAGGTAATCTCCATTGGTCTACCATTAATAAGTACCAAAACAATATTCTTATTCACTTTAAGAATCTCTTTAAGCAGGTCTTGCTGAACACCAGCTAAACCAACATTCACCTGGCTTCTTCCTTCCCCGGTTTGAAATGCATCTTCACCTAGTGCCATAATTACCAAATCGGCTTCAGAAGCTTTGTTAATAGCTTCTTCAAATCCTGATTTGTCAGTTTTATTAATTTCTAATGGCATTAAAAAACTTCTTTCACCCATACCAAGATCTGCACCTTTAGCATAAGTAATATCTACATCTTCACCCATATTGTTTTTTAAACCTTCTAGCAGGGAAACGGCCGAATTAGCCTCACCCTGCGCTCTCCAGTTTCCAATTGGCGTATCCTTATCATCAGCCAAGGGTCCGATAACTGCGATCTTTTTTATCGAATCTTGTAAAGGAAGTAGATTATTCTCATTTTTTAATAACACAATAGACTTCTTAGCTACATCGCGAGCTACATTCGCATGCTCCTCAAAAGAAATATTCTCTAAAAGCCCTGGATTAGCGTATAAATAAGGATCATCAAAAAGACCCAGTTTAAATTTTACACGTAATACACGCGATACTGCTTCGTCTATATGTTCCTGACTTACTTTTCCTTCTTCTACAAGGCTTACCAGGCTAGACTCGTAAGCACCACCTTCCATATCCATGTCGCTACCCGCATTTAGGGCAATTTGTGCTGCATGCTTCTTATCTCTGGCCAGCCCATGTTCGATCATTTCAGGAATAGAACCCCAATCTGAAACCACAAAGCCGTCCCAATCCCATTGCTTTTTTAAGATCTCTCTTTGAAGAGTTTTATGGGCAGTAGCCGGAGTACCATCAATATCGTTAAAGGCATTCATAAAAGTAGCAACTCCTGCTTTGGCAGCTTCTTTAAAAGGTGGAAGAATGGTATTATGAAGTTCATTCTCTCCAATATGGACGGTATTATAATCTCTACCGGCTTCTCCAAACCCATAACCTGCGAAATGCTTGGCCGTAGCCGCTATACTTCGTGGATTTGAAAGATCCTCACTTTGGTAGCCATTAACCTTTGCCACTGCTACTTTGGAGGTTAGGTAGGGATCTTCACCAGATCCTTCCATTATCCTTCCCCAACGTGCATCGCGAGAAACATCAATCATTGGAGAAAAGGTCCAGTTCACTCCGTTTGCGGCAGATTCTAAAGCTGCAATTTCTGCTGTTTTCTCCATAGCTTCCAAGTCCCAGCTGGCAGTTTCTGCAAGCGGTACAGGGAAAATAGTAGTATACCCGTGTATTACATCATAACCAAACATTAACGGAATCTTCAAACGGGAATTTTCCATCACCAGCTTTTGTGCTTCCCTGGTAGCTTCTACCGACAGCACATTTAGCATAGCACCAACTTTCCCTGTTTTAAGGTTTTCTTCCTTTTGTTTGTTATTCATCGCAGAAGCAGGACCAGTAAGATCCCAGCTGCCGTTGTATTGAACAAGCTGTCCAACTTTCTCTTCAAGGGTCATTAATGCTAAAACGGAATCTACTTTCGCTTCTACATTTTTAACCGAACTTTTTATGGTTGAATCCTGGCCTTTTGCTATAAAACAACTAAACAGGAATAAACCTAATAAATATCGTTTTTTCATTTTTGTGTATAAAAAAACTGCCTGTACTATGCGTGGTAATTGAGTTTGTGGCCTACAAACAAATTATCTTCAACCGTAAATTTACATAGTAACCAGGCAGTCTGGTTTGTTAATTCTTACTCCTGGTAAACTCGTATGTAATCAATTTCCATTGAGCTTGCCTCAAATGCTGGATCAATTTCTCCACCAAAGGTTCCACCCATCGCTACATTAAGAATAATAAAAAAGTCTTTATTAAATGGGGAATCTGGATTGTTAGCGTAGGTATGGTAAACTTCGCCGTCTACTAGAAACAATATCCTTTCGGGAGACCATTCCACTGTATAAGTATGGAATTCATCACTAACTCCTGGTACATCAATTGAGCCTCCATCAGCATTTCCACCAGAACGGCCAGGGTAATGTAATGTTCCATGGATTTCATTTTGCCGGTTTCCTGCGTGCTCCATAATATCTATCTCCCCGGTTTCAGGCCAGCCTACTTCGTCAAAGTTTGATCCTAACATCCAAATGGCAGGCCATGTTCCGGCTCCTTCAGGCAACTTAGCACGGGTTTCTATTCTTCCGTACTGAAATTCAAAGTTATCTTTCGTAGTTATTCTTGAAGAAGAGTAGTCAAACCCGTTGGTTTCTTCCGCTTCTGCAGTGATAACAAGGTTTCCACCTTCTATTATCGCGTTATCTTCGGTGTAATATTGAGATTCCTGGTTTCCCCAACCATCATTATTACCAATTTCAAAATTCCAGATATTGGCATCAACCGGACCATCGGTATCAAAATCCTGTTCCCATATCAGGTTTTCATATTCGGTTTCAAATTCTGCCTGCTCATCTCCACCATCACGGGAAGCAGAGGTAAGAATAAACCACCAGTCAAATTCGCCATTACCGTCTGTAGATCTAATGATTAACTCATCGGTACCTGAACGATCAAATATTTCATATTTATGATCACCACCAATATAATAACCAATAAACCCAATTCCGGTAAGATTAATAGTCTCATTCCCGCCTGGGGCTGATATTGACCAGTTTTCAGTATAATCATCAAATGGTATATTAAGAACATCGGCACCTTGTACTTCACAATCGCAAGAAACTCCTAATTGATCTACCAGGTTAATTCTTCCAAAAACAGTTCCTGAAGGATCTACAGTTGGTTCGTCGTTGGTGGTATTAGTGATATGAGTAAAAGTACCATCTTCATTAAAGATATAACCATCATCATACATTCCAACACCAACTTTTTCGTTTGCACCGGCAGCATACCATTCGGTAGGAATATTTCCTCCAATAGGTCCAAGTCCAAAGTGACCGGGAACTTCTGCTTTAATTCGCCATTCTTTTCCAACCAATTTATCAATTAGATCTGCTGGTGGCTCATAAGTTACGAGCACCTCTACGTCTACCATCATTGAACTCGCTGTACCTCCCGGTCCATAAGCTATAATAGTTACGGTATAAGTTTTAGTACCTGTTTCTGAAAATTGATGTGTGTAAACACCGCTTGAAGAAGTAATAGAACTTCCATTTTCAAAAACGTATTTGTAGGTCATTGCACTTTCTGCACTGGCATTAAAAGTCACCTGGCCGCTTCCATCTCCCTCAGGCATTTCGTCTGATTGGCCTACAATATCCGTTTCTACCTGTAAATTGGTAGGAGCAGTTATTTCACCAATATCGTAATCGTCATTGGAGCATGCGCCGGCAAATACCAGCGAGAGTGCTACAAGGCCTGTTTTTAGTATATTTTTCATTATCAATTATTTTAATTTGTAAGTTGAATATCGTCAAAGTAGAAGCTAGAACCTTCCCCGGCTGTTCCGAAGTCGTAAAATATTACAACTCTATCGTAATTTGCATTGGGATCAAAACCATCAAAACTGGTAAGATCAAAACTCATTTCTTCCCACTCATTTGAAGTACTTGTGTCCTGGAAAACTTCAGCTATTACTGAAGGATTGCCATCCTGGTTAGGTGTCGACTGCGAGTCTTCTAATTTGAATAATATAGTAGCCCCTTCTTTTGGAGACCAGGCTTTAAGTTGAACAGTGGTACCGTTGGCAAAATCGATAACCTCCTCCAAGTTTAAAGAAATACCACCCCAGGTTTGAGCGCCATCAGATTTGATTAACTCAGTAACACTTGAACTAGTATTGATTCCGGAAGGATCTGGATTCGCAATTACCGAACCTGTTGCACCACCAAAACCGCCCCAGGAATAGGAAAGATTTTCCGATTCAAAAAACAATGGAATCGCAACGGAAGTAGCCTCACCAGTTGAAGCCTTCTGTATATCATCAAGATAGAAAGTTCCAGCTGTATTGCCAGGACCGTCTATAAAAAGGGTCATTGTACCGTATTGTCCTGTTGGAACAAACGATTCTCCTACCCCTTGTGATCCATCAATAAAGCTCTTAATTGCATCTGTACTAAAGTTAAAGGTAACTTCCTCCCAACCTGATCCGGTATGGTTAGATGATACTTCAGTTTGACGTTCGCCATTTACACCACCTTCAAATTTCAGTAAAATAGGTAGCGCAACATCTGACCAGAATTTCATAGTGATTGTTTTATTATCACCACTGAAGTCTACCGGTTCTCCAAGGTTAAAAGCAACCCCTTCGTAAGCATTTCCAGCGTTAGTAATTGCACCAACCATTGAATCTGAGTTATTAGCTCCTGATTGATCTGGATTAGCAACTATCTCGAAAGAAGCTCCACCGAAAACACCTGGTGTATAGTCTACAATATCGCTATCAAATGTCATAGGAAGTTTTAATGGCTCCAAAGTAGTGGTTTGAATATTATCGAAATAATAAGTTTCTCCACTTCCTGAAGTTCCAAAATTGAAGAAAAATACTAATCTACCATAATCAATTGCCGGATCTACGGCGGTCATATCGAAAATCAGTGTTTCCCATTCATTGGCTACTGTAGTTTCTACTGTACTTTCAACAAAAATATCAGCATTATCAAGATTCTCAATTTTTAGGATTATTGGTGTTCCAGCAGCAGGAGACCATACGTCTACGCTAATATATTCACCTGTCGAGAAATCTATAGGCTGATCAAGAGCAATGGTTGTTCCTGCCCATACTTCAGAACCTGCCGGCTTAGTATAAGATGCAACCTTAATGCTGGTATTAATACCGCTTGGATCTGGATTGTCAATAACAGGAGCTCCGGCACCTTCACCTCCGCCAAAATTAAAGAACGTATAATCTTTGGTTGGAGATTCAAAATCTATCGGTAAGAACATAGGATCTGTAATACTTACCGTTTGAGTAGTTTCGGTAGTAGCAGCGCCACCACTCAAAGCCACCACTCTAACATCATAATCGCCAACAGCATCATAGGTATGGGTAACAGTTTCACCTATCATAAATGCAGTAGGCTCTTCGTCGTCCACATCTCCAAAATAAACTTCAAACATTGCAGCGAAGTCAGCTGTAGCTGATACTGAAATAGCATAATTGTCATCTGGCGCTTTCGCGATTGTTACTTCAAGGTTTTCCGGTTGACGAAAAGAAACAGTAAGTGGTTGGGTTCCTGTGGCAGAAACACCATTTAAGTTCGTTCCTGTTACTTCAACATCATAATTACCTTCAGCATATACGTGCTCTACACTTTCGCCCGGTCTAAGCTCAGAAGAAACGGCACTCCCGTCTCCAAAATCTACGGTAAAAGTATTGGCACTAACACCTTTTGGTGAAACGGTGACAAAACCTGAATTGTCTTGAGTGATCTCAAAACTGGCTCCAAGATCTGCAGGAGTAGCTATAGTACTGAGATCTACCAGCGCATCGTCATCACTCTCACAGCCTACAAAAGGTAGAGCAAGTAAGAATGCGAAAATTAATTTTAAGTATTTTTTCATAATTCTAATTTTTTAGTATCCCGGATTTTGCTCCCAGTTACCCTGAGAAAATTCTATTTCTTCTAAAGGAATTGGGAAAAGTTCATTTTTCCCTGTAGTAAATCCTTCGATATTGTCTGCTGCTCTACCAGTCCTTACTAAATCGAAGAAACGGTGACCTTCGCCTACCAATTCTCTTCTTCTTTCGTCGTAAATAAGTTCTGTAAGAACATTCCCCGAAGCTTCTACTGCCTCTAAACCTGCTCTTTCACGAACTTCATTTAGGAACATTCTTGCCTGAGCATCGTCTATTCCACCACGGTTTAAAGCTTCAGCAGCCATCAACAGTACATCGGCGTAACGTATAGAACGGTAATTATTAGGCTGGGTAAGATTCGCGTCACCTACGTTATCGTTTTTACGAGGAAGATACTTACGGTTAAAATAACCCGTATGCTTATAACCTTCAACATAAGTTGCACCAGTTTCTTCAGCCCAGGCTTCAATATCTAATATAGAAAGATCTTTCCTTATATCGTCTTCAGAAAAGATATCGTAAGTTTCCTGGGTAGGAACATTAAAACTAAATCCAGGTTCAAAAAGAGGACCAGTATAATTTCTTATTCCCTGAAAACCTACTGCTACATTTCCTTCACTACATTGCAGGCAGCCAAAACCAGCTCCTTCTTCACCTGTGTATTGAACTTCAAATACAGATTCTTCATTATTCTCACCTTCTTCTAAGAAAAGTGTTTCAAAATTAGATAAAGCATAAGGACCATTTTCGATAAGCTCTACCAATACATCTGCAGCCTGATCAAATTCTTCCTGGTATAAATGTGCTTTACCAAGCAAAGCCATTGCAGCACCTTTGGTTGCTCGCCCAGTTTGTGGGGCGGTATAATCAAGGTTGTCTATGGCAAATTGTAAATCGCTTTCAATTTGTGCATAAACTTCTTCTGTAGACGCTCTTGGGATAGAATTTTCGTCACCCAACATAAAACGCTCATCGCCTTTTATTGGGATTGGTCCAAACCATTTTAGCAATTCGAAAGTGAAGTAAGCACGTAAAAAGCGAACTTCAGCGATAATCATTTCACGACCTTCAAAATCGGTTTTATCCTGAAACTCCAAAACATAGTTTGCACGTTGCACACCGGCAAAATTCCAATCCCAAACATCGTCCAGGTTGTCGTTTACAGGAGTGTGTGTCATTTCATCTACTTGTTGAAAG
>Ga0102925_1001417_pt1 | contig 13272 bp, 13 predicted proteins | sample SalPonR1_A_D1_MG_FD_78216 | JGI IMG/M metagenome (GOLD analysis project Ga0102925, IMG submission 78216) | Salt pond soil microbial communities from South San Francisco under conditions of wetland restoration - Salt Pond MetaG R1_A_D1_MG | ecosystem: Environmental > Aquatic > Marine > Intertidal...
GCGTGGGTTGGGGAAGTGCGTGGGTTGGGGAAGTGCGTGTGAGGGGATCGGGAGGTCGTGGCGATCTGACTGGCGTCAGTCGTCCGCGGGCGTCGAGGCGGTCGCGGACTCCTCGGCGGCCGCCTCTCCGGCGTTCGCTGTCAGCCACTCCTCGGCGTCGAGCGCCGCCATGCTGCCGGTGCCGGCCGCGGTGATGGCCTGCTGATATTCGGGATCCATCACGTCGCCCGCGGCGAAGACGCCCTCGACGCCAGTCTCCGAGGTCATGCCGGCCTCGGTTTCGAGGTAGCCGTGGTCGTCGAGTTCGACCGGCGTGTCCTCGAGGAACTCGGTGTTCGGGACGTGGCCGATGGCGTAGAACACGCCGCCGACGTCCATCTCGAACTCCTCGACCTCGTCGGCCCGTTCGGGGTCCTCGAGTTTCTCTGTGGGATGGCCGTCCGGGTGCTGGACGACGCTGACGCCGGAGACGCCCTCGTCCTGGCTGCCCAGGATCTCGGTGACCTCGGCGTTCCACATGAACTCGATGTCCTCGTTGTCGCGGGCGCGGCGGGCCAGGAGGTCCGAGGCGCGGAGGTCCTCGCGGCGGTGGACGACCGTGACGGAGTCGGCGAACTTCGTGAGGAAGTCGGCCTCCTCCATCGCGGCGTCGCCGCCACCGACGACGATGATGTCGTCGCCGCGGTGGAACGCGCCGTCGCAGGTGGCACACGTCGAGAGGCCGAAGCCCATGAGGTCGTCCTCGCCGGGAACGCCGAGCGTCCGGGCGCTGGCACCCGACGCGACGATCATGGCCCGGGTTTCGATCGTATCGCCGCTCGACAATTCGAGCGTGAACGGTCGCTCGGACAGGTCGGCGTCGGCGATGATGCCGTGTTTGAACTCGGCACCGAACGACCGGGCCTGCTCCTTGCCGCGCTCGACCAGTTCGTGACCGCCGACGCCGTCGGGGAAGCCGAGGAAGTTGTCGACGTCGGTGGTCAGGGTGAGTTGCCCGCCCGGCTCGTCGCCCTCGAGGACGAGGGGTTCGAGGTCCCCCCGGGCCGCGTAGACGGCCGCGGAGAGCCCCGCGACACCACTGCCGGCAATGACGACGTCGCGTACGTTCTCCGTCATCGTGGGTTACTTGTGCTGGTCGATCAGCTGGCGGAGCGTGTCTTCGTCCCGCAGGCCGACGAGGCGCTCGGCCATCTCGCCACCGGCGAACAGCGCCATCGTCGGGACGCCGCGAACGCCGTACTCGGCCGCGAGTTCCTGATTCTCGTCGACGTCGACCTTCGCGACGACCGTCTCGGTGTCGGCCGCGATGTTCGCGACGATCGGTTCGAGCGCCTTGCACGGGCCACACCAGTCGGCGTAGAAGTCCGCGAGAACGACGTCGTGCTCCGCGGCGAGGGCATCCAGGTCGTCCTGGCCGTGGACGTGAATCGGTTCGTCTGTCGAGGGTTGTGAATCGGTTTGCTCTTTCGCTTCCGTCGTAGTCATCGACTGTTGATTCGTGGTCGCCCACTAAAACGCTTATGATTGTCTTGTGCAATCTATTCACAACCGGTGCCGAGAATGCCAGGTGCTGTGTGAGAGTATTGCACGACCGGGCGGAGAAAACGGAACGACAGGGGGTCGCGTCAGGCTTCGAGAACGCCGTCGAGGATCTTCGACTGGGCGGCCGAGAGGTGTTCGCTGAAAGTCGAGGTGGCGATGCCGAGTTCCTCGGCGACCTCGCCGGCGTTGGCACCCTTCGGGTGGTTGAAGTACCCCATCTCGTAGGCCGTCTCGATGACCTCGCGCTGGCGGTCGGTGAGGCGACTGCGGTCGACGATCACGAGTTCGCGTTTGCCGGCGTCGCCCGACTGGCTCAGGTGCCGCAACGACACGGTGTCGTGGCTCTCGCGCAGCATCGTGATGACCTCCTTGATCGTCTCGAAGTTCGGTGCGTAGAAGGTGACGACGAGTTCGCCGTTCTCCGAGCGGATGTCCGAGGCCGTCAGGTCGAACTGCTCGATGCTGTCACAGATGCAGTCCCCGCCGGCGGGTCGCGTAAATCGGTAGGTCGACTCGGCGTCGGTGTTGAAGATCTCCACGGCATCGGTGTCGTCGATCGAGACGTCCGCGCTGATGGTGAAATCCTCCGTCACGGTCCCGTTCCGGTTCGAGACCGATCGGTTGACGTCCGTCACCGACGTGTCGTGGTCCGCACTGATCGAGGCGACGGGACAACCGGTGGGATCGCCGACGCACACTTCTGCACGAATGCCCAACTCGGCCCCATCGGAGCCACCTGTCGCAATCTGTGAACTCATTACTGTAGTGATGCTCCGTCACGACGATATAACCCCCGTCAAATCCCAACAACTGAAAATGGGCTTTTTAGACCCTCAAACCCCCAAATGCGCCCGAATTTGACCGAACTGATTGGACAAATGTGATAAAAATCTTCCCTCATATTTAGGTACGATAGTTAGCCGTCCGGAGCTCATACGAAGCCATATGTCACGACTAGAAAAAGTGTGCAATAGTGGACCAGACTCGCAAGATAGGACTCCGCAGGTGAAGCGGGGGTGGCAGCCGTGACGGGGACGATGACCGAGCAGATCCTGAGCGAGAAGGCCGGCGAGTCGGTCACGTCCGGTGACGTCACCGTCGTCGACGTGGACAAGGCCCTGCTCCAGGACGGGACCGGGCCGCTGACGGTGCGACAACTCAGGGACATCGACCTGGAGCAGTGTGCAATTCCCGACGGCACGGTCGTTTTCCTCGACCACCAGGCGCCGCCGATGAACGACCGGATGGCCAACGAGCACGCTCTGCTCCGCGAGTTCGTCGACGAGGTGGGCGCACAACTGAGCGACGTTGGCGACGGCATCTGCCACCAGGTCATGAACTACGACTACACCGCCCCTGGCGACGTCCTCGTGGGTGCCGACTCCCACACCGTCACGGGCGGCGCGCTCGGCGCGTTCGCGACCGGGATGGGCAGCACCGACGTCGGGATCGGCCTGGCGCTGGGCGAAACCTGGATGAAGGTCCCGCCCGTCGACCGCTTCCGGATCGAGGGCGCGTTCTCCCCGGGCGTGTACGCGAAGGACCTGATCCTGCGGATCATCGGCGACGTCGGCGCGGACGGCGAGAACTACCGCGCCATGGAGTTCGTCGGCCCGACCGCCGAGGCCATGCGGATCGACGAGCGCATGACCGTCGCGAACATGGTCGTCGAGGCCGGTGCCAAGGCAGGCCTGTTCCCCTCGGACGAAACCACGAAGGAGTTCCTCGAATCGCGCGAGCGCGTCGAGGACTGGCAACCGATCGAACCCGACCCGGACGCCGAATACGACCGCGAGTACGAGTACGACGTGAGCGACCTCGAACCGCAGGTCGCCTACCCCCATCAGGTAGACAACGTCGTGTCCGTCACGCACGACCGCGTGCAGGACGTCCCGATCCACCAGGCGTTCCTGGGGTCCTGCACGAACGCCCGATACGAGGACCTGCAGATCGCGGCCGAGATCATCGCCTCGCACGACTACGAGGTTCACCCGGACACCCGCCTGATCGTCAACCCCGCCTCCCGCGAGGTCTACGAGCGGGCCATGGCGGACGGCCTGATGGAGACGTTCAGCAAGGCCGGGGCCGCGATCAACACCGCCGGCTGTGGCATCTGCTACGGCGGCCACCAGGGCGCGCTGGCCGACGGCGAGAACGCCATCGGCGCGAACAACCGCAACTTCAAGGGCCGATTCGGCAACCCGAAGGCCGACGTCTACCTCGGGAGCCCCGCGACCGTCGCCGCGAGCGCGATCCGCGGCGAGATCGCCGATCCCCGGGCGGTGATCGAGGCATGAGCGACGAGGACCCCGCCGCGAACGTCGAGCGCGGGAAGGCCATCGACCGCGACCTCTCGAACCTCGACGGCAGCGCGTGGGACGTCGGCGACGGCGTCTCGACGGACCTGATCGCCCCCGGCCGGTACTTCGACCTGCGGTCCGACCTCGACCGACTGGCCGAGCACACGCTCGAAGACGCCGACCTGGTGACCACGGACGACAGGTTCATGGAGGCGATGGAACCGGGCGACTTCGTCGTCGCCGGTGAGAACTTCGGCCAGGGCTCCTCGCGCGAACACGCGCCGGCGATCATCGAGCGCGTCGGCGTCTCGGCGGTCATCGCCGAGTCGGTCGCCCGGATCTTCTACCGGAACGCGGTCAACGTCGGCCTCCCGATCGTCACCTGCGACACGAGCGGGATTTCGGAAGGCGACGACCTCCACGTGGACCTCATCGAGGGCGTCGTCGAGAACCGGACGACCGGTGAAACTATCCGGGTCGATCCACTACCGGACGTGATGATGACGATCCTCCAGGACGGCGGACTGAAAGCTCACGTCGCGGCCAACGACGGCCTCGAACTCGAATAACACCCATGGCGACCCGACCTCGAACCCGGACCGACCTCGAAGTGACGGTGATCGGCGACGAGACCGTGTCGATCCCCGTCGAAGCCTGGGAAACGGCCGGGTTCGAGGTCGAGGAACGCCGGAGCGTCATCAAGTGCGCGTCGGGGAACGTGACGCGGGGCGTCTGGAGCGGTATCCCGGTGATCGACCTGGTCGACGCGGCCGCGATGCCCGACGACACGACGCACCTCCAGGTCGCCGGCACCGACGGGTTCTGTGCCTGCGTCGAGGTCGCGAACGTGCTCGACGGCCTGCTCGCGTTCGAGCGAACGGACGAACCCAGCAAGGCCATGCCCCGACTGATCGGCGAGCGCATCGACGGAACACGGACCGTCCAGGAGGTTCGCAACGTCGTCGCCCTCCACCTGGAACCGGGGCAGGACCGCGAGGAGTGGGAGACGATGCCGAAGAAATCCTCGTCGGACGCCCCGGAGCCGACAGGGGAGTCCACATCAGACGCCCCGGAGCCGGAGTAAGGTTCGGGCGGGGAATCCGTCTCGCGGGCGTTTCGACAACCGTTTAGGGCACGACCTATTCTCTCCGATCAAATGGGTACGTGTATCATCTGTGGCCAGGCGGTGGACGGCCACATCTGTAGCAGTCACGAAGAGGACGTCGTTTTCGAGTTCGTCGGCGATCGCCCCGACCAGCTCACCCCTGGTCGATACTACCGCGGTACCGTGGACGGTTACGCGGACTTCGGCGTGTTCGTCGACGTCGGCGACAGTGTGACCGGGTTGCTCCACCAGAGCGAACTGGACGTCCGCCTCGACGCGCTCGAATGGGAGCCGGGCGACGACGTGTTCGTGCAGGTCACCGACATCCGCGACAACGGCAACGTCGACCTCAGCTGGTCGATCCGACAGGCCGAAAACGAGTTCCGCGGGACGCTGATCGACGACCCGAGTGGTGATCGTCTCCCGGACGACGAGGACGCGATACCGGCCGAAGCCGAGCCGAGTGACGAATCGACCGCAGCGAACGACACCGCCGAGTCGGCCGAACCGGGATCGACCGGCCCCGAGTCGGGAAGCGCGTCGAGTGCGACGGGCGGCCCGCGAGCCAGCGAACCGGCAGGTGGCGACGGCGGCGGCAGCGCGATCGCCGTCGCCAGCACGGCCGAATCGGGCGAGTTGAACCGCGTCGAGACCGCGAACCTCGAGGATCACGTCGGCAAGACCGTGCGTCTCGAAGGGGAGATCATCAGCATCCAGCAGACGAGCGGGCCGACCGTGTTCGAACTCCGCGACGAGTCCGGCAGCGCGGAATGCGCCGCGTTCAAGGAGGCCGGCGTCCGGGCCTACCCCGACGTCGACATCGACGACGTCGTTCGCCTCGACGGCGAAGTCGAGCGCCGACGCGGCCAGGTCCAGATCGAGACCGAGGCCCTCGTCGTCCTGAACGACGACGAACGGGACGCCGTCGAAACCCGCCTGGACGAGGCCATCGAAGCCGAGGCGCGGCCGAACGACGTGTCCCTCCTGACCGACCACCCGACGGTCGAGGGGGTCCGGGACGCGATCGCCGACGCCGCCACGGCACTTCGCCGGGCCGTGATGGAGGGTCGCCCGGTCGTCGTGCGCCACAACGCGACCGCCGACGGGTACGCCGCCGGCGCTGCCATCGAACGCGCCGTCCTGCCGCTCGTCCGCGCGGAACACGCCAACGAGGACGCCGAGTACCACTTCTTCGAGCGACGACCGCTCCCGGACGGCGTCTACGACATGGACGTGGCGACCGACGACGTCACCGACATGCTGGAGAGCCGCGAGCGCCACGGCGAACAACTCCCGCTCGTCGTGCTGGTCGACGCCGGGAACACGGAACGCTCCCGTCGAGGCTTCGGCCTGCTCGACGTGTACGACGTCGATCGCATCGTCATCGACGCGTCGGTCCCCGACGAGACGATCGTCGAGGACGCGACGACGGTCGTGAACCCGCACCTCGACGGCGACGGTGACGACGCGACGGCAACCGCGCTGGCGGCCAACGTCGCCGCGCTCGCCAACGAGGACGCTCGCGACGACGTCCGCCACCTGCCGGCGGTCAGTTACTGGGAGCGTGCCCCGGAGGAATACGTCGAACTCGCGGCCGCCGCCGGCCTCGATTCCGACACCGTCACCGCGCTTCGCGAGGCCATCGCCCTCGAGGCCTACTACCAGCACTACCAGGACAAGCGCGAACTCGTGGGCGACATCCTCTTCGACCCGGACCGCGACCTCGCCGAACACGTCAGCGAGCAGTTCCGGGAGAAACTCGACGCCGAACTCGAGACGGTCGAGCACAACCTCTCGACCCGGGAGGCCCGCGGGGTCACCTTCGCCGTCCTCGACACGGACGCGTTCACCCACCGGTTCGACTTCCCGCCGACCGCGCTGACCCTGGACGAGGTCCACCGGCGCAAGCGCGAGGACGTCGAACCGCCGCTGGTCACCATCGGCGTCGACGAGGACGAACTGCACCTCCGGAGCACGGGGAAACTCGACATTCGCGACCTGGCCGAAACGGTCAGGGACAGCGCCCCCGACGCCGGCGTCGACGCCGTCGGCGGCCGCGACGGCCGCCTGGAGTTCGTCCTCGGCGAGCGCGACACCGTCCTCGACGCGACGGTCGCCGCGGTCGCGGACCGACTCGCCTGAAAAACGGTCGACTCCCTTTTCCCGACGACCCTCACGCGAGGTCGACGTCGTAGATTTCGAAGCGTGCCCCGCCGTCTTCGCTTTCCGTCAGTCGAACCTGCCAGCCGTGGGCGTGGACGACGTCTTCCACGATTTTCAGGCCGACCCCCGTGCCGTCTTCGGCGGTCGAGTGGCCGGCCCGAAACTCGCCGTCGCGATCCGACCGAGGATTGATTGAACGACGGGGCATACGGTCGCGTATGCGACAGCAAAACGAGTGGTTCCAGCCGGAACATCTCGCCAGCCTGCGGAACGTCTACGTCGTGATTTTCCTCCTGATCGTCGGGGTCCCGACCGCCGTCGGCGTGTACTTCGCCACGCCCCTCGCGTCGGTGGCCGTCGCGGCCGTCGCCATCATCGTCCTGACGTTCTTCGTGTGGTACAACCGGGCGTTCGAACGCTCCGCGGCCTACCGGTTGACGACCGAAGAGATACAGTATCGACGGGGCGTCTGGATCAAGAAGCAAAGCGAGGTGCCGTACAAGCGGATCACGAACGTGACCACCTCCGAGGGGCCGATCCAGCGCTGGGTCGGCGCCGGATCGGTCGAGATCCACACGGCCGGCCACTCCGCCCAGGCCGGTGCCGAGATGAAGGTCCAGGGCGTCGAGGACTTCGAGGACATCAAAGACCAGGTGATGAGCGAAGTTCGCGCCCACCGCGGCGTCGCCGAGGACGAGGGCGAAGCGCCGGCCGAAGCCCCGACCGCCACCGGGACCGTCGACGAGGAACTGCTGGAAGAGGTGCGACAGATCCGGGAAATCCTCGAGTGGACCGAGTGACCGGCAGTCGGATCCCGACCGGGACCCACGTCCGACACGCTTAACCCCGCGACTCCGCGAGTAGCAGGCGATGAGCCACGGGGCCGAACCCACCGAGTCCGAGGCCTTCGAGCGCGTCTGCGAGGACGTCGTCGAGGGCATCCTCGCGGGCGAGATCGAGCGCGACGACGTCGAGTCCGCGAAACTGGAGGCCTGCCGGGAACACTCCGCGCCGAAGGTGCCCAAGAACTCGGCACTGATCAGGTTCGCCCCGGACGACCGTCGGGAGGAAGTCGAGGCGGTCCTCCGCCGAAAGCCCGTCCGGACCGCCTCGGGCGTCTCGCCGGTCGCGATCATGACCTCGCCCGAACGCTGCCCCCACGGCAAGTGTCTCTACTGTCCCGGCGGCCCGGATTCCGAGTTCTCCTCGGCCCAGAGCTACACCGGCCACGAACCCGCCGCCGCCCGCGGCGAGCAGAACGACTACGACCCCTACGGCCAGGTGACCCTGCGCCTCTCGCAACTCCGCGAAATCGGCCACCCCGTGGACAAGGTGGAGTTGATCCTGATGGGCGGGACGATGACCGCCCGGAGCCACGACTACCAGGAGTGGTTCGTCAACCGTGCCCTCCAGGCGATGAACGACTTCGATCCCGAGGACCCGCCGGCCCCGAGCGAAAGCGAGAGTTTCGCACAGGACCCCGAGACGGTCGAGTTCGAGTACCTGACGGACGTGATCGCGCGAAACGAGACCGCAACGGTCCGGAACGTCGCGACCACCTTCGAGACCAAGCCCGACTGGTGTGACCCGGAGCAGATCGACCGCATGCTCCGCCTGGGCGGGACGAAGGTCGAGGTCGGCGTCCAGACCACCTTCGAGCGGATCAACCGCGAGATGCACCGCGGACACGGCGTCCAGGAGTCGATCGACGCCAACCGCCGCCTTCGCGACGCCGGGTTCAAGGTCGGCTTCCACATGATGCCCGGCCAGCCCGGCCAGTCGAAAGCGATGGTCCTGGAGGACTTCCGCCGCCTGTTCGAGGACCCGAAGTGGCGGCCGGATTACCTCAAGATCTACCCGACGCTGGTCGTCGGCGGGACCGCGACCTACGACATGCACCACCGTGGCGAGTACGAACCGCTGAACAACGACGAAGCCGCGGAACTCGTCGCCGAGATCAAGTCGATGATCCCGAAGTACACCCGCCTCCAGCGCGTCCAGCGGGACATTCCCGCCGACTTCATCGAGGCCGGCGTCTGGAAGTCCAACCTCCGGCAACTCGCCCGCCAGCGCATGGAGGACCACGGCTGGACCTGCGACTGCATCCGATGTCGCGAGGTCGGCATGAACGAGGAGGAACCACGGCAGGTCGAACGCGACGTCCTCACCTACGAAGTGGCCGGCGGGACGGAGCACTTCATCAGCTACGAGGACCACGATCGGGGGTTGCTGGTCGGGTTCGCCCGGTTGCGCTTCCCGAACGATCCCGTGCGGCGAGAGCTGGATGACGCTGCCATCCTCCGGGAGTTGCACGTGTACGGGAACCAGGTCGGGCTGGCCGCCGGGTCGGACGGCAGCGGGGACGACGGCCGCGATGGCGAGGACTGGCAGCACCGCGGCTACGGCCGTCGTCTCATGGAGACCGCCGAAGATCTCACCCGCGAGGCAGGCTACGACAAACTGGCCGTCATCGCCGGCATCGGCGCCCGCGAGTACTACCGGGAGAAGTTGGGCTACCACCAGGACGGACCGTACGTCTCGAAGCGATTCTAACCGACGACTCAGGGGGTTCGGTCCAGCACGTTCTCGCGGACCGCGAGGTGCGGGACGAGGAGGACGAACACCGCCCCGGAAACGACGACGAGTGCCGCCGCGAGCCAGAAGGCGGCGTAAAACGTCGAGTAATCCAGCACTGCGCCGACGGTGAACGGTCCGGTCGCCGCGCCAACCTGCCAGGAGACCGACCGCAGCGAGATGCTGCCGGCGACCGCGTCGTACTCCTCGCCCTCCTCGACGAACATGGCGAAACTCGACGGAATCCGCAAACTGTCGCCGATCCCGAGGACGACGTAACACCCGAACAGCCAGAGCCACGCGGGATCGATCGGGATCGTCCGGGTCGCCACCGCGAGGACGACCGGATCGGCCGCGTCGGCGTTCAGGGCGAACGGAACCGCGGCCGTGCCCAGCGCGTACACGAGTGCGCCCCCAAGAACGAACCACGAGAGCTTCCCTATCTTGTCTCCGAGTGCGCCCACGTAGCCCTGTGTGAGAGCCTTCGTTATCCGACCGCCGGCGATGATCCCGCCGATGGCGAAGGAGGTCATCCCGAACTCCGTTCGTGCGAAAATGGGGAGGAAGATGATGACCGCCATCTTGCCGAAACTGAACGCGAATCTGAACGCGACGAGGGCCCTGATACCACCCCGGGCCAGGAGTTGCCGGTACGTCTCCACTCCGGTCCGCTCGTCGGCGTCGGCCCGTCCACCGGGATCGGTCCGAACGAAGAGAAAGACGAGCAGCGCCGAAACGGCGGTGATCGCCACGAGGACCGTGTACGTCGTCCGGAAGCCGTAGGCGAAGAGTAACCCACCCCCGACCATGTCCCCGAGCAGACTCGAGGCCGACTTCACCTGCCCCGAGACGCCGATCCAGTGGCCTCGCTCGTCCTCGGGCGCGACCTCGCTGATGACGGTCGTGGCCCCGACGATCAGGAGCGCCGATCCGCCGCCCTGGAGCGCCCGGAGGAGGACGACGTGTTCGATCGCTCCGACCTGCATGTATCCGAAGAGGATAGCGGCGTTGGCGACGAGTCCGGCCAGGAGGTACCGCTTTCCGTCGCCCAGGTCGATCGCCCGGCCGACGGGCAGGACGAAAACGAACCGGGTGAGCGCATAGGCGGTCCCGAACAGGCCCGCGACGACGCCCGTGGCAGCGTATTTGTCGGCATAAAGGGCCAGCGCGATGATGATCGTGGCGAACGATACGCCGCGGACGAACCGAGCGCTCGCCAGGGCGACGAATTCCGGATCGCCGAAGAGGGCCCGGGACGACCGTGAGCGAGTGGGTTCGCTCACTAGAGACCACGGTCAACGGCCGGGCAATTAGGCGCGAGGATTGAGGAAAGGACCACCTGCTTTCGACGAGTGCACCGCACCGAAAAACCCCAGTGAGTGATCGGTCCGAAGGTTGGTCGCGGTGGCATCCGGACCGGCCCACCGCGATTCAGGACGGGTTCTGGTGTCGAATCCGCTCGGCAACTTTCCCGGGAACGGGCGTCCCGCAGTCCTTGCACTTCCAGGTCGGATAGACGCCACCGTCCTCCTTCACGAGATCCTGCTTGTATCGGAGCACTGCGCCGCAGGTACACGTGTGGGTGGCAGGGGACATGCGTGAGAGAAGGAATCCCAGGCGGTTAAACCCATTCGCCCCCGGTTACTCTTCCAGCAATCCGAGGTCCCGGCCCACCCTGTCGGCCAGTTCGTCCATCACGTCGGGATCGACCTGGGCGATCGGCTCGCCATCGTGCAGGTTCTCGTTGTGCCGGGCGACAGTGTCTTCGACGTCGGGAAACGGGACGTACGACCGGGTCCCGCACTCGGAACAGACGATCGGAATCTCGGGGACGTCCTCGTCGGAATCACTCGACATGGCTCGTGGATCGGCAGTAGCGTCCCACAGAGCAAAACGGAATCGGTTCCGGCTGCCGGCGTGCCCGAGCGGCGACCCCTCGAACCACAGCGACACCCCTTTCTTCCCGGCCCGGCGACCGGAAGGCATGGAACCGAAGCGCGAGCCGTCGAGCGTTGACCTCGCGGCCCTGGTGGGCGAACTCGGCGCCTACGAAGGGGCGAAGCTCGACAAGGCCTATCTCTACGGCGACGACCTCGTTCGCCTGAAACTTCGTGATTACGACCGCGGTCGCGTCGAACTCCTCTGTGAAGTGGGCGACGTCAAGCGCGTGCACGTCGCGGCCCCGGAACACGTCCCCGACGCGCCGGGGCGGCCCCCGAACTTCGCGATGATGCTCCGCAACCGGCTGTCGGGCGCGGACCTAATCGACGTCTCCCAGTACGAGTTCGACCGCATCGTCGAGTTCACCTTCGACCGCGAGGACGGGAGGACCAGCGTCGTCGTCGAACTGTTCGGCGACGGCAACGTCGCCGTCCTCGACGAGGACCGGCAGGTGATCGACTGTCTCGACACGGTCCGGCTGAAGTCCCGGACGGTCGCCCCGGGATCGACCTACGAGTACCCCGAGTCGCGGGTGAACCCCCTCGCGGTCGATTACGAGACCTTCGCCGCGCTGATGGACGAATCGGACACCGATCTCGTGCGCACGCTGGCGACCCAGCTCAACCTCGGCGGCCTCTGGGGCGAAGAGCTGTGTTCCCGGGCTGGAGTGGAGAAGACCCTGTCCATCGAGGACGCCGGCGACGAGGAGTACGAGCGCCTCTACGACGCCCTCGATCGGCTCTCGACGGCCCTCCAGTCGGCCGATCTCGACCCGCGAGTCTACCGCGAGGACGATCGAGTGGTTGACGTCGCCCCGGTTCGCCTGGACGAGCGCGAGCGGGCGGGCCTCGACGCCGAACCCTACGAGACGTTCAACGACGCCCTCGACGCATACTTCCACGAACTCGACCGCGAGGAGGACGAACCGGGCGAGGAGGGCCCGGACTTCGAGGCCGAGATCGCCAAGCGAAAGCGGATCATCGACCAGCAGGAGGGCGCCATCGAGGACTTCGACCAGCAGGCCGAAGCCGAGCGCGAGCGCGCGGAACTGCTCTACGCCAACTACGACCTCGTGGACGAGATCCTCTCGACGGTCCAGGCCGCCCGCGAGGACGACGTCCCCTGGGACGACATCGCCGCCAGGTTCGAGGAGGGGCAGGATCGGGGCATCCCCGAGGCCGAGGCCGTGCTGGACGTGGACGGCGAGACCGGCACCGTGACGGTCGCCATCGACGACGAGCGGATCGAACTCGAGGCCGACACCGGCGTCGAGAAGAACGCCGACCGCCTCTACCAGGCGGCCAAGCGCGTCGAGGAGAAAAAGGAGGGGGCGCTCGCAGCGGTCGAGGACACCCGCGAGGAACTGGAAGAACTGAAAGCGCAACGCGAGGAGTGGGAAGCGCGGGAAACGGAGGGCAGCCCCGACGGCGACGACGGCGAGGGCGAGGAGGACGAGGAATCCCGCCGATCCGACGAGGAGTGGCTGTCGATGACCTCGGTTCCCGTCCGGAGCGACGAAAAGTGGTACGAGCGGTTCCGGTGGTTCCACACCAGCGACGGGTACCTCGTGATCGGCGGGCGCGACGCCGACGACAACGAGGAAATCGTCAAGAAGTACCTCGACCGCGGCGATCGCTTCTTCCACAC
>Ga0102925_1001421_pt1 | contig 13251 bp, 11 predicted proteins | sample SalPonR1_A_D1_MG_FD_78216 | JGI IMG/M metagenome (GOLD analysis project Ga0102925, IMG submission 78216) | Salt pond soil microbial communities from South San Francisco under conditions of wetland restoration - Salt Pond MetaG R1_A_D1_MG | ecosystem: Environmental > Aquatic > Marine > Intertidal...
ATGTCCAAGCTGCGCATGGCGTCCTCCAGCGCTTGATCTGGGTCCATCTCGGGGGCGAAGGTCATTGCGAGGACCGGTGCGATTGCGGCCCAGGCGCGCAGTTGGTCCGGATCCGGCGGGGTGGCATGGGGCGGCTGGGCGCCGAGCTTTTCGGGATTGATGAAGGGGCCTTCCAGGTGCGCGCCCAGGATGCGGGCGCCCGTCGGGGCGGGCCGTTCCATACAGGCGGCGACGGCCTCGAGAAAGGCTGTAAGGTCGGCCGTCGGCGCGGTCACGGATGTGGGCAGCATCGAGGTCGTCCCATGGCGGGCATGCAGCAAGGCGGCCCCACGGATTGCCGTGTCGCCCGTCATCATGTCGTGGCCGCCGCCGCCATGAACGTGCAGGTCCACGAAGCCGGGCAGGATGTAGGGCGCGGTCGGGGTCTCGACCGCCTGCCCCTCGATGGCGGTGATCCGGTCGCCGCAATGCAATGTGCCCTTTATCCAGCCTGTTTCGGTCAGGATGCAGCCTGTCAGGCTGCGCGGCGGTGTGGCATCTTTCGGGGTCATGAAAGCTCCGTCACGAAGTCCCAGCGGTCGCCGCGAAAGGTCGACCGCGTCAGTTCGACCGCGCGATCGGCGGCGGTATAGCCGATGCGCGTGATCAGCAGGCCCGGCGCGCCGGGGGCCACGTCCAGCAGGTCAGCCATGCCGGGGTCGATGGCGACGGCGGTCAGCCGCTGTACGGCACGAACCGGGCGCATCCCGCACGTCGCCATGGTTTCATACAGAGAGTCCGAGATCAGCCGGGGGTTCGCCAGCGCCTCTGAAAGCACGGTCGTTGCCTCCACGGCGAGGGGCTGGCCGTCGGCGGACCGCAGCCGGGTCATCCGCGTGACGGGCGCGTTCGGCCCGAGACCGAGCGCGATGACCTCTTCCGGGGTAGCGCGGCCCCGGCCGCTGGAGATGACGCGCGAATGCCCGGTCATGCCGCGCGCGGCCAGGTCCTCGGAAAAGCTGGTCAGCACCGAAAGCGGCTGCGAGAATCGCCGGGAAACGAAGGTGCCGGCGCCGCGCCGCTGCTCGACCAGGCCGCGCTCGCCCAAGTGCTTGATCGCGCGCCGCACGGTCACTCGGCTGACCCCGTGCATTTCGGCCAGGCTGCGTTCGGGCGGCAGGGCTGTGCCGGGGGCAAGCTCGCCATCCTCGATCCGGCGCATGAGCCCTTCGGCCAGCAGCTTGTAGCGGGCCTGTCTGGGCAGCGTGATGTCGGTCATGGGCCGGACCCCGTGGGCAGGCCCTTTTCGGTGCGCCAATTGTTGGCCGCCATGATCCGCAGTCCGTCGAGGGCGTTGCCGCGCGCGGGCACGACCCGGGCCCGCAGGTCGGCCGCAAGGCGTGGCGTCATGACGTTTGACAGGCCGCCCAGCACGGCGAGGGGCTGACCCGAATCGATGGCGCGCACGGCGCAGGACAGCTCTGTCCCGGCGGTCTCCAGCAGGTTCCGTGCGACCGCGTCGCCGGCCTCCGCCGCTTCGATGACGCGCGGTGCCAGGGAGGCGAAGCGCGTGGCGTCGGCCTGCGCCAGCCAGACCTGGATCGTGTTGAAGTCGCTCCCCACCTCCTCGCGCAGCGCGTCAAACAGGGCGCTGCCCATGGGGTGACGTCCGTCCAGGTGGCGGGCCAGCAGGGCCACGGCCCGGTTGCCGAGCCAGCCGCCGCTGCCTTCGTCCCCGATCTTGTAGCCCCAGGCGCTCGAAGAGGCGACAGCGCCCTGCGCGGATAGGGCATATGCGGCAACGCCGGTGCCGACTGCCAGAACGATGCCGGGGCGCCCGTCGTGGGCCCCCACGAGCGCCGCGAAGCCGTCGGTCACGATGGATATCTCGGACGCGCCGACCGGGTTGGCTGCACGGAATTCGGCTTGTCTGTGTGGCGATCGCCCCCCGGCAAAGCCACACCACAAGCGCGCGCCCTCAATCGGCATGCCGGTTTTGTCCGACAGCTCGGCGAGGCCGCTGGCAACGCTGCGCCAAGCCGACTCGACGCCGTAGGTCAGGTTCGAGGGACCGGCACTGGCCTCGGCCAGAACGCCCCCGTCATCGGCCAGGGCGCGCAGGCGCGAACCTGTACCGCCGCCGTCGATCACGACAAGGGGGACATGGGATACCATCGGCCGCGCGCCTTTCCTGCACTGGCGGGTTCGATCCAAGCGTAGCCAATGGAATACCCAATGACAATACCAAAATGTAGTTTGGTATTATATATTGCAAATTGGTCTTGCTATTGGAGTTAATGTTCGAGAATGTCGGGGAAGGAACGATTCGCCGCCCTCCACGCTGTTCCTGGCGGCGGGGCGGCCCGGTCGCTCTTGATTGCCTTGGTGTGCACCTGGCGCATGCCAACGAGGCGTCACGGGGTACAAAGACGCCAGGCCACAACAAAGGGAGTGCGAGATGACGCGCATCATGAAGACCACCACGGCCACCCTGGCGCTATGCGTTGCCGGGGCCGCGGCCTTGGCGCAAGAGGCCACGCTCACCATCGAAAGCTGGCGGTCCGAGGACCAGGCGATCTGGGACGATGTCCTGATCCCCGCCTTCGAGGCCCAGCACCCGGAAATCGATGTCCAGTTCACGCCGACCTCGCCCACGGAATACAACGCGGCGCTGAACGCGCGGCTCGACGGAGGTACTGGCGGAGATCTGATCACGTGCCGGCCCTTCGACGGATCGCTCGCGCTTTACCAGCGTGGTCAGCTGTCCGACATCTCGGACCTCGACGGGCTGGACAACTTCCCGGACTTCGCCAAGGCCGCCTGGCAGACCGACGACGGAAGCGCGACATTCTGCGTGCCCATGGCCTCGGTCATCCACGGTTTCATCTACAATGCCGAGGCTTTCGAGGAACTGGGCCTGGAAGAGCCGGAGACCGTCGAGGACTTCTTCGGCGTTCTTGACGCCATCCAGGAGGACGGCACGTACACGCCGTTGGCCATCGGCTCGGCCGATCAGTGGGAAGCGGCCACCATGGCCTATACCAACATCGGGCCGACCTACTGGAACGGCGAGGAAGGCCGCCAGGCCCTGCTCGACGGGTCAGCGGAGTTCACCGATCCGCAGTTCGTCAAGCCCTTCGAGGTGATGCAGCGCTGGAACAATTACATGGGCCGTGCCTATCAGGCGCAGGGCTATACCGACAGCCAGAACCTTTTCACTTTGGGCCGCGCGGCGATCTACCCGGCCGGCTCGTGGGAGATCGGCGGCTTCAACCAGCAGGCCTTCTTCGAGATGGGCGCCTTTCCACCGCCCGTCGAGGCCGCGGGTGATACCTGCTACATCTCGGACCATACCGACATCGGCATCGGAATGAACGCGGCAAGCGACGCCCCCGAGGCCGCGCGCACCTTCCTTGAGTGGGTCGCGAGTGCCGAGTTCGCCGAGCTTTACACCAACCAGCTTCCAGGCTTCTTCTCGCTCTCGAACGCGCAGTTCGATGTCGAGGATCCACTGGCACAGGAGATGATCTCGTGGCGGCAGGAGTGCGAGAGCACGATCCGGGTTGCCCACCAGATCCTGTCGCGTGGCGAGCCCAACACATGGAACAACATGTGGGGTGTCAGCTCCAACGTGTTCAACGAGGCCTCGACCCCGCAAGAGGCCGCGCAGACCCTCCAGGCAGGTCTGGAGTCCTGGTACGAACCGCAGCAGGACTGATCCGTCCGCTCTGACAAGCCCGCCCCCACCAACCGTGGGGGCGGGCGCCCCAGCCGCGCCAAAGACGGAGGACCGGACGTGTCCGACCCAAAGACAGACAAGCCCGAGGGCGTGCCGACCCGCCCCGCAGGCCGCCGCAAGCGCCGCCGGGCCGCGGGCGCGCATATCTTCGTCTTCCTGGCGCCTGCGCTGCTGATCTATACCGTCTTCTCGATCTACCCGCTGATCGAAAGCCTGCGCCTGAGCCTTTTCGACGGGCTGGAGGATGGCACCGCCGTCTGGGCGGGTCTCGACAACTACGCCACGCTGCTTTTCGATCCCAACTGGGCGACGCAGTTCTGGCGGGCGTTCTGGAATAACCTGGTCCTCTTCTTCATTCACATGGTGGTGCAGAATCCGCTCGGGCTGCTGCTCGCCGCTCTGCTCAGCCTCGCGCCGCGCTTCGGCTCGGCCTACCGCACGCTGATCTTCGTGCCCACGCTGCTGTCAGTGGTCATCGTCGGCTTCATCTGGGAGTTGATCCTCTCGCCGCTCTGGGGTGTGTCCGAGACGCTGCTGGGCACCATTGGCCTGGCCTGGCTCTACCAGCCCTGGCTGGGGCTTGAATCCAGCGCGCTGGCGACGGTGTCACTGATCTCGGTCTGGCAATACGTGGGCATCCCGATGATGTTGATCTACGCCGCGTTGCTGTCCATCCCGGACGAACTGATCGATGCCGCGCGGGTCGATGGACTGGGCGGCTGGTCGATCTTCTGGAAGGTCAAATTGCCGCTGATCCTGCCGACCCTCGGGATCGTCGCGATCCTGACCTACATCGGCAACTTCACGGTCAGTTTCGACCTGATCTACTCGATCCAGGGGTCGCTGGGCGCGCCCAACTTCTCGACGGATGTCATGGGCACCCTTCTGTTCCGGACCTTCTTCGGCCAACAGCTTCAGGTCGGGGATACCCACATGGGCGCGACGATCGCCAGCATGATGTTTTTCATCATTCTGGTGGGGGTCACGATCTACCTGGCGCTGGTCCAGCGCCGCTTGCAACGCTACGAGATGTAGGGGACCGAGATGACCGATACCGCATCCAGCAATCGCGCGCGGGCCAGCCGCGCCAAGGGTGTCTCGACACGGGTCGCCGTGCACGGGGTGCTGGCGGGCTATACCCTTATCGCGATCTTCCCGGTGGTTCTGGTGATCCTGAATTCCTTCAAGAACCGGCGCGGCATCTTCACCGACCCGCTGGGCCTGCCCGGCGAGGGAACCTTCAGCCTTGAAGGTTATGCAACGGTCCTGACGCAGGGTGATTTCGCGACCTATTTCTCGAACTCGTTGATCGTCACGGTCACCGCGTTGTTCCTGATCCTGCTGCTGGGCGCCATGGCTGCCCATGCGCTCGCCGAATACCGGTTCCGCTTCAATACACTGCTGGGCATCTACCTGATCCTGGGGATCATGGTGCCGATCCGGCTGGGCACCGTGGCCATCCTGGAGCTGATGGTGGACCTGAACCTGGTCAACACGCTGCTGGCCCTGATCCTGGTTTACACGGCCCAGGGGCTGCCGGTGGCCGTCTTCATCCTGACGGAATTCATGCGCACCCTGTCGCGCGACATCAAGGACTGCGCGCGTGTCGACGGGCTAAGCGAATACCGCATCTTCTTCGAGGTGGTCGTGCCGCTGATCCGGCCGGTTCTGGCAACGGTCGCGGTGTTTTCCATGATCCCGATCTGGAATGACCTATGGTTCCCGCTGATCCTCGCTTCGGGGGATGCCACCAAGACCGTGACCCTGGGCGTGCAGCAGTTCATCGGGCAATACACGGTGAACTGGAGCGCGGTGCTCGCCTCTCTCTCGATCGCCATCCTTCCCGTCCTGGGGCTTTACGCCCTGTTCTCGCGCCAGCTTATCGCCGGCATCACATCGGGCGCCGTCAAGGGCTGACCCCGCACCACCCGGAGGTTCGAAGAAGTGTCCGAACTCACGCTACAAGACGTCCGCAAGTCCTATGGCGAGGCCAAGGTGATCCACGGCGTCGACCTGCAAATCAAGGACGGTGAATTCGTCGTCTTCGTCGGCCCTTCAGGCTGTGGCAAGTCCACCCTGTTGCGCATGATCGCGGGGCTGGAATCCATCACCGGCGGTGATGTCGTCATCGGCGGCGAGCAGGTCAATGATATCGCCCCCGCCGACCGTGGCATCGCCATGGTGTTCCAGTCCTACGCGCTTTACCCGCACAAGGATGTCTACGGCAACATGGCCTTTGCCCTGCGCCACGCGGGCGAGGACAAGGCCGTGATCGAAGACCGGGTCCGCAAGGCCGCGGATATCCTGGGGCTTCAGGACTTGCTCAAACGTCGGCCCAAGGAGCTTTCGGGCGGCCAGCGCCAGCGCGTTGCCATCGGCCGCGCCATCGTGCGCGATCCGGAGATATTCCTGTTCGACGAGCCTCTGTCGAACCTCGACGCGGCGCTGCGCGTGCAGATGCGGGTGGAAATCCTGCGGCTTCATCAGCGGCTCGAGACCACGATGGTCTATGTCACACACGATCAGGTCGAGGCGATGACCCTGGCCGATCGCATCGTGGTGCTGCGCGACGGCCGGATCGAGCAGGTAGGTACGCCGCTGGAACTCTATCATCACCCCGAGAACCGCTTCGTCGCGGGCTTCATCGGGTCTCCTAGGATGAATTTCCTGGCGGCCGAGCGTAGCGGCGACGGCACCACGGTTACGACCCAAGGCAGCGCCCCCATAGAGGTTCCGGTCTCGCCCCGGGACACGCAGGGCCCCGTGACGCTGGGTATCCGGCCCGAGCATGTCGAGTTGGTCGCGCCAGGGGCGGGCGATCTGGACGCCCGTGTCCTTGTGGCCGAGCGCCTGGGCGGCGAGACGTTCCTGCATTTCGATCTGGGTGACGAGGGGGACTTCGTGGTCAAGACGGATGGCGGCGCCACCCACCAAAGCGGCGACACCGTGGGCCTGTCCTTTCCGCCCGAGGCGCTGCATCTCTTCGATGCCGAGGGCATGGCTTTCGCGCCGCGCGAACGGCACGCCCTGATCGGCTGACGCAAAGGACCATTCCATGCCCAGCAACACCGACGACCTTCGCGCCCTCGTCTCAGAAGGGCGCAACCCGAACAGCGCGGACCTGGATCGGCTGTCGTCGCGCCAGATCGTCGAGGTGATGAACACCGAGGATGCAGGGGTCGCGTCCGCGGTCGGGTCCGAACTGGACGCCATCGCGGCTGCCGTGGATCGCATTGTCGCGGCCTTCCGCGCCGGGGGACGGCTGATCTACATCGGCGCTGGCACCAGCGGGCGGCTGGGTGTGCTGGATGCCTCCGAGTGCCCGCCGACCTATTCCGTGCCGCCCGGCATGGTGATCGGCCTGATCGCGGGGGGGGATCACGCGATCCGTCATTCGGTCGAGGATGCCGAGGATGACCACGCGCAGGGCGCGGCGGATCTGGACGGGGTCCGGGTCGGTCCCGACGACGTGGTCGTGGGCATCGCGGTCAGCGGCAAGACCCCCTACGTTCTCGGCGCGCTGGACCGGGCGCGGGCGGTCGGGGCGGGCACCGTGGCGCTGTGCTGCAACCCCGGCGCCCCGGTCACCGAGATTGCCCAGATCGCCATCTGCCCGGTCGTCGGCCCCGAGGTCCTGACCGGCTCGACCCGGCTCAAGTCAGGCACGGCGCAGAAGATGGTGCTGAACATGCTGTCGACCGCCAGCATGGTGCGGATCGGCAAGAGCTATGGTAACCTGATGGTCGATGTCGCCATCTCGAACGACAAGCTGGCCCGGCGCGCTGCGGGCATCGTTCAGGATGCCACCGGCTGCACCGCCAACGAGGCCGAAGCGGTGCTGGCTGCCAGCGGCCGCAAGGTGAAACTGGCGATCCTGATGCAGATCAGCGGTCGCGACGCCGAAACCGCGCAGGCGCACCTGGAATCTGCGCGCGGTGTTTTGCGCGACGCGCTGGCCGCCGGCGAACCCTAGCCTTCATGCCCCTTGAGGCGGACTTCGTCTGCGTCCGGTTTTCCCGGACGCCCCCGATTGCAGGTTGCAGGGTGTTCGGAGCGATGGGCTCGCGAGGCAGCGAGGCCGCCAGCCGGGGCCGACCGGCCCCCGGTCGATCGGAGCGCTGCGGGGGCAAAGCAGGGTAACACCGGCGCGAGGGGTTTAAATGCAGCAGAACATGCATAACTTCTAATATGACACGCGACCAAGCGAGGAGCGATCATGACGGACAAGAGCAAGAGCATAGAAAACCTGCAGACAGCACTGGCGATGGAGTTGACCGCGGTCAATCAGTATTTGCTGCACGCACACACCCTAGAGGATTGGGGGCTCGACAAGCTGGCAAGCCGCATGCGCGAGGAGATGCAAGAGGAACTCGGCCATGCCGGGCAGTTCATTGACCGCATCATGTTTCTTGGGGGCACGCCCGAGTTGAGCGCGACAAAGACACCCAAGATGGCAGAAGACCTGAAAAGCCTCTTCGAGGCTGACAAGACAGAGGAAAAAGGGGCCATCGAGTTCTACAGCAAGGCAGCGCAAGACGCGGCCGGGGCGAACGATATCGGAACCCGTTCCCTGTTCGAGACCATCGTGATGGACGAAGAGGGCCACTGGGACTGGCTCGACCGCCAGCTTGCGACTTTGAAGCGGATGGGCGAGCCGGCTTTCATGTCGATTTACATGAGCGGACAAAGCGCGGGTGGCCAAGACGCCTAGCGCCGCCCGAAGAGCTGTGCCGCGTCATCCAGGCAGCCGGATGCTGCCGGTGTGTGCCTTGACGGCAAAATCCTCTCTCGCACTGGTTGAACCGGCTGCATGACGCTTGACCACAGTGTCCGATCACACCGGATGAAAGGAGCAAACATGACCGAGAAAGAGCAATATATCGAAAAGGCAAAGGCAAAACTGGATCAGTGGAACGCCGAAATCGACAGGGTTCAGGCCAAGGCCAAAGCCGCCGAGGCGGACGCGAAAATCGAATACCAGAAGCAACTCGAAGAGATGCGCGTCAAGCGCGATGAAGCCGAAGCCAGGTTGAAAGAGCTTCGTGACGCCAGCGATGACGCCTGGACCGACATGAAGGCCGGGTTCGACAGGGCCTGGGACAGCCTTTCCAGCGCCTTCGACACTGCCATGGCCCGTTTCAAGTAGGACGCCATTCGCAGGGTTCCGTGAAAGGGTTCGGTGCCGCGCGGCGTGCAATCTGTTTGCACCAAGAGCCACGGCACAGGACTTGTCCGCCTTTGCCACCGACAGAACAGGGGCGCGCCTGACTGGGCCGCCCCTGTGTCGCCTCGGTGTTTCACAGCAAGATGAAGAATTCACCTCGGGGCGCAGAACGATCTCGGCATCGCCGGGCACTGGTCTGCGTCGTCAACCTCCAAAGAGCCCGTTTTCCTTGGCTCCCCCGGGCAATGACACCGAGTCTAGCCGTCGCGCGGCGCTACGCTGTCGCCCCCGGCCAGCCCCGCCGAGGGGTAGAGCACGACGCGATCCCCTTCGTCCAGACCGCTTCGGACCTGCGCGACGACCCCGTTGTTGCGGCCCAGTTCGACCTGGGTCAGCCGGGCGATACCCCCGTCATCAACCGCAAAGACCGCCCAGCCACCACCATCGCGGAACAGGGCCGCACTCGGCACCCTCAGCGTGCTGTCGCTCTGCCAGATGACGATCCGGGCCTCGACGCGAAAGCCGTGCCCAAGGCTGGCGCGCGCTTCGGCCGGAGTGTCGAAGCGCACGTCAACGCTGACCCGCTGTTCCTCGACCCCAAGGGCGGACACCTTGGTGATCGCCGTGGGTGCGATGCGGGCGACCGTGCCATGCAGGGTTGCCGGACCGCCCCAGTCCTCGATCAGGACCGGGTCGCCCCGGCTGACCTGAACCGCATCTGACGAGATCAGGTCGACGACCAGCTCGAGGCCCGTCTCGATATCGCCGATTTCCAGCACCGGGGCGCCCGCCGGCAGAACCGCCTCGCTTTCCTGGACTACACGCAGGATGCGCCCGTCGATGGGTGCGCGCAGGGGGATCGCGTCCTCGAAACCGTTCCCCACTGCTTCCGAGAGGGCCAGGTCGTCGAACCCGATGAGCCGGGCCCGCGCATTGGCCAATTCGGCCTGGCGCATGGCGATGGCCGCCTCGGCGGTCTGCAGCGCGGCCTCGGTCGCGCGGGCATTGGTTTCGGCGCGTTCCAGCGCTGCCCGGCTGACCGTCCCGCTTTCGGCCAGCTGCCGGGCGCGGTCCAGGTCCGTCTCGGCCAGGTCATGGGCGGCGGCGGCGGAATTGCGGTCGGCCTCGGCAACGCGCAGGGCGGCCTGGGCGGCGTCCACCGCTGCCAGCGCCTGTTCGCGGGTGCGCACGTCCAGAGCCGCCGGGTTGGTCGGACGCATCTGCGCCACGATCGTTTCGCGCGCTGTCACCGGGTCGCCCGCTTCGACCGTCACCCGCTGCAACATGCCCGCAACGGGCGTCGAGACCACGTAAATCTCGTGCACCCGCGTACGCCCGTCCTCGGCAATGGTCACCTGCATCGGGCCGCGGTCGACCGTAGCCATGTCCACAAGGGTCGGCTGGGGCCAGAAGGCCGCGGTCAACGTGCCAACCACCAGAAGGGCGGCGATCGCGCTCAGGGCCAATCGCGATCTTCTCTTGGCGCGGGTCATGGGTCACTCCCTTGTCTTCAGGGCGCTGATCAGGTCAGCGCGGTCCAGGTCACGCTTGACCAGCAGGCCCGAAATCAGGGCCGCCGACAAGACCACCAGCGCGGCATTGCCATAGGCGCTGGGTTCGAATCCCAGCGTGATCGTGTAGATATCGGTCGAATAGGCGGCCATGATCAATTGCGACAAACCGTGGCCGAGCAGCGTGCCGATGGGCAGGGCGACCAGCGTGATCACCGCCAGTTCGCCCAACAGGACGAAGGCGGTTTCCCCCTTGGAGAAGCCCAGCACCCGCAGGCTGGCCAGGTCGCGGGCGCGTTCGGCATGCGCAATGCGGGCGGCATTGTAGACGATGCCGTAGGTGATGACGAAGGCCAGCACCCCCATGACGTAGCGCGACGACCCGGCCCCCTCGTTCATGACCTTGCGAAAGGCGGATTCCGCCTCGGCCTTGATGGTGACACCGGCGACCATCGGCAGGCCCTTGAGCCATTCAGTGATCTCGTCGCGCTTGCCCGGGTCGATGCGCAGGTAGGCACCCGTCACGCGGCCCGGTTCCTTGAGCGCGCGATTGAGCGCGTCCAGCTCGATAAAGGCGGGGGTGCCGAAGAAACTGTCGGCGATGGCCGCCACGGGCAATTCAAGGGTCGGACGGCGTCCGTCGCGAACCTCGACCGTGATCCTGTCGCCAGCGCGGATGTCGAGCTTGGCGGCAAGCGTGGTGGACAGGATCAGCCCGTCCTCGCGCATGGGGATCGCCTGCTTGTCGCTGTCGATGGCGCGCGACAGGCGCGCATCGGTCGGTTGCCCCTGAATCGAGCCGCGATGGGTATGGCGCCCGTTGCGCAGGATGGCCGGGACAAAGCGCACCGGTTCCGCCTGCCAGACCCCGTCGCGGGTGGCGATTTCATGCAGGGCCCCGCGTTCGATCGGCCCCGCGAAACTGATTGTCAGATCGGATCGGTCCACCACGGTGAAGGTGGTATCGAGCGTATCCTCGAAGGCGATGAAGGTGGACAGCATCGACCCTGACAGCGCCATGCCGCAGGCGATCCCGATCATCGCTCCACCCATGCGGAGTGGCTGCCGGGTGATCCGGCGCAGCACCATGCGCGAGGGCTGGTCTAACAGCCTTGCGATGCTCTGCCCGATGCGGCCGCTGCGGCTGTAGTCGGCGGGGGCGGGCGGGTGCATGGCATCTGCGGGCGTCAGGGCGAAGACCCGGCGCAGCACCAGCAACCCGCCACCTGACGCGGCCAGGATGCTGGCCGTTACGCCGATGGCGAAAGAAGCCGGGTCGAGCCGGAACAGCAGGAAGGGAAACTTGAAATATTGCAGGTAGAGCTGCACCATCGCGCGCCCTCCGGCGATGCCCAGAAGGCAGCCCAGGATCGCCCCTCCCGCCGCGATGACCAGCACCAATTTCAGGTAATGCGCGCCGACCTCCGCATTGGAGTAGCCAAAGGCCTTGAGCAGGCCGATTTCTTCGCGTTCGGACTGCACCATTCGGCCGATCACGATGTAGAGAAGGAAGGCGGCCACAGCCAGGAACAGCGGCGGCACGGTATTGGCGGTGCTGCGCAAGCCGTTGATTTCCTCGGTGACGAACTGGTTGGAATACTGGTCCTCGATGCCATAGGCCCCGCGTCCTCCCCAGGGGTCTAGAATGCGGTCGATCTCGGCCAGGACGACCTGCTTGTCGGCCGCGCGGGTCAGAGCGAACAGCGCCTCGTTGAAGGCGCCCCCCATGTCAAAGAGCGCGGCCATGGCATCGCGTCCCATCCAGATGACGCCGAAGCGGCTGTCGTCGGGGACCATCTCGCCCGGCGCGGCGATGTAGAGGAACTCGGGCGATTGCGCTAGGCCGACGACCTGCAAGGCCCGGCGCGTGCCGTTCAGCGTCGCCAGAAGCGTGTCGCCCGGGGCAAGACCATGGGCCTTGGCAAACCCCTCGACGAGCAGGATCTCGTCCGGGCGCGCGGGGTCGGGCATCCGGCCCGCCGACAGAAAGGTGGCGTTCAGGGCGGCAGTGCCGTTTTCGGGCAGCGACACCGCCCGTGCCTGCACGGGTGCCGCACGGTCGGGAATGTCCACCAACGCCGCGCCGACGACACGGGACTGCACGCGGGCCACGCCGTTGATTTCGCTGAGGGGGGGCATCATGTGCGAAGGTGCCCGCGCCACCGGCGCAAAGACATCCGTCAGCCGGTACCGGTCGTAGTAGGCGTCGCGCGTGCTCTCCAGCGTGGTCACCAACCCGGACATCATAACCTGCAGCATCACGCCCATGGCGATGACCAGCCCGATGGCGATGGCCTGCCCCTTCATGCGCCATAGATCGCGCAGCAGCTTGTGGGTGAGGGGGCTCACCAGTGGATCTCCGCCGCACTCTTGCGGGTCGTGTTGGTAATGGTATCGCGGATGCGGCCATCGGCAAAATGCAGTACCCGGTGGGCAAGGTCGGCTGTGGCCGCCGCATGGGTCACGATCAGGACGGTGGTGCCCAGCTTTGCATTCACGTCCGTGAGAACCTTGAGAACCGCGCGGCCGGTGGCGCTGTCCAGCGCGCCGGTGGGTTCGTCGCAGAACAGCACCTGTGGCTGCTTGGCGACGGCGCGGGCGATGGCGACGCGCTGCTGTTCGCCACCAGAGAGTTGCGCCGGAAAGTGGTCGATCCGTTCGGTCAGGCCGACCAGGTGTAGTGCCTCTTCCGCCGCCATGGGATCAGCGGCGATTTCCGTCACCAGTTCGACGTTTTCGCGGGCAGTCAGGCTGGGCATCAGGTTGTAGAACTGGAAGACGAAGCCGACGTGCGCACGTCGATAGCGTGTCAGCTGGCGGTCGGTCATCGCGGTGATTTCGCGGCCCTTGTAGTGGGC
>Ga0102925_1001426_pt1 | contig 13238 bp, 13 predicted proteins | sample SalPonR1_A_D1_MG_FD_78216 | JGI IMG/M metagenome (GOLD analysis project Ga0102925, IMG submission 78216) | Salt pond soil microbial communities from South San Francisco under conditions of wetland restoration - Salt Pond MetaG R1_A_D1_MG | ecosystem: Environmental > Aquatic > Marine > Intertidal...
GAACATTTCCCGGCTGAAGCTAAAGAAAAAGCTCAGGAAATGATTTCTAACCTGATTAAAGCCTACGAGAACAGAATAGATAACCTAAGCTGGATGGGCGAAGAGACCAAGAAAAAAGCTAAAGAAAAACTAGGAACTACAACTATTAAAGTTGGTTATCCAGATGAATGGAAAGATTATAGCGATCTTGAAATTGTGAATGTTGAAAACGGTGGTTCTTTTTTCCAAAATATGATGAACTCCAGCAAATGGAGGGTAGCCGATAACATGAGCGATCTTGGTCAACCCGTAGATAAAAGCGAATGGTTTATGCCACCACAAACCGTAAATGCTTATTACAACCCAAGTTATAACGAAATTGTATTCCCTGCAGCTATTCTTCAGCCCCCTTTTTACGACTATAAAGCTGATGCCGCTGTAAACTACGGTGGAATTGGAGCTGTAATTGGCCACGAAATCTCTCACGGATTTGATGATAGTGGCTCCCGTTTTGATGCGGAAGGAAACCTTAATAATTGGTGGACCGATGAAGATCTAAAACAATTTGAAGCCCTGGGAAAAGATCTTGCCGATCAATACAGCGATATCGAAGTGCTGGATAGCGTTTACATTAACGGACAATTTACTTTAGGTGAAAATATTGGTGATCTTGGAGGAGTTAACGCTGCTTACGATGGTTTACAAATTCACCTTGAGGAACACGGAGATCCCGGAAAGATTGATGGTTACACCCCAGAGCAACGTTTCTTCCTTTCATGGGCTACCGTTTGGAGAACCAAAATGCGTGATGAAGCCTTGAAAAATAAGATCAAGACAGATCCTCACTCTCCAGGAATGTACCGTGCTTATGTTCCTTTGCAGAATATAGATGCCTTTTATACTGCTTTTAATATTGAAGAAGGAGATAAAATGTATGTAGCACCAGAAGACCGAGTTAAGATCTGGTAATAAGATTTCTTCGGAAATTTGATGAAAATATTAGACCTCACAGGTTATGGAAACCTGTGAGGTCTTTTTAATTTATCGTCATCCTGAATTTATTTCAGGATCTAAGATGTTGATATTCAAATCATGTTAGAATCCCGAAGTAAATTCGGGATATATTCAGCTTGACGATTTTAGAAACTTTTCAAAGATTAAAAATTTCTATTCAAAATGCAGAAAAGCATCTTCAAGATGCTCTACCTGTATTCCGGCTTTATTCTTAATTATTGCAATAATATCAAACCGGGTTTCCAGGTCTAATTGGTGATCATTTAAAAAAAAATCGGCAGCCTTTACGAGCTGCCGAATTTGTTTAGGCTTTACAAAGCTTTGCGGGTCCCCAAAATCGGGTGTACTTCTTGTTTTTACTTCCACTACTACCATGATATCATTTTTCTGGGCTAAAATGTCTATTTCCGCTTTGTTATAAACATAATTTGTAGCCAGAATTTCATAGCCCTTTTTTAAAAGGTGTTCTAAAGCAAGGCGTTCACCCAATTCCCCCAATGCATTATGCTTAGCCATAGGTGAATTTAGAATTTTATGCAGGTTTACGACAAGGGGGATTTCCCGTAAAAAATACTCATTTTCTAATTGTGCTACTACAAACCCATAACCCAGGTTTAAAACTACAAATTTACCAGCCTGGCTGTTAGTAGTAGAACTTCTTTAGAAATACTAAAATTAGAAACATTTCTGGCAGCCAACCCGTGTTTTCCAAGAATTTGATGTGTATTTTTGAGGAGTTGCGTACCTTTGCAGCTTCATTAAATTTTAAGATAAATGAGCAATACTCCACAGCGATATACTATTACCGCAGCATTACCTTACACCAACGGCCCCATACATATTGGGCATCTTGCAGGTGTTTATGTTCCAGCCGATATTTATGCCCGTTATTTACGAATGCAGGGCAACGATGTGGCTTTTGTTTGCGGAAGTGATGAGCACGGAGTACCTATTACCATAAAAGCAAAGAAAGAAGGCGTTACTCCACAGGATATCGTAGATAAATACGATGGCATCATCAGGAAATCTTTCAATGATTTTGGAGTTTCTTTTGATAATTACTCCAGGACTTCTGCTAAAGTACATCACGATACCGCTTCTGGGTTTTTCAAAAAAATGTATGAAGACGGAAAGTTCATTGAAGAAACTACGCAACAGCTTTACGACGAAAAAGCAGGACAATTTCTGGCCGACAGGTTTGTAACGGGAACCTGCCCGAAATGCGGAAACGAAGAAGCCTATGGCGACCAGTGTGAAAGCTGCGGAACTTCGCTAAACGCAACTGATCTTATAAATCCAAAATCGGCTATTACCGGGGAAGTACCGACTTTAAAAGAAACCCGTCACTGGTTTTTACCTTTAGATCAATACCAGGAATGGCTGGATGAGTGGATCGTAAAAGGCCACGCCCACGACTGGAAAAGTAATGTGCACGGGCAGGTGAAATCCTGGTTAAATGATGGTTTGCGCGCAAGAGCCGTAACCCGCGATCTGGATTGGGGAATTCCTGTGCCTGTTGAAGGTGGTGACGGCAAAGTACTTTATGTTTGGTTTGATGCGCCTATTGGCTATATATCTTCTACCAAAGAATGGGCAGAACGCGAAGGCAAAGACTGGGAGCCTTACTGGAAAGACGAAAACACCAAATTAGTACACTTTATAGGAAAAGACAATATTGTATTTCACTGTATCATTTTTCCGGTGATGCTAAAAGCACACGGCGATTATATTTTACCTGAAAATGTTCCGGCAAACGAATTTCTAAACCTGGAAGGAAAAAAATTGTCTACCTCCAAGAATTGGGCGGTTTGGTTACACGAATACCTGGAGGATTTTCCAGATCAGCAGGACGTATTGCGTTATGTATTGACTGCAAATGCACCTGAAGCTAAAGACAACGATTTTACCTGGAAAGATTTCCAGGCCAGAAACAATAATGAGTTGGTTGCCGTTTTTGGAAACTTTATAAACCGGGTAGTTGTACTTACTAATAAATATTACTCCGGAATTGTTCCAAAACCAAATGATTATTCTGAAGTTGATGAGCAAACCATTGCAGAGCTAAAAGCTTATCCTGCGGTGATTGCAAGTTCTATTGAAAAATACCGTTTCCGTGAAGCGCAAGGCGAATTAATGAATTTAGCTCGCTTAGGAAATAAGTACCTGGCTGATGAAGAACCCTGGAAACTGATTAAGACCGATGAAGAACGGGTAAAGACCATAATGTATGTGGCTTTACAAATCGCTTCAGCATTAGCTACTTTAAGCGAACCTTTTTTACCGTTTTCTTCAGCGAAACTTCAAAAAATGCTGAATTTCACCGATGCTGAAAATAAGCTCTCTGGGGAAGAATATTCACAATGGGATAAGATCGCTACCCGCGATTCTTTACTTCCGGCAGGGCATCAAATTGGGAAAGCAGAATTGCTTTTTAGCAAAATAGAAGATGCTCAAATTCAACAACAATTAGAGAAACTGGAAGCTACAAAAACAGCTAATGCTGCTGAGGATAAAGTGGTAGAACCACAAAAAGAAACCGCCACTTTCGAAGATTTCACCAAAATGGATTTACGCGTGGGAACTATTACTGAAGCCCATAAGATGCCAAAAACCAAAAAATTAATGGTGATAAAAGTAGACACCGGGCTGGATCAAAGAACAGTGGTTTCAGGAATCGCAGAACATTATAAGGCTGAAGAAATTATTGGTAAAAAAGTAACTGTTTTAGCCAATTTAGCTCCAAGAAAACTGCGCGGCGTAGAAAGCGAGGGAATGATCTTAATGACAGAAAATTCAGCCGGAAAATTAGTATTTGTAAACCCTGATGAAGAGGCCGTTGAACCGGGTGCGACCATCAACTAATTTTATTTACAAATCATAGATTAACCTTTGGTTTTTTGAGAAATTAGTTTTTCAAAAAGCTAAAGGTTTTTTGTTTTTATCCTTTTACTTTTTTTGGGCATATACTCAATAAATTTACTACTCCTTACATTAAATATAAATTAGGCCTGGTTTTTGATAATTTTTTGAAGACTAATTACCAAAATTTAACTTATGCCTAAATTTCTACAATTATTTGCACTTTTCATTCTATTAGTTTCATTCTCTGGCCGGGTAAATAGCCAAAATACTGAAGCAAAATTGGTGGAAAATCTAGTGGACTATAAACTTCAGAAAAAAGAGGTTGCCTACTTACACTTAAATAAGTCACATTATCTAAAAAATGAGCAACTAGGTTTTACCGCCTATATTCTAAACGAATTTGAACATACTCCAGATCCTAATGATTCTAATTTGTATGTCACCATAAAAAATGAGAAAGACAGTCTCATTAGAAAGGATATGTACCTCATCAAAAATGGTACTACCTCCGGAGTTATAGACATAGATTCAACCTTTAAAGCCGGTCAATATACCATCTCTGCATTTACCAACCACATGCTGAATTTTGATGAACCTTATCATTTTTCTGAAAATTTTAAAGTTCTTAGCACTAACAGTACCCCAAAGAAACCTGAGGTTTTTCCAGCTAAAATAGACCTTCAATTTTTACCGGAAAGCGGGCATTTCCTAAATAATACCATAAACAATGTTGGGGTTATAGCCACCAATAGTTTTGGACAGGGACTGGGAAATGGAAAGGTAATTATCAAAGATGAAAGTGCAGCGATACTTAGTATCGTTGATTTAAACCAATTTGGAATCGGTAAATTCTCCTTTATTCCGAAAAAGACTGAATCTTACACCGCAGTCTTTTCATATAAGGGAAAAGAAGTGCCTATCTCGTTTTCCCCAAAAATAGATGCTGAAGGCTTTATTCTTTCGGTTTCCGAAAAAGAAGCTGAATTAGAAATATTAATAAAAACTAACGACCGCAGTCTCCCGTTTTTTCAATCGGAAAAATTCTTCCTGATAGCACAGGATAATGACAATTTCTACAATTTTGATGTACAGTTTAAAGATTTTACAACCGCTTCAGTAGTTCTCAATTTAAATGAGTTGGCCCCGGGTATGAACATTTTTACGCTGTTTAATGAAAAAATGCAGCCTATTGCCGAACGCTTGTATTTCAACCACAAACATTTTGCTGCTGAAACTCCCGCAAGCATCCATACAACTTCAATAGGTGATTCTTTACAGGTTGAAATTCCATTTGATACCGAAAAAGAAGGTAGAATTAGCGTTTCCATTCTTCCCGATAATACCACCTCATACCAGCGCAACCATAATATCCTCTCTTATATTCACCTAAAACCTTATATAAATGGAACTATAGAAAACGCAGCCTGGTATTTTACCGATATAAATTCGAATAAAAAGCAAGCTTTGGATAAGTTGCTATTAACCAAAGGCTGGAGCAGCTATAACTGGAAAAAGATTTTTAATCAAAATATTCCGGAAACTTATTTGCTGGATAAGTTTTCATTCAAGGCAAGTATCGCCGAGAGGGATCTTAGAAGAAAAAATTTACGCTATATGTTGCATAGCGATGAGATGAATCCTCCGAATATAATTGAAATCCCGGAAGGCGCTGACTCTTTTATTTATGATGACTACATACCTGTGAATGGTGAAAATCTTAAAATTTCAAGGATTACCAGGAAAAATAATTTAATGCCCGCAAAATTGAACATTACTTTTGAACCTAATCATTTTCCGGAATCACGTTTTACCGGTAAGCCTTTCCAGCTTAGATCGCAAAATTATAGAAAAAAGCAGGATAAAAAGTTAAATTACTATGAAGGCTTAAATGCTGATGCTGAAACCCTGGAAACAGTTCAATTAGTAGGAAAAAGCAATAAAGCAATAGACAGAAAAAGGGAGTTAGAACAGCATAGGTACGGCAGAGTTAAAGTAATTACAGAAAAAGATATAAACATCTATTTTACGCTGGCAGATTTGCTAATAAGTCAAAATATCAATGTGAATAATTCCCCTAATAATTTTAGGGCAACATCTAATATTAATGCAGTACAGGGCGCTTCTCTTGCAGATATGAATCCTGCACAGCAGACGGTACTTGGAAGACAAACGAAAATCGATAGTGGAATGCTTTTCTACCTGGACGATGTGCCTATGCAAGATGCTAATATGTTTTATAATTTTCCATTGACACAAGTAGATTTTGTTGAAATAAATAAAACAGGCCTGGGCAGCGGGTTGCTAGGTTCTAATGGTAGCATAAAAGTATACACTAAACGGGATTCCCATTTTTCTTCCAGTGATATAAACCGTATTCAGGAGTTTGAAATTCCGGTAGCTTATGCTAAAGACAAGGAATATTACGTGCCAAAATACGAAAATACTTCAGATGAATTTTTCCAGCATTATGGCGTAATTGATTGGATCCCGGAAGTTCAATTTGAAGAAGGGAAAGCAGCAGTCATAAACTTTAAAGAACCCGAAGTTGATTATCAACTAATCATAGAAGGAGTTACCAGTGAGGGAGATTTAATTCACAGTGTACTACAGGTTCAAAAATAATTACTGATTTTTGCAGCATAAGAAACTGTAATTTAATTTTGCTGGTTCAAAAATGCTCAAAATCGCCTACCATCCTATCTACAAACATCCTTTACCTGAGGGACACCGTTTCCCGATGGAAAAATATGAGTTGTTGCCCAGGCAATTACTTCACGAAGGAACTTGTAGTGAAGACAATTTTTTTGAACCAGACTTTCCCGAGGAAAAATATATTCTCAATGTTCACGATGCTGATTATTTTAAACGTTTACGCGATCTAAACCTAAGCAAAAAAGAAATCAGAAAAAGCGGGTTTCCACTTTCAGAAGCATTAGTAAAGAGGGAAATGATCATTGCCGATGGCACCATGAAAGGAGTCCAATATTCTTTAGAAAACGGGATTTCCTTCAATATTGCAGGAGGCACACATCACGCTTATACAGATCGTGCAGAGGCTTTTTGTTTATTGAATGATCAGGCAATTGCTGCAAGGTATCTTCAGCAGAAAAAATTAGCAAATAAAATTCTTATTGTAGACCTGGACGTTCACCAGGGAAATGGTACCGCCGAGATTTTTCAGGATGACGATTCAGTTTTCACCTTTTCTGTGCACGGAAAAGGCAATTATCCCTTTAAAAAAGAAAAGTCAGACCTCGATATTGAAGTGCCTGATGGAAGTGGCGATGACTACTATTTAAAACTTTTAAGAGAAAATTTGCCCGATTTAATCGAAGACCAGAAACCCGATTTCATTTTTTACTTAAGCGGTGTAGATATTTTAGAGACCGATAAACTCGGCCGACTTTCCTGTACGGTTAAAGGTTGTAAAGAAAGAGACAGGTTCGTTTTGCAAACCTGTCACGATCTTGACATTCCCGTACAATGTAGTATGGGCGGCGGATATTCTAAAGAAATAAAAGTGATTATAGAAGCTCACGCCAATACTTACCGCCTGGCCCGCGAAATCTATTTTTGACCTAATAAAAGCAGCTCATTGCAGATTACTTCGGTAATATAGTGTTTGGTCCCATCTTTATCATCCCAGCTGCGGGTAGTAAGCTTTCCTTCTACTCCAACTTCTTTTCCTTTATTTACATATTTCTCAATCAATTCTGCGGTTTTGCCCCAGGCCACAATATTATGCCATTGCGTATCGGTTATACGTTCCCCGCTAGCATTTTTATAATTTTCATTGGTGGCTACAGAGAATTTAGCCAATTTTTTACCAGATTCCAGGTTTACGATTTCAGGCTCTCTTCCCACATTCCCGATCAACTGTACTTTGTTTCTAATAGTGCTCATAACGTATTAATTTAAAAAGCTGAAAATCATTAGTTCATTTCAACAGGACAAACATAGAGCGGAAATCCATCAGTAATCGGTTGGTAATTATTTGTTTACATTTAAAGACGTTTGTAAACGTTTGTAAACAATTGCTATTAGATAGTTTATTCAGCTTAGCAAACATCATAAGGTTTCTGAAGTCTAATAGAAAAAAGTAGTATAATTTAGATTATTATAAAGAATCTTTCAAAATATTTCATTTATATTTAGCTTTTAGTAATTTTTTGATAAATTTTAGCCTTTGGGTATAAGCTGTAATTCCTAACACTTTAATTATTGAAGATGACAGTGATCAATTTCAGTTTAGCGTAGAATAAAATTTCATCAATTCATCAATTCATCAATCAAAAACTATGTACAAAAAACTACTCTTTTTAGCATTTACCATTTTTTTCGTAGCAAATTCTTATAGTCAATTAAATGTAAGCTACCATCAATCTAACCTTCCTTTTATTGGGATAGGCTACGATATAAATGAACGCCTTACTCCAGAATTAAGATTGGGTACCGATCAATTTATTTCAGATTTATCAATAGAAGCTGTGCTTACCTATAAGTTCCTTAAAAAAGAAGATTACGATTTTTATGCAGGTCTGGGATATAGAGTTAACGCTTTTGAAGGACTTGTAGCACCGGTTGGGCTAAACTTTTACCCATTTCATGAAAAGAAATTCGGATTTCATATAGAAGCCGCGCCTATTCTGCTTGATGCTGATATACTTAGAGGAAGCTTTGGGATTCGCTACCGCTTTCTTTAGATACTTAGCAAATTACCAGCGCATTCTCAAAACATGTTTAATTTTATTCAAATCTCCATTATCAAATAAAAATTATGAGAAAAATTATAATGATTGTCTTCATTATTCTATTGGCAACACTTGAGGGAAAAGCACAGAATTTAGAAGTCGGATTTGGACTGGGAACAGGTTCAGCATATATCTTTGAAAATACCGATAGTGGTATTGATATTGATTACTCATTACCCTTTAGTTCATATCTTGATATAAAATATTCAAAACCTGATTCTTATTTCGGTCTTAAACTTAAATTTCAATATTTGAACTCCGCAATTGAAGGTAGAAATTGGAAAAGTTCAAATGAGCCTATCAATGGCGAGGTGACTTCATTAACTTCTATGATCTTGTTGGAGCACCTGAAAGAAGAGAACAAATGGAATTTTGGTTATAATTTTGGGCTTGGATATACGCACCAGGAATTTAGACAGGATTTTCTTAATTTTTCTCCGGTAGTTGATCGTAATTTTATGAGTGTCAATTTCTCCGGAATTATCAATTCTAAACTGAATGACAAGTTAGGCCTGCAATTAGAACCCACTTTACTTTGGACTGATCCTGTAGGCTCGTTTAGAGAAAGCGATAAATGGCAAATTGCAGGTGAAGACCTGAGTATTTTAATGCAAATAGGAATTAAATATAAAATTCATTAGGCTATCTGCGACTCAATTATTTAGAGGAAATCCCTTTTATCGTTTGAAGTTGTTATTCTCTATAAGAAAGCCTTTATTGTAGAAAAAAGATAATGCAAGAAGAACCTAAAGTTTGGTATGCCTGTTACGGTTCCAATTTATTAGAAGAGCGTTTTAGCTGTTATATAGGTGGCGGTCGCCCGGCAAATGCCAAACGTGTTTACCCCGGTTGTACCAATAAAACACTCCCTAAAAAATCTAAAGGAATTACCATTAATGGAGAACTCTATTTCGCTAAATCCTCCGAAACCTGGAGTGGTGGTGGCGCCGGATTTATCCAATCAGACTTCGATAAAAGCATAGAAACCCTGGGGAGAATGTACCTCATCACCCAACAGCAATTTGTTGATTTGGTACAACAGGAAATAAAACTGGAAGGCGATTTTGATATCGATCTTCAACATGTAATTGAAAATCGTAGCCTGGATATGAAAAATAATTCCTGGTACGGGAAAATTATCTACCTGGGTGAAGATGAAGCTTACCCTATTTTTACTTTCACTAACGAAGATTATTTGGAGGATGAAATAAACCCGCCGCACGAATTTTATTTAAAAATAATCATTGATGGTCTTAAGGAAACTTACCAAATGAGCGATACCGAAATTAAAACTTATTTAAAAACCAAAGAAGGAATTAGAGGTATCCCCATTGAAGATAAACTACCAGAACTCATAAAAAGCTGATTGTAATTTTCTTATTTTTGGTTAGTCAACGTTATAATTATGAACCCGGAGAAAGTAAACTTAAAAGATAAATTTGAGCTTTTTAATGAACATTGGACCCCTAAAATTATTGGGGAACTAAATGGCCAACAAGTAAAATTAGCCAAATTGAAAGGAGAATTTGTTTGGCACGATCATAAGGAGGAAGACGAAATGTTCCTGGTTATTAAAGGAAGTTTAAAGATTGAATTTAGGGACAGGACTATCACTTTAAATGAAGGTGAAATGTATATCGTTCCCAGGGGCGTGGAACATTACCCGGTAGCACACGAGGAAGCCTGGATTTTACTTTTTGAACCGGCAAGCACCAAACATACCGGAGAAGTGAAAGATAAACTTAGCGTTGAAAACCAGGATTGGATTTGATACCTTAGAGTTATTCCACAAATTTTCTAAAAGCTATAATATTTTTATAGCGCTTTAATTATTGGGAAAGTTATCTTTGTAAGCTTCAAAAGCTTTTGATATTTATACAGAAGATTAAAACATCGGTAGCTTTAAAATAAATCTTATGTCCTTTAAAAAACTGAATATTCCGCTTAAAGAAGCCCTGGAAAGATTAGAAATTGAAAGCCCGCTTCTTTTTCAGAAACAAATTTTACCAAAAATAAAAAGCGGAAGAGATCTTTTTATCGTTGCTCCTGAAGGTTCTGGTAAAACTACTGCTCTTGTAATTAGTACAATTCAGAAATTAGAAAGTGCAGCATTTGAAGATGCTCCCAGAGCCCTTATTTTTGTTCAGGACAAAGAAGCTGCTCTAAAGCTGGAAGAAGAATTCAACAAATTCACTAAATACATGGACTTACGCGTTTACAGCGCCCATGATGCTCCCGATATTAGTAAACAAAAAGATGATATTTATGATGGCGTAGATATTGTGATTGCTACTCCAAAGAAATTGTTCCAGCTTTTCAAAATTACCGGCATCAATGTAAGTCAGTTAAAAATTCTTGCCGTAGAGGACGCTGAATTTTTAACAAAAAACAGCGATTATAACGATCTAATTAGAATTCCACAGCATATTTCAAAATGTCAATACCTCGTTTTTGCTTCTACAATGAATCCTAAGATTGAGCGCTTAAAAGATTCTTTCATGGCTCGTGCTGAAATGCTTAGGCTCAAGGTGTAAAAGATTTTTTTGTATTTTAGAATATGATTAAATCTGTAAGTTTCTTAATACTAATTTTCTTTACTGCTATGAGTTTAAATGCCCAGGATCTTTCTAAACACCAATGGAAGGACAGGCTCGTTCTGATTATTGCTAAAGAGAAAAACGAAAAGTTCCAGCAACAAGTTACCAAACTTCAGAAACATCAACAAGGCTTAAAAGAGCGAAAATTGGTGGTCTACCAAATTTTACCCGAAAAATACAGTACGGGATTCGAAGAAGAAAACTGGAAGAATGCGCCAGAACTCTATGGAAAATATAAAGATGAAATAAGCGATTTCCGGGTTATTTTAATCGGTTTGGATGGCGGCGAAAAACTGGAACAAACCGAAATACTTTCCGTAGAAAAACTCTTTAATACCATAGACAGTATGCCAATGCGGCAAGCCGAAATGAGAAGAAACAGGTAAATACAAACACCCAAAAGCCCGAAATTGAGCAATTATTCAGCTTTTTCTTTATATTTATTATGAAAACGAATAAATCTTTATATTAACTTACGGGCATTATTTAGGAACAAAGTTTTAAATTCAAACTAAGCTCTAAAGTCTCAAATCTCGATTATCGAGTAAATATGCAAAAATCCTGTTTAGAATGTGGCGAAAAGATTGTTGGTCGGGTAGATAAAAAATTCTGCAGCGATTACTGCCGCAATGCCTATCACAATAACCTCAATAAAGACAGGAAAAATCTGGTTAGAAATGTAAATAACCAACTTCGTAAAAATTACCGAATTTTAGAAGAATTCAACCCAAACGAAAAAACCACGATTAGCAAGAATAAATTACTCGCTCGTGGTTTCAATTTTGAATACCTTACCAGTATTTATACTACCAAAACCGGTAAGGTTTATTATTTTGTATACGATCAGGGATATCTTCCATTAGAAAATGGAATTTACGCGTTGGTAAAACGCAATTAGCCTAAGATTAACCCAGGTGCCAATTGTTACTTTTTAAGCGCACCGCAGCACGCAAAACATCACTCTGACTAATTTGCCCAATAAGTTTCCCATGCTCTACAATTGGAAAGCGCCTAAAACGTTTTTCGATAAAGAGTTTAGCTGCATCCATTACGTTCATATTTCCATCTATGGTATCTACATTACACGTCATTCGTTTTCCTACCGTAGCATTATCTAAAGGCATATTATAATACCGGCTGTCAGAAATTTGTTTCATACAATCACCTTCAGAAATAACCCCCAATAACTTATTATTATCGTCTACTACACACCCACCAGAGATCTTATTTTTGGTGAGTTTTTCAGCAACATCCATTATATTTTCGTGCTCTTTAAAGGTGATAAGCGAAGTACTCATATAATCTCTAACTAACATTGGAGCGCTCTTCGCCTTTTCCGGCGCCGCTCTTTTTCCCTGGAAACTTTTAATACCCATACCCTAATTTTTTGATTACTAATTATTTAAATATAGGTAAAATTTAATTATTCTGAAAGCTTACCCCGCGGGGCTACTATTCCTTAAAATCTTAAGTATCTTTAAATCCTGTAAAAACCATTTGTTTCTTTCTGAATTATGCTGAAAAATATACCTCGTTTTTTCTCATTCATTTTTATTGCTATTGCTGTTTGGTTTAGCTTTTACAGCAGCCAGCCAAAAACTATTGAAGCCGAAGACGCTCCTGAAACCAATTTTTCCACCCAACGCGCTTTTAAACACGTTGAAGCAATTGCGCAGAAGCCCCATTATGTGGGAACTGAAGCCCATAGCCGCGTGAGAAATTATATTGTGGGTCAGTTACAGGAAATGGGCTTACAGGCACAAACCCACGAAGATTATACCCTTAATAAAAACGGCGTATTAGTCCGTCCTCAAAACATTATGGCTCGTTTGGAAGGCAACGGAAACGGTGAGGCTTTGGTAATCATGACGCATTACGACAGTAATCCGCATTCTTCTCCCGGTGCCAGTGATGCCGGCAGCGGCGTGGGAACGATCTTAGAAGGAATTCGTGCTTTTTTAGCTGAAAATAAAAATCACAAAAATGATATTATCATTCTGTTTACCGATGCTGAAGAACTCGGTTTAAATGGCGC
>Ga0102925_1001427_pt1 | contig 13237 bp, 12 predicted proteins | sample SalPonR1_A_D1_MG_FD_78216 | JGI IMG/M metagenome (GOLD analysis project Ga0102925, IMG submission 78216) | Salt pond soil microbial communities from South San Francisco under conditions of wetland restoration - Salt Pond MetaG R1_A_D1_MG | ecosystem: Environmental > Aquatic > Marine > Intertidal...
AGAAGCTTAGGTACATGCCCCTGCTCAGGACGCTTCGGCATCAGGTCCGCCGATGAGGCTCGTCATAGTCACCGGAGACGGCCCGGAGCACCGTTATGTGGCCAACGCGATCGGCGCGCGCCACGAGGTCTCCGCGATCCTGGTGTGCGACCCGCCCCGGCCGCGGTCGTGGCACAGGGTGTTGCGCAAGTCACCGGTGCGCTTCTTCGACAAGGCGCTGCGGGCGCTCTACCTCAAGGCGATCCGCGACGCGGGCGCCCGCAGCGAAAGCCTGCTCCGGGTGCTGGGGCCGGAGAGCGCGGCATTCGCGCGCCCCGACCTGGTGACACGCGTCGGCCGACCGAAAGAGGGCATGCTGGCCCGCAAGGTGGCGGAATTTAGCCCGGACGTCATCGCCGTCTACGGCACCGGCATCATCCCGGGCGAGGTGCTGGCGCTGGCCGGCTCCGTCGCGCTGAACATGCATACTGGTCTCAGCCCGTGGTACCGGGGCGTCGCCTGCGCCTTCTGGCCCCTGGTCGAAAACGAGCCGGACAAGGTCGGGGCGACTGTGCACGAATGCACTTCGGCCGTGGATGGCGGCTCCATCTTCTTCAGCGGCCGGGCCGAGCTCTGCCGGGGCGACGACCTGCACGCGGTCTTCGCCCGTGCGGTGAAGACCGGGGCGGCGGGCTATTGCGAGGTCATCGACAGGGCGGCGGCGGGAAACCTGGCGGGGGAGCCGCAGGATCTGAGCCTCGGGCGGGAGTACCGCGGGGCAGCGCTCGGCTTCCGGGCCGAGCGCGCGGCGCGGAGGTCCCTGCGCCGCCTGTCGGGGACCTGGCCCGCCGAGCGGCGCACCCCGCGGTCCTGAGCCTGTCACGTTAGAGCGGATCGCGGTCATTGAGATTAGGCGTTCCCAGTTTCCTCGAGACAAGGTTCCCTTCTGTTGAAGACGGTGCGGGGGTTTCAGATGGGCAAGACACATCCAATAGAACCCCGCGCACGGGTCATGGGCTATGTGGACGACGGCCACGGGCATCGTGAGGCGGCACGGCATTTTCAGGTATCGCCGAAGTTCGTGAATGATCTGGTAAAGCGGCGGCGCGAGACGGGGTCGCTGGCGCCGGCCTCCAGGCCGTCGATCCTGGCCTCGTGCAGCTCGTTGGCCATCGTCATCCCGCTGTCGCCAATGGTCTCTCGGACCAGTGGCGCGACCATTGGCAACTCTCCCGCATGGCCTTCAGGTCCCGATCCCGATCATCCTCGGGGCGGCTTTTCAGCGATGCTGCGCCTGCCTCCAGAAAGCTGTCGCGCCAACCGCTCAGACCGGCGGCGGTGACGCCGGGGTCCCGGCTCACCAGTTCCAGGTCCTCGCCGCGCAAGATCCGCAACACGGCCTCCCGTTTCCTCTTCGCCGACATGCGCCGCTGACGCGGCGCGGCGGGCTTGCCGTCACCAGCGTTGTGGGCGCGCTCCGTCAAGCCCGCCTTGATCTCTCGTTCGTCCGTCATGGCTCCTCCTCGATGGAGCCGCTATCCCCAAATCACCGTCTCAGAAAACCGTACACCGGGGGGGCGACTCTACACTTCTGGCGCTTCGATCAGGCCTTTGGCGGGAACCTGCGCAATCGATGAGTGTCTCGGAAAGATGCATCTGCCCGGCCCTGCCGGATCGGCATCACCGGGCGAACATCGAGTCCGGTATGAGAAGCGCGATCTGCGGAAAGGCGACCAGCAGCAGCGTCGCGATCAGCATCGCGCCCCAGAACGGAAGCACGCCCGCGAAGACGGTCTGGAGCTTCACGTCGCGGGCGATGGTGGAGACGACGAAGCAGTTCACGCCGACGGGCGGACTGATCAGCCCCATTTCGAGCACGATCACCATGATGACCCCGAACCAGATCGGGTCGAAGCCCAACGCGACGACGACGGGAAAGACGATCGGCAGGGTGATCACCATGAGAGACAGCCCCTCGATCACCATGCCCAGCACCACGTAGAGCGCGAGGATGATGAAGAGCGTACCATGGGGGCCCAGCCCGGCACCCGTGAACGTCCCCGCGACAAGGCCGGGAAGACCCGACAGCGCCACGAAGGGCGAGAAGATCCCGGCGCCGATCAGGATGAGGAAGGTCATGCCGGTCGTGCGCAGCGTGTCACGGACCACGTCGAGTAAAAGGGTCAGCGACCGGCTGCGCAGGAGAAAGGCGACGAAGGCGAAGGCGGCCCCGACGCCGGCCGCCTCGACCGGGGTGAAGAACCCCGAGTAGATCCCGCCGATCGTGAGACCGATGATCACGAAGATACCGGTGGCGCGGCCTGTCGCTGTGATCCGCTCGCGCCAGGTGAAGGACGGACCGGGCGGCCCCTCTTCAGGCCGCAGGCGCACGAATACGGCTATCGTCAGGAGGAACAGGCCGGTGAGCATCAGCCCCGGCAGCACGCCCGCCATGAACAGCCGCCCGATCGACTGCTCGGTGAGGATCGCGTAGAGGACGAAGCCCGTCGATGGCGGGATGAGGATTCCAAGCGTCCCGCCCGCCGCGATCGTGCCCGTGGCGAGGCGCCCGCCGTATCCGTAGCGGCGCATGTTCGGATATGCCACTTTGCCCATCGTGACCGCCGAGGCGATGGACGAGCCCGACAGCGCGGAAAACCCCGCGCAGCCGAGGACCGAGGCGCTCGCGAGCCCGCCGCGGACGTGGCCGATCCACCGCCACGCGGCCTCGTAGAGATCGCGCGAAAGCCCGGAGGCGGCCGCGAGATTGCCCATGAGGATGAAGAGCGGCAGGACCGACAGCTCGTAGTACGAGGCCGTCGCGAAGGTCTGCCCTGAGAGCGTGTAGGCTGCCGTCGTCCAGCCGGCGAGGCCGGCGGTGCCGAGAAGCCCCGCGATCAGCATCGCCATGCCGACCGGCACTCCGAGCCCCATGAGTCCGAACAGGCCGAGGAATCCCAGAAGCCCGATGGCCGTGGCGCTCATGCGCCGGACCCCGGGCGCAGGACGCCGCTTGCGAAGAGCGCGGCGGACAGGGCGAAGGACAGCGCCAGGGCGCCGTAGAACGGACCGTAGGGGATCTGGAGGAGCATCGTCGTCTCACCGAAGAGCGCCGCCTCGCCCGCGTTGACGTAGCAGCGCCAAGCGAGATAACCCGACGCGATCGCGCAGACGGCGGCCGAAAGCCGGCGGACCGCGGTCTCCAGGGCGGGCGGCAGTCGCTCGACCAGCATCTCGATGGCGATGGCGCGCCCCGCGGCAATGGACAGGGGGAGTGCCGAGGCGACCACGAGGACCAGAGCCACCTGGACAAGATCGCCGCCGCCGAGGATCGGCCGGTTGAGCAGCGACCGCAAAAGGGCATCGGCGACGGTGATGGCAAGAAGCGCTGCGAGGGCAAGCCCCCCCACCACCTCGAGACCATACACTACCGGCGCCTGTAGCCGACCAAGTGGGCGCGGCGGCGCCTCTTCCCCGTCATCCTCGGCGTGGGGATCGGGCATAGCCTATTGCGACGCCGATCGGAACTCGGCGACGAAAGCCGGACCGTCGAAGCCAGCCTTCTCCCCCGCGTCTTGGAGAAAAGCCTCGACAGGACCCGCCATCGCGGCCTGGAGTTCTTCAAGCGCAGCGGGAGGCAGTTCGATGAGCTCGACATTCGCCTCTCTCAGCGCCGCGATCCCGCGTTCGCCGGCCGCTCTGAACGCCTGGGCGGCCGCCAGCGACAGCGTCTCGCCCGACTCCGCCCGGATCAGCGCCCGCTGCTCGTCGGAGAGCGCGTCAAATGCGCCCTTGTTCATGATGAGGCTGAAGGTCGACAGCGCGCCGGGTGTGTTCAACGTGACGTACTTCGTCACTTCCTGGAGATTGTAGGAGCCCACCGCCGAAGCATCGATCATCACCGCATCGACCACGCCGGTCGACATCGCGTTGTAGGTCTCCGTCGCCGGCAGGGAGACGGGCACGCCGCCCCAGGCTTCGACGATAGTCGCGGAGACCGGGTCTGGCACGCGGACCTTCATGCCGGCGATGTCGGCCATCGACCGCACCGGCGTTTCACTGGTGAAGAGGATCGAGGGATTGTTGGTCCAGAACGCCAGTAGTTCGACCCCGGAGAAGTCGGGAGCCAGCGCATCGATCGAGCTCCAGATCGTCTGGGTCGCCTGTTCGGGATCGCTGAAGAGCCCCGGCGTGTGCAGCAGGACGGATCGCTTGAACTGCGCGGGCGTGTACTGGGGCAGGTTGAAGGCGATGTCGGCGATACCGGTGACGGCGCGGCGGTACTGCTGGTTCGGACCCGAGCCGAGCTCCCCCGCCGGGAAGACCTTCACGGTCAGGTCTCCCCCGGAGACTTCGCCGATCCTGGCGGCGAAGGGGGTCATCACCCTCTGATCCATCGGATGCTGGGGCGACATGAAATGGGCGAGCTTGAGCTCCTTGGCGGCGAGCGGCGATGCGGCGACGACCGCCGCCGCGATGAGCCCGGCAAAACGGGTGATCTTCATGTTTTCCTCCCTGGTCGGGCGCGTCCGGAACGGCATCCGCGCCACAAAGTCTCGCTTCGAAACGGCCTTGCCAAAGCCGGCCTTATGATTATCGTTGGTAACTAACAGACTGCCGAGGGGAGATCACTCCGTCAAGCGTCGAATTGGAACGGGCCCGAGACATGCCGCACTACACGCTTCACGATCGCCTGGGCTACCGCATCTCGCGACTGGCGCGGATCATGCAGACGCGGCTCGAGGCGGTTCTGGCAGAGGAGGGTCTGACGCGGATGATGTGGCTGGTGCTGACGGGGCTTGGAGAGGACGGTGTGCGCACACCCTCCGAACTCGCCGACTACATCGGCATCACGCGGCCTGCCGCGTCCCGGCTTCTCAAGCGGATGGAGGCCCGAGGCTTCGTCATTCGGACGGACGGCGACGGCGACGGACGGTCCATCGCTCTGTGTCTGACAGAGGCGGGACGGGAGGTTGTCGATCGGGCGCGTCCCCGCGTGGATGCCATGACGGCGCATTTCGTCTCGAAGCTCGACAGCGCGACACATGCCGCCCTGATGGACGGCCTCGACCGCCTCGCCGAGGGCGAGCGCGGCGACTTCACCAGCTTGTAGACGGGGTGCAGCGATGAAATTCTTCTCCTACCGCGACCGGCCCGTGCACCTCGGCCCCTTCCCCCTCGAGGCTCTGGCGCGGAGCGGCGCCGCGCCAGATCTTCCTTCGCTGCCGCCGATGACGCCCCTCTCCTTCGCCCCCGACGATCCGCGGTCGCTTGCCCATGCGATGGCGCGCTTCATGGCGATGTTCGACACCGTGCGGGACGGGGCCGTGACGCACGGACCGGCCGAGATACCCCGCGATCCGGTGGAGCGCTCCGACCACCTCAAAGCCGCGGGCTACTACTTCGACGCCGCGATGATGGGCGTGGCGCGCATCGGGCCCGGACACTGGCTCGAAGCGCCTTTCCGAAACCCCGGGATCGAGGGCATCCGGGCAGAGCTGGAGCAGGGCCAGCCGAAAAGCTTCGCCGCGGGGATCGACGCGATCTATGCCGACGTGCTCGATGCCGCGCGTGCCGCGCCTGCACCCGCCCACCACCACACGCATGCGGTCGTTGTGATGGTCGACCATGCCCGCGACCCGGATCCGGACGAGCCGGGGACCGACTGGATCGCGGACACTCAGGCCGAACGTGCGGCGCTCCTTGCGGCGAACACCGCCGTCGTGCTGGCGAGCTACCTGCGGATGCTCGGCCACGAGGCGCGGGCGCATAGCGCCACGACTTCCGACATCGACCTGCCCCGCCTTGCGGCCTCCTCCGGGCTGGCCGGGATCGAGGACGGTGTGGCGGTGAACCCTTTCCTCGGCCAGCGTTACGGCCTCGCAGCCGTCACGACGACGCTGGAGCTTGCGCCCGACCGTCCCCTTGCCCACGGACTGGGCCGCGCCTGGGGCGACCCGGCGCGCGTCCGCACCGGGCACGAGCCGCGCCGCCGCCCGCCGATGACCGGGCGGCCCTACAACCTCGGCCCACACCCGTTCGAGACGCTGACCCGCGTCGATCAGCCGACCACCTTCATCGACGAGCCGCGCGTGCCCCGCTTTCCCAAGCGCGCGGACTTCTTCGCCCGCGCGCTGTTCGGCGACATGGGGCCTGGGGTGCAGGAGGCCGCGAAAGGCGGTCATTACGTGATGAAGTCGCCGATCGGCGCCTGCGCGCGCCGGGCGCTCGGCGCGCTCCTGCTCCTTCAGTTCGGCGAGGCGCGGGGGTCGGTGGACGAGACAGCGGCGGACGCCGGGCGCAACGCCGACAACCTGAAGGGTGCCGCCTACTACCTCTCGGCGGATGCCGTGGGGCTTTCGCGCGTGCCCGAGTGGGCTTGGTACTCCCACGACGCGGGCGGCAACCCGATCCCGCCCTACCACGCGAACGGCGTCTCTCTGCTTCTCGACCAGGGTCACGAGACGATGGAGGGGGCGTCGGGCGACGACTGGATTTCGGTCGCCCAGTCGATGCGCGCCTACCTGCGCTTCTCGCTGCTGGGCGGGGTTCTGGCCGAGCAGATCCGGCGCCTCGGCTATTCGGCCCGCGTCCACTCGGTACTCGATGGCGACGTCCTCCAGCCGCCGCTTCTGCTCCTGTCGGGACTGGGCGAGGTGTCCCGCATCGGCGAAGTGATCCTGAACCCGTTCCTCGGGCCGCGGCTGAAGTCAGGCGTCGTCACCACCTCGATGCCGATGGCCCATGACAAGCCCATAGACTTCGGACTCCAGCGATTCTGCTCGGCCTGCAACAAGTGCGCCCGCGAATGCCCCTCCGGCGCGATCACCGCAGGCCCCAAGCTCATGTACAACGGCTACGAGATCTGGAAGTCGGATGCCGAGAAATGCGCGCGCTACAGGCTGACGAACTCGGCTGGCGGCATGTGCGGGCGCTGCATGAAGACCTGCCCGTGGAACCTCGAGGGCCTTTTCGCCGAGGAACCGTTCCGCCGGCTCGCCATGGCCGCGCCGTGGGCGGCGCGGGCCATCGCCGAACTCGACGACCGCGCGGGGCGTGGCTCGATCAATGCGGTCAAGAAATGGTGGTGGGACATCGAGCTCGACCGTGGCGCGGGCCGCTACGTCGCGGCGAAGGCGACGCACGCGCGGGGCCTCTCCCCCGAACTGGACTTGCGTTACGAGGATCAGACGCTCGCGGTCTACCCGGCCGACACGATGCCACCTCCCTTGCCCGTCGCGCACCCGCTCGACCGCGAGGCGGGCATCGCCCGGTACCGGTCCCTGCTCACGCCGGAGGAATACCGCAACCGGCTCGCGAGAGGCGAGACGGACGGTCTGGCTCCCGGCCCCGCGCTCCGCGACGGGCCTCCCCCGGTGTTCCCGGTCGCCCTGTCCCGGCGGGATGACCTGTCGCCCGACACCGTGAGATTCGAGTTGAGCAGCCCCGACGGCGTGGAATTGCCCCCGTGGGAAGCCGGCGCGCATGTCGACGTCGTCATCGCACCCGAGTACCAGCGGCAGTATTCGCTCGCGGGCGATCCGGCCGATCGGTCGGTCTATGTCCTCGGCGTGCAGCGCGAGGCGTGCGGTCGCGGCGGATCGGATCTCATGCACCGGGTGTTCCGGGAGGGGCGGCGGGTCTTCATCTCGGAACCGCGCAATCACTTTCCACTCGATGAGGAGGCACCCTTCTCGCTCCTCATGGGCGGCGGAATCGGGATCACCCCGATGTTGACCATGGCGCACCGCCTGCACACGCTCGGGCGCGACTTCCGGCTGCACTACAGCGCGCGGGACGCGGCCCCGTTCTGGCCGGAGATCGAGCGCGCGCCCTGGGCGGCGCAGGCCGCACTCCACCTCAGCCGCGCCGGCCGACGAGCGGATCTGCCGGCATTGATTCCGGCGTGGCGCGACGGCTTCCGGCTCTACACCTGCGGCGGCGCGGCCTACATGGACGCAGTCTGCGAGGTCGCCCGTGCGCGCGGCTGGCCAGAGGAGGCCCTCTCGCGGGAATACTTCTCCGTCCCCCAGCCGCCGCCATGGGAAAACCATCCGTTCACGCTGCGTCTCGCCCGCTCCAGCCGGGATATCCCGGTCCGGGCGGACCAGACCGCCGTCGAGGCGCTGGCGGATGCGGGGATCGTCGTGCCGACGAAATGCTCGGACGGGATCTGCGGCGTCTGCGCCATGGGCCACGCGGACGACACCCCCATCGAACACCGCGACTACGTCCTGTCCACCAAGGAACGGCAGACCCGCGTCGTGCTCTGCTGCTCGAGACCGTCGGAGCCCGGTGCAACGCTGACGATCGAGGCGTGAGGTGTCGCCGGACCATGGCAGAGAGGTCTTGGTCCGGCGCATCGCCAGCGGAGGCCCGTCATGATCGCAGCCTGCTCGATCGTGGGGCCCGAGAGGCTAAGAGGATTCCGGGGGCGGCGCCGAGACGGGAGGTCGGGCTTCTGCGGGCCGTCTGCACGGGCACCGGCACGCGGCAAACAGTCCGAAGCTCGGATGCACGGCGTCACTCCGAAGCCGACCGGAGCGCCTCCGGTGGCGCCGGATAGCCACGGTGGAGCGACCAGAAGTTGACATCGAGCTGGCGCATGGGCCGCTGCTCGCTGCCCGGTGGGGCATGGTGGCGCAGAGTCAGAACGATGTCGGAGACCACCGCCGGATTATTGCGGAAATAGTTGTGGCCGAGCGCCGGGCGCGCCGCCTCCACCCCGATGAAATGGACGTTGCCGATGCGCGAGAAGGTCTCGCGCAGCGGGTCGGTGAGGTCGTCGGGCCTTATGCGCCCGAAGCGCTGCCCCGTCAGCAGTGTCTGCGCCAGCCCCAGCGGACCGTCGCCCGAATTGACGTAGACGTTGATCTGCTCCGGCACCGGCCCGAACCACTCGGCGACCAGCCGCTGCTGCATGATCCCGAAGTCGAGATCCGGCGCCGACAGGATCAGCGTGCCGAGCTTCAAAGAGCGCCTCGGCACCCGGCCCGCGGCGCGCTCGGCGATGGCCAACTCGCGCAGGGCGCTCGTGGCCACATCGGTGCCGCGGCTGTGGGCGATCAGGTTGATCCGTTCGAGCCCCGGCGTGTCGGCGAGCATCCGCAGCGTCTGCTTGAGGTGGAAGATCGTGAACTCGCCGGCCTCCCGGTCGCGGAAATAGCCAAAGAGCCCGGTGTTTCCGGACGGCCATGAATAAAGCAGCGGTACGCCCGGACGCCCGGCCCAGTGCCAGAGATTGGCCAGTGTCCCCTGCGCCTCCTCGAAGGTCGTGGCCACGCCGTGGATGTAGACGGTCACCTCCGGCCGGCCGGTCCGGGCGAGCGCGGCCGCGATCTCCGTTTGAAAAGCCTCGGCCTGCACGTTCCATGCCTCCTGCGCGGCGGGCAGCGTACGCACCCGTCCGTCCGCGACATCGAAGGGAAGCGGCGTGGCCGGGAAGCGGACCGTCTCGGTCACCTCCACGGGCGTCAGGCGGATCGAGGCCGGCCTGCCGCCGCGAGCGCTCGCGGCGACGAGGCCGGGCCAGTCGAGCCCCTCGCCAAACTGCACATCCACCCGTCCCAGAACCATCTCGGCAGAGCGCCCCGAGCCGTAGGGCCGCGTCGGCGGCCCTCCGTCGAGGCGTGCCCTGTCGGTCACGAAGAAGAGCGTCGGGCGCGCGGTTCGGACCGCCGGCGCGACGGTCGAGGCCGGATAGCCATTTGACTCTGTGTAGACATTGGGCATCTCAGCAAGGTGCGGGCCGGCGCAACCGGCGATGACGAGCAGCAGCCAAAACGCGAGATGAAGCCGACGGATCATGAGATGCTTTTTCCGACCAGAGGCGGTTCCTGATCGTTCCACATCGGCCGATACGGGACCAGCGGGGCTTCCGCCGCTCACGGCGTTTTGAGCGAGACGGGATCTCCTGACGCGACGATGCGCTCACGATGTGGTAACTGAAACTGGAGACGCCGTGACCAGTCCCGGGGGGGACGGATGAACGTGACCGTGACGGGCGGCCATCCGGCCGCCGATCTTCTGGCCGAGAATTTCGATCCCGCCGTGCTGATCGATGCGGGATCGGGTCGGTTCGTCGCGGCCAATGGCGCGGCGCGGGAGTTGCTCGGCTTCTCCGCCGACGAGCTCGCCGAGATGACCCCCGCCGACATTCATCCCCACGAGATCGCCCGGCTGGAAGGCTTCATGGCCAATGTCCGGCGCGAGGGTCGCTGGAGTTCGGACGAATTGTCCTGCCGCACGCGCGACGGGCGAACCGTGCCTGCGCTTCTGCGGGCGCGCATGGTGGATTGCGACGGTGGAGATGCCGTGCTCATCGTCATCCGCGACCAGCGCGAGCGGCAGCTGGCCGAACTCGGCTCGGCGGTGCGCCAGCTCACCCACGATCTCAAGAACACGCTCGCCACCGCGCAGCTCATGTGCGACCGGCTCGCCGCGCATGAGGACGACCGGGTGCGGCTGAGTTCGGAGAGCATGGCCCGCGCTCTGGAGCGCGCCCTCGACCTCTGTCGCCAGACGGTGCAGGCCGGCCGGGCCGGGCTGCCCGCCCCCGACCGCGAACGCTTTCTGCTCGCCGACGTGGTCGAAGAACTGGCGGCGACCGCTGTCGGGCCCGACGGAGGCGCGGCGGCGCTCGAGGGCATGGCGTCGGAGGATGTGCTGCTCGACGCCGATTTCGATCAGACCTATCGGATCCTGCTCAATCTCGTGCGCAACGCCTTCGACGCGGGCGCCGGAAAAATCCGGATCTCGGGGCGCAACGAAGTCGGCCGCGCCATCATCGAGGTGCGCGATGACGGGCCCGGGATGCTCCAGAGCGTCGCAGCGCGCATCGGCGAGGATCAGATTTCGGGCACCGAAGGCGGCAGCGGCCTCGGCCTCAGGATCTGCCACGAGCTCTGCCGCAACCACGGCGGCGCACTGGACGTGGCGGAGACCGGGCCGGAGGGCACATGCTTCCGCGTGACCCTGCCGTTCTCGGGCTGAGCCTCAGCCGAGTCGGTATTCGGGGTCGATTCGCGTGCGGTCGAGATTGGCGGAGAAGGTCGCGACGGTGTATTCGCCGATCACCCCGATGATCTCGAGGATCTCGGCGAAGGAGAGGCCCCGATCTTGGTAGCCGGCCAGCTCCGCCCGGCCAAGCTTGCCCCGACTGGCCAGCAGCGCGCGCGTCGCGCCGACCACGAGATCGAGCCGCGTATCCCCGGGCATCTCGCCTTTCGCCGCGGCGTCTATGACGTCGTTTGACAGGCCGAGATCGTGCACGCTGTAGTGGCTGAGCGCGACGATGCAGTAGCTGCATTCGCAGTAATTCGCGACTTCGAGTGCGACGAGGCAGCGCTCGGTTTCCGTCAGCTCTCCGCCGGCGAGGTATTCCTTCATCGAGACGAGCGCGGCCATCACCCGCGAGTTGCGAAGGATCATGCGGTAGACGTTGGGCACGCCGCCGGGAAATATCGCTTTGAGCCGGGCCTCCAAAGCAATTTCATCGATCTCGACCGTGTAGTCGGGTCTCTGAGTTGCGCGGTCCGCGCCAGCGTCCTCAGGTTCAGTGCGGGACATGTCCTACCTCGGCTCATTCCTCATGCGTGTGGCAACGCTACACAAGGCTGCGCACAGACGCACCATCCTCTCACACTTTCTTGAGGGTGTGAGAGGCGAGAGACTTCAACCGTCCTGCTCGGGCTTCTCCTGACCTCCCGGCAAGGCTCCTGACCGTACTTTCAGCGAGGCTGACCGCCATCAATGGGAGAGGCGGTCGCAACCTGACACGCCGGCCCGGCGTTTGTGCGGGAAGGATCATGGTTTGGTCGCGGTCAGGGAGACAGATATGAAGTCGAGGGTTCACATGCTGCTGATGGTGCTGGTGTCCGCGATGGCAGCGGATCAGGCCTCCGCTGAAGACGCGGCGGAGGGTGAGGCGCTGTACCAGGAGGTCTGCAGGAATTGTCACGGCCCTTCGGGACGTGGTCTGGCCAGCTTCCCGGGCCTGCTCGGTCACGATGTGGACTTCATCGTCTCAAGGCTGGAGACATATCGCGCGGGTGAAAGGGTTGGCGGAAACTCGGCATTGATGATGCCGGTGGCGGCGGAATTGAGCGATGAGGAAATCGCCAATCTGGCGGCCTACATCACGGAGGATCTCAACTGAACCGGCTCGAAGTCGGTCGCCCGCCGGATGGACCGCGCCGGGGTGGCCGGCGCGGTCCAGGGGGCATCATTCGCCCGGCGTGAGCTGGTGGATCATGCCTTCGTCCACCGCGGCATAGAGGCTGCCGTCAGGCCCGAGCACCAGCGACCGGAAGCGGCCCGCCTCCATCGGCAGCGTCATCTCTGTCACATCGACCACCGAAAGCTCGTCGTCTAGTTCGATCACGTCTATGCGCTGACCGATCGGCGTGCCGCCGAACCCGATGCCCATGAGGCCGACAGCAAGGGCGCCGTCCCACGCTTCCCAAGCCTCGCCCTGCAGGAATGTGGCCGAGGACATCCCCTGCGACCAGCCGTTGTTCGTCCAGATCGGCGGCATCGCGTCGGGATAGGTCTCGAAGTCCGTCATCGGCATGAAGGCCGCCCGCTCGTAGCGGTTCATGCCCTCCAACTGGTTCGGCATGTAGCCGCAGTAGTCGTCGGGGCATTCCCCGCGTCCGGCCATGTTGTCGCGGGGATCCCAGCCGCCGTTGCCGCCGTTCTCGAGCACGGTGATCTCGTCGGAATGCCACGGCCCGTGTTCGGTGATGATCGGCGTGCCGGTTCCGGGATGGAAGGCGATGCCCTGCACGTTGCGGTGCCCGTAGGTATAGGTCCGGGGATCGAACCCCTCGGGCGGCGCGTTCTCCGGAGCCGCGTTGCCATCGGTGTCGATGCGCAGCACCTTGCTGCCCATCAGGGTGGGGCTCTGCGGTATCTCGGGATTGTGGTTGTCGCCCGTGGTCAGATACAGATACCCGTCATCAGGGTTGAACCGAACGCGACCGCCGTTGTGCGCTCCGGGATCTCCGAACGGATGATCGGTCGGCTCCATCTTGTAGGGGACGTCGTCCACGATGTCGGTGCGGTCCGACACGCCGGTGAAATCGTCGTTCACGACGAGACGCATCAGCCGGTTGGTGTGCGGATCCGACATGTCGGAGGTCGAGTAGACGTAGATCCTGCGGTTGTCGTCAAAGCCCGGATCCACCGCGACTCCCATCATGCCGCCCTGGCCCTCGCAGAAAAGGTCATCGGCGCTGCTCGGATATCCTTCGCTGCC
>Ga0102925_1001432_pt1 | contig 13202 bp, 10 predicted proteins | sample SalPonR1_A_D1_MG_FD_78216 | JGI IMG/M metagenome (GOLD analysis project Ga0102925, IMG submission 78216) | Salt pond soil microbial communities from South San Francisco under conditions of wetland restoration - Salt Pond MetaG R1_A_D1_MG | ecosystem: Environmental > Aquatic > Marine > Intertidal...
CCGCAAGGGACATGATGGTCTCGCCGCCGTGGTGCAGTCCGTGCTCCGAAAGGATCCGTTCACCGGGACGGTTTTCGTGTTCCGAGCGAAACGGGCGGACCGGTTGAAGCTGCTCTATTGGGATGGGACCGGTCTGGTCATGGCCTACAAGCGGCTGGAGGACACGACCTTCACCTGGCCCGCGATCAGGGACGGGATGATGGCGTTGAACCACGCGCAGTTCGAAGCGCTTTTTTCTGGTCTGGACTGGCGCAAGGTGAAGGCCTTGGAGACCCGCTCACCAGCTGCGGCGGAGTGACTCAGGGGCGTCGAATGCAGCGGTCATGGCTCTGATTTTGGTCTACAAATCTGGCCATGACCGCCGCCGCCAAAGAGCTCGATCTGTCTGTTCTTCCGCCGGAATACCGCGCTGCGTTCGAGGCGCAGGCTGCCCGTGTGGCGGAACTGGAGGAGACCAACCAGCGTCAGGAACATCTGATCGCCGAGTTGCACCATGCGCTCTACGGCAAGAAGTCTGAAAAACTGAACGGGGACGATCGGCAACTGGCCTTTGAGGATCTCGAGGTTGCGCTTGCCGAGGTCGAAGAGAAGAAATCGGAGCAGGTCCCTGGCGACAAAAAGCCCAAACGCAAACGGGTCGCCAAGCGTAATCGCGGCAATCTGCCCGAGGGGCTGCCTCGCATCGAGCAGGTGATCGAGCCGGACAGTCTCGAGTGCCCCTGTGGCTGCGGGTTGATGCACAGGATCGGCGAGGACCGCAACGAGCGGCTCGACATCGTCCCGGCGCAGTGCCGTGTGATCGTGACCGTGCGCCCGAAATACGCCTGCCGCGCCTGCACTGACGGTATCACCCAGGCGCCGACCCCGCCTTGGTTGATCGAGGGCGGGCTACCCACGGAAGGAGCCATCGCACACGTGTTGGTGTCGAAATACGCCGACCACCTCCCGTTATACCGACAGTCGCAAATCCTGGCCCGTTCCGGGGTCGACATCGATCGATCCACGCTGGCCGACTGGGTCGGGGTGGCGGCCTTCCATCTTCGCCCTGTCGTGGACCGGCTGGCCGAGCATCTGAAAACATCGACCAAACTGTTCATGGATGAAACCACGGCCCCGGTGCTGGACCCTGGCCGCGGGCGCACGAAAACCGGCTTTCTCTGGGCTCTCGCCCGCGATGATCGATCATGGGGTGGCGATGACCCGCCCGGCGTGGTCTATTTCTACGCCCCCGGGCGCCATGGCGAACATGCCGAAACGTTCCTGACAGGCTTCAACGGCACGCTCCAGATCGACGGCTACCCGGGCTACAACCGGCTGACCAAGCCGTCCCGAAAGGGCGGCGATCCCGTCATCGTTGCGCATTGCTGGGCCCACGCCCGCCGCAAGCTCAAAGAGATCTTCGACCGCGATGGCTCCGAGATCGCCGCCGAGGGCCTGCGCCGGATCGCCGAGATTTACGCCGTCGAAAAGGACATCCGCGGAACATCCAACGGCCAGCGCCTGTCCGCCCGCCGGGCCCGGTCCGCCCCGCTGGTCGCTGCCTTCGGAGACTGGTTGCAGGCGCAGCGCCTGCGCATCTCGGCCAAGTCACGCCTCGGCGAAAAGCTCGCCTACATCCACCGCCATTGGGACGGTTTGCAGACCTTCCTGACGGACGGCCGCGTCGAGATCGACTCCAACAGCGTCGAAAATCTCGTGCGCCCAATAGCTCTCAATCGCAAGAATGCGTTATTCGCCGGCCACGATGAAGGCGGTCGCGCTTGGGGCCGCATCGCCTCACTGATCGAAACATGCAAGGTCAACGGGGTGGAGCCCTTCGCCTATCTGAAATCAACGCTCGAAGCGATTGCGGCAGGTCATCCGAAAACCCGCATCGACGACCTGCTGCCCTGGAATTTCCAGTCGTCAAGCTGAAAACCCGGTGCTGCTCAGACAGCGCTTACATTGTTGAGAGTTTTGAACACAGAGTTTGTCCTATGCGGATCGGGACTCTTGTGCGACGCGGACGGCACCTGGCCAAGCGGGACAAGGCTCTGCTCGGACTTGGCCAAGGGCGCCCGAAACATTCACGCGCAGGGCTTCGCAGATCGGTCGTTTTGCCCCGATGACAAAGGTATCCAGCGCGGCCCGCGCACCGCCGTGCCTGCAAGGCGCCACGACTTTCCACCCAGCCATGCCCCGCACGGTGGGTTCCGCAGCCTTTTTCGTCAGACGGATGCACCTGTCCAAGAGGCGTGGAGCGACGGCCTGCCAAGACCCGTCTTTTTCGAACACGGACCCCTTGCATCGGCAACCTTGCGCGTGTGGGCAGGTTTGGGCAGTTTGCCCGCTGCCCGTCATGGCGGGTGTTCACGAGAGGGCAAGACGGGCCCTGGCGTGCGGGATGGCGCGCCTCGGCCCCCCGCAGGACGACCTTGAAGGTCGAAAACAGTTTTCACGCGCCCCCGCGCCTATCGATTTCGCAAGTGCAGCCAAACCGCAAGGAAAGCGGTCGCCAGCAGGGCCTCGACGGCAGCCGCGGCGAGGATCGTCGGGCGCGCGACGCCGGTCAACCAGGCGTGAAGGCCGGTGGCGGCGACGGCGAGGAATGCAGCCGCGGCGATCAGGCTGAGATCCAGGAGAAATCGCTCTGACGCGTGGGTCCGGGCCAGGACCAACACGGTCCCCATTGCGAGCACGACAGGGGCGAAGCGGCGGGCGGGAAAGTCCATTCCCGCGGCGTAATCCACCGCGTAGAGCGACACATAAGCCTGCGGCGCGAAAAGCAGAACCAATCCCACGGCGATCAGGAACCCGCCGGTCAGCAGGAACAACCGACGATGCATCACCTGTCCAGCGAGATCGAGACGCGGCGGTTCTGCTTGCCCTTGTTCTCGATCTTGCCAAGCAGGATGCGGCCGATCTCGCCAGTCCGCGCAACATGGGTTCCGCCACAGGGTTGCAGATCAACCTGGTCTCCGCCGTCGCCGATCGCCACCAATCGGACGTTGCCACTGCCGCGCGGGGGGCGCACCGACATGGTTTTCACCAGCGACGGGTTCGCATCCAGATCGGTCTCGCTGATCCAGCTGTCCCGGACCACAAGGTCCAGATCAATCAGGCGGTTCAACGCACCCTCGACAGCATCGCGATCTTCCGGCGGCTCTGGCATCATGAAGTCGAGACGTCCGCGCCCCGTGGCGATCTGACCGCCGGTCACCGGTAGGGGAATCACGACGGAAAGCAGGTGGAGCGCGGTATGCATGCGCATGTGATTGTGGCGGCGGTCCCAGTCGAGCCTCTGGTCGATACGGGTTCCGACCGGGGGCAATCGGGCCGGTTCGGACGGAACCAGAACGCTTGCGCCGCCCTCGCCTTTCACGGTGGTCGCGATGGCGACTGTCTGACCCTGCCAATCGATCCAGCCATTGTCACCGGGCTGGCCACCGCCAGTCGGGTAGAACACCGATTGATCCAACACGACACCGCCTTCGCTTGTGTGCGCCACAACGTGGCCCGTGCAATCGCGGGCGTAAGGATCGGAAAGGTACAGCGGTGTAGAGTAGTCTGTCACGAGGGAACGTCCTGTGTGTCATCGCCATGGCGATCGCCGCGGCGGGGCGCGCTCGATACGGCATCCGCCCGGCCTTGCAATGTTTCGGGGTTGCGCAACCAGATATCCCGTTGCGCGAAGGGAATCTCGATTCCTTCCTTGCGGAAGGCTTCGGTGATCAGGTGGTTCATCTCGGTGCGCACCACAAAAAGCTGGGTCACGTCGCGCAGGATCATCCGCACATCGAAATCGAGCGAGTCCGCGCCGAAGCCTTTGAAATGCACGAAAGGTTCGGGATTCATCAACACCATGTCGTGGTTGCGGGCGATCTTGTAGAGGATCTCCTCGACCTTGCGGGTATCGGTCCCGTAGGCGACCCCGACATCCAGAACGAGGCGGCCCAGGATGTTGTCGCGGGTGTAGTTGGTGACCGAATTGGACACCAGGTCCGCGTTTGGTACGATCACTTCGGTCCGGTCAAAGGTCTCGATCCGGGTCGAACGCACCGAAATGTCACGCACGGTGCCATGCTGGCCGTTCACCTCGATCCAGTCGCCTTCCGAAATCGGGCGTTCGATCAACAGGATGATCCCCGACACGAAGTTTTGCACGATGTTCTGCAGACCGAAACCGATACCGACAGACAGCGCCCCCGCCACGAAGGCAAGCGCGGTCAGGTCGATCCCGGCCGCAGTGACAGCGATGACCGCCGACAGGAAGATCCCCAGATAGCCGGTGCCCGACACGATGGCCGTTTGCCCACCCTTGTCCAGCCGGGTCTTGGGCAGCACCGACCCGCGCAGACCGCCTTGCAACAAACGCGTCAAGACGTAGCCGATGACAAACACCGCCGCGAAGGTCAGAAAATCCGTGGGCGAAATCTGCGTCGCCCCGAACGAAAACCCGGCCTGGAAGCGCGCCCAGACCTCTGTCAGATCGGCCACCCGTGCGCCCCAGATGAGCGCGAGGACCGGCACTGCAATCGCCGTCAGGAGGCTGCCTGACAGCACGGGAAGCAGGCTCTGGCTTTCGTTCAGCGGCACGCCGGTAATCAGGTGGTAGACGTCCTGGATGAACCGCTGACAGATCAGTAACACGGCAAACAGACCAAGTGTCAGGATCGTCGGAAAGATCAGCGCCTCGGCAATGTTGAAATAGCCGATCGCCGACAGGATCGGCCCGATCACGCCAACCACCATCGCCGCCTGCCCGGCTAGCCGGGCCAGCCGCGACGGGAACGTCAGCGACGCGCCACTATCGGTCGACTCTTCGCCTGTGTCGGTGTCGGACGTACCTGTCTTGCGCAGGATCTGGCCCAGCCGGAACAGGATCAGGCCGCACAGCACGTGCACGACGAACCCCATGACCGCGCGGGCTTCGATCTCCCATTCGTTGACGTCCACGAGATAGGAGAAAAGCATATTGACCGCGAGAAGCCAGGACAATGAATTCACGTAATACCGCGCCTCGGTCCGCCTCTGCTGGGACAAGGTGATCGTGGTCACGTCGTCTTGTTCCGAAAAGGTTTCAGCCGCAAGCCAACGGGCAATCAGGACCACGAACAACATGGACGGCAAGCCAAAGACGATGGATTGTCCGATTTCGCCCAGAAGGCCGCTGAGGCTGATCGCGAAGAACAGAAGAAATGCCCCGGCCACTGGCAGCAATACGCGCAACAGGCCCAGCAACACACTCCAGACGCCCGTGCCGCGCCGTGTCTTTCGACGAAGCCAGCTTCCCATACGGTCGATATATTTCGGCGCGCGGAAGACAAGCAGCAGCGCGGCGCCCACCGACAGAAGGATCGCCGGAAGCTGATCCATCAGCACTTGCCGCGCCGTCGCTTTTGACCAATTCGAGGTTATTTCCTCGGCGACGTTGTAGAACGGGCGCACGAAGCTTGAGACCGCAGGGGCCCAAAGACGTGGATCAAGCGGGTTGGCATTGCGTTGCAGCAGGCGTTCGGTCTCCCGCGTCCGGATCATGTCGTCGACGGCCTTGATCAACCCGTCCGCGCGATTGTAGGCCTCCCTGGCGCGCAGGGTTGGCGCTTCGAGCTCGGCAATCCGGGACTGAAGTTCGGCGCGGCGTTCTGAAATCTCCGCGGATTCTGCCCCGTCTTCAAGCGGTGCTCCCAGCGCGTCGAGCTGCGAGCGTAATGTGGAAATGCGCGGATCTTCCTGCGATTGCCGAGCAAGCAGGCGCTCGCGATACGCGGCCAGATCGGACCGCAACGCTTCCAGCGCCTCGGTCGAGGCACGGTCGCGTGCAATTGTCTCTTCGGCGCGTTCGGCCACCTGCTGCCAGGAGTCGTAGTCGACCGCTTCGCTTTGCGCGAGAGCCGGACCGACGGCGACAAGACACAGGAGAAGTGCCGCGTGGAAAGCCGCCAGGAAACGCGTCATACGTCCTCGAAAACCGTGGGAATATCCACTGGGGCCGCGGCCATCCAATCCGGAACCGGCAGACCCTTTTCACGCAGGAAATCAGGGTTGAACAGCTTGGATTGATAGCGCGTGCCATAGTCGCACAGGATCGTCACGATTGTTTGGCCCGGCCCCAAATCCCTGGCCAGGCGCATCGCCCCGGCGATGTTGATGCCCGACGATCCACCAAGGCACAGCCCCTCTTCGGACAACAGATCGAACACGATGGGCAGCGCTTCTTCATCGCGGATTCGGTAGGCGACATCGGGTTTGAAGCCTTCGAGGTTGGCTGTGACGCGCCCTTGGCCAATCCCTTCAGTGATCGATCCGCCTTCGGATTTGAACTCTCCGGTGGTGTAATAGGAATAAAGCGCGGCCCCCATGGGATCGGCCAGCCCGATCTTCACGCCCTTGTGCTGAAGCGCCTCGGCCACCCCTGCCAGCGTGCCGCCGGAACCCACGGCGCAGATGAAGCCGTCAACCTTGCCATCCGTCTGCTCCCAAATCTCGGGGCCAGTGGTTTCCACATGCGCCTGCCGGTTGGCAACGTTGTCGAACTGGTTGGCCCAGATCACACCCTTGTTGCTGCGTCGCGCCATCTCTTCGGCCAGACGCCCGGAATAGCGGACATAGTTGTTCGGATTCTTGTAGGGCGCCGCCGGGACTTCGACCAATTCCGCCCCTGCCAACCGCAACATCTCCTTCTTTTCCTGGCTTTGGGTTTCCGGGATCACGATGATCGTCTTGAACCCCATGGACGCCCCCACCAGCGCAAGCCCGATCCCGGTGTTTCCGGCAGTGCCTTCGACGATCGTGCCACCCGGGGTCAGATGCCCCTTTTCAATGGCATCCTTGATGATGAACAGGGCCGCGCGATCCTTGACCGACTGGCCCGGATTGAGGAACTCGGCCTTTCCCAGAATGGTACATCCCGTCAGCTCGCTCGCCTTGCGCAGCTTGATCAATGGAGTGTTGCCGACAGCCTCGGCCAATTCGCCCGCAAATCGCATGGTGCCCCCGTCAAATTTGGTTTCCAATTGTGTAGGCGTGCAGTGCCGGGAACTCAAGCCGAGGCGCGCAATCGGTCGCTTTCCGCCGCCAGCCAATACAGCATCATGACAAGCGGTCCGGCGTTGATTTCGCCGGTGCCGACCAAGTCCATTGCGCGTCCGTATGGCATGACATGACTGCGAATATCCTCGTGCTCCGAAGCCAGACCGCCATTTGAAGTCTTGAATTCAGAAAGGTCTGTAACGCCGAGAAAGCAATGAAAAAATTCGGTTGAGTATCCGGGCGACGCATAGACGCCGACCATCGGCTCAAGCTGTCCAAGGGTCAGAGCCGCTTCCTCCATCGCCTCTCGACGCGCGGCATCGGCCGGGTCTTCGCCCGCGTCGACCAGCCCCGCGATCGGTTCCAGCACCCAAGGGCGCGGATCCTCGCGCCACAAGGGTCCAAATCGCAACTGTTCGATCAGCAAGATGTGATCGGTTTTCGGATCATAAGGGAGCACCAGCGCGGCGTCATAGGCAACGAACGCCTCGCGCGAAACGGTGGAACTGCGGCTGCCATCAAAGCGCCGATGATTTAACTGGAACTCTGCCAATTCGAAGAAACCGCGATATCCTTCGCCCCGCGCAGTGATTGCGACATCGCCATCCTGCGGCGTGAAACGAGACGTGGTGGGCGCCGCAGTCCGCCGCGCCAGCATTCGCGACCAATGCCGCGCCATCAAAAACGGGTGTAAATTTGCCGCCGTTTCCGCATCGTACCGTGCCCGGCGGGCCATCACGTCGCGCGCCGCGCCGACCGCCATGTCCCCCCAAATGCGGACCCAGTCCCGGAGATGCCACTCTGCGCCGCGTGTCTGCTTCGAGGCCATGGGGTAGAAACAGGCCGCCTTGCGCACCTGCCCGTCCACGTCGATCTGCACATCGCTCAGATGATAGGAAAACGCGCCTTCGTAATATCTTAGCCGTTCTTCCTCATCTTCGCTGACATCCCGCAACATCACGCCTTGGGCCATGACCCCGGCGGATTTCTCGATCATTGGATAGGCTTCGTCGCGCACCCAGGACACGCGATGATCCGGCAGGACCGCATCGCTCAGCCGGGGATGCAGCGTGCCCGGGGCAACGCCCAGCACGGCCTCGAGAAGAGGCACGTGACGCAGCGTGCCGTAGAAAAAGAGAGACAGGGCCAAGATCGATTATTTCCAATGCCGCGCAGCGTATTCCGAAAAGTAGCCTGTCAGCACCGCGCCGATCAGGAATGTAGAGATCATCATCGGGTTCAGCAAAAGCGCACCGTATTCGACACCAACCTCGAAAATCGCGGCAAACGCCTCGACGGGTCCATCGAACCGGCGCTTCATCGACAGGTTGAACATCTCATAGCTGGCATGCAGGATCAACGCCCAGAAGATCATCGCGCCAACGCCGGTCAAGCCGTTGGCAATCGCATCGCGCGTGCCACGCCCGGCGCGCTTGCCCACGACGATCCAGCCAATCACTGCGCCGATCGCCGCATTGTATTGCGAGAACCGACCGAAATTCGTGAGTTCCGGGACCAGTGTCTTGACCAGTTCGGAAGAAAGATACCCCAAGGCCGCCAGACAGAGGGCTGCAATGGCTTTGGCGGCGGTTGGCATGTCAAACAGGTCTCGTGATCGTGATCTGGGTTACATCACAGTTTCCGCTAAGGAAGGTCGCCGCGCAAGAGGTCAGATAAAAATTCCACATTCTGCGGAACCGGTCATCGAAGCCAAGATTGGCAACATGATCCCACTTTTCATTGAAGGTTTCGTGCCAGCGTCGCAGGGTCTGGCTGTAGCTTTCCCCGAATTCGATCGACCGCGCGACCTGTAGACCGGCGCTTTCGATTTCCTCGCGCAGCACTGTCGGGCTCGGCAGCATGCCTCCGGGGAAGATGTATTTCTGAATGAAATCGACACCCCTATTGTAGACATCCCAGCGCGCATCCTCAACCGTGATGATCTGAAGCGTCGCGTTCTTGCCCGGTTTCAGGCACTCCTTCACGGAAGAGAAATAGGTCGGCCAGTACCTCTGTCCCACCGCTTCGAACATTTCGATCGATGCGATCCCATCATATTTGCCGCGCTCATCGCGATAGTCCTGCAACTTGAAGGTCACCAGGTCCGACAGTCCGGCTTTCTCGATTCGATCAACGGCGAACTTGTATTGTTCCTCGCTGATAGTGAGACCGGTCACGCGCAACCCGCGTTCCCTGGCGGCATATTCGGCAAAACCACCCCAGCCGCATCCAATTTCGAGCACGTGATCACCCGCCTGCGCGCCCATCTGGTCCACCATGCTGGCATACTTGGCAGTCTGCGCCTTTTCGAGGCTCTCCTGACCCGTTTCGAACAGGGCCGAGGAGTAGGTCATCGTATCGTCGAGCCACAGGGCGTAAAAGTCGTTGCCCAGATCATAGTGATAGCTGATGTTCCGTTTTGCCTGCCGCTTGGAATTGGACTGCAACCAGAACCGGAGCTTTTCGTACATCTGCAACAGGTTCTTGCCGGGAAAACTGTCGTAAACCTCGTTGTTGTCGCCATGCACGAAATCCATGAACGCCTGCAGGTCCGGCGTGCTCCACCACCCTTCAAGATAGGCGTCGCAGAACCCCAGATCGCCATCCCGGATCAGGCGGGCGAACAAGTCGTCATTGTGCACATGCACTTCTGCCACCGGTCCCGGTTCGGCACCATCCGCGCGAAATTTGCGGCCATCCGGCAGGATGAAATCCACGCGCCCCTTCCGCAAACGATCTGCCATCGCGAACACCTGGGTGAAGTAGCGTGGCAGGTTGGGCTGTTTGTCTGTCGAACTCAGGATCATGCGCGCCATCCGCTGTATGTATTTCGGGGGGTACTAGCCGCAGCCACCATGGCAAGGCAAGTTTTAACGCAACATAGGCCCGCCCCGCAAAAGGCAACGAATAACATGCAGATATGGGTCATGTCACCACACCGGCCGTCACGAGAGCCGCGGCCTAGAAATCGCGGTTTTCGTAGGCAGACAAGGCGCGCTTGCGCCCCTCGTCCGGTGTGACGATCGGATCCGGGTAGCTGTCATCGGGGGACATTGACCAGGATCGCGGGATCGCCTTGAAATAGCTCAAGGCATCCGGGTGCGCGGTCTCATACTCTTCCGCGATCCAGCGGCTGACGTAGTCGCGCTCCTTGTCAAACTTGTCCAGCTGCGTCACCGGATTGAAAACGCGGAAATAGGGTGTCGCATCCGGGCCCGATCCCGCAGACCACTGCCAGCCCATCGCGTTGGAGGCCGGATCCCAGTCAATCAGGCAGTCATCGAACCAGTCCATTCCGATTTTCCAGTGACACATCAGATGTTTGGTCAGATAGCTTGCCACGATCATGCGACCGCGATTGTGCATCCGGCCGGTCACGTACATCTCGCGCATCGCGGCATCGACAAAGCGCACGCCCGTCCGGCCCTGCTTCCACGCCTTGACCTCTTTCTTGCGCTCATCCTCGTTCCACGGAAAGGACGCCCAGTCCTCGCGCCAGTTGTCCGACAGGATGCGCGGTGTGTGCCACATGAGGTGATAGGCAAACTCGCGCCAGACCAACTCCTTGAGAAAGGTCTCGGCCCCGGCCTTGCCGTCTTGCATCGCCCGTTGGCCGGCGTGCCAGCATTGCGATGGGCTGATTTCCCCCAGAGACAAATTCTCTGACAGGTTCGATGTGCCGTCCGCGCCCGGAATGTCGCGCATGCTGTCGTAATCGGCGACCTTGGACGCCATGAAAGCCCCAAGTCGCGCCTGCGCGGCTTTTTCGCCCAGTTGCACGAAAGGTCGGACAACATCGGCCCCCCGATCCATCGCTGCGCCAAGCGCCCAATCCGCCAGCGCCTCGCCACGGGGCCATGCCTGGGGCGCGGGCAAGGCGGGCGGCGCGGCCAACGGCTCTTTTACGATCCGGTCCCGCACCGATTTCCAGAACGGTGTATAGACTTTGTAAAATTCGCCCTGCTTGGTCTCGACGGTCCACGGCTCGAACATCACGTGTCCGGCAAAGCTTTCCGCCGCCATGCCCGCGTCCTTCAATGCGGCCTTCACGTCCTTGTCGCGATCCACCGATGCCGGGTCATAGGCCCGCTGCCAGTACACCGCGCCCGCGCCGGTTTCCTTGACCAGCGCCGGGATCACCTCGCGCGCATCCCCGGACCGGAGGATCAGGCGGCTGCCCTTTTCGGTCAAAGCCTCGGCCAGGCATTCGACCCCCAATCCCAGCCGCCATTTCGGGGCCGCCCCCAGACCGTCCACCACGGCGTCGCGCAGGAAGACCGGGATCACCGGCCCGCCGCGGGCCGCGGCGGTTGTCAAAGCCGCGTGATCGCTCAGCCGCAGATCGCGGCGAAACCATACCAATGTGGGTGATGTCATGCCCGAGCCCTTTTCTGTTGTCCGTCGCGACGTAACGGCCCAACCTCAAAGGTCAAACCAATTGCCGCTCTTCCGGGTTTCCAAGTTGCCCCAAAAGCGGTCGTCTGCCACGCGAGGCTTGGCGACCCGGAGCACGTTGCGCAAACCGGTCAGCGGTGCTGCGCACCCCGGACGAGGTTGGAAAACAGGTTGGAGGCAGTCGCGCGATAGCAGAAGCTCGCGACCAATTCTAAAGAACTGCGTCCAGCGCCTCGATCACCTTGGTCACTTCGGCTTCGGTCGTGTAATGCACAAAGCTCAGGCGCAGCACGCCGTTCCGCATGTCGACACCCATCGCGTCCAATGCGCGCACGGCATAGAAATCCCCGCCTCCGCACATGATACCGCGTTTCGCCATCTCTGCCGCAACCTCGGCGCCCGGTCTGTTCAGCGCCAGCGCCACCGTGGGCGCGCGCGACGTGGCCTGTTCCGGGCCAATGAGCCGCACCGAATTGCGATCCTTCACCGCGTCAAGCAACGGTTGCAACAACCGCACTTCATGATCGCGCATGAGGTCATGCGCCCCGCCTGCTGCAACGCCGTGATGCGCGCCAAGAGCGTCCATGTAATCCACCATGCCAGCGCAGGCCGCCACCTGCGCATGATCAGGTCCGGCCGGGGTGAAGCGCTTGTAGAGCGTATCCGCATTGAAATAATGCGCCTGATTGGGCAACAGCTCTCCCAAGGCACGCCGCATCACCATGATCCCCTGATGCGGACCATAGGTCTTGTAGCTCGAAAACAGGTAGATATCGGGCCCCATCCCGCCCACATCGGCAAAGCCGTGCGGTGCATAGCTGACGCCATCAACACAGACAAAGGCCCCCGCGGCATGGCAAAGCGCGGTGATCTCCAGCACCGGATTGATCTCGCCGACCACGTTCGAGCAATGCGGAAAACAGACCAGGCGCACCTTGTCATCCAGCAGGTTTTCAAGGTCCTTGATGTCGAGATGCCCGGTATCCGGATCAATTCGCCACTCTCGGACCTCGATGCCGTCATCGGCCAGACGCCGCCATGGTCCGGTATTGGCCTCGTGGTCCTGGTTGGTGACGATGATCGCTTCTCCGGGCTGCATGAACTGCCGGAACGCCTGGGCGAGAACATAGGTGTTTTGCGTCGTCGACGGTCCAAAGCTCAGCTCGTCGGCCTCTACCCCCAAAAGCGCGGCCAGCCGTGTCCGGGCCTCGTCCATTTCCTCGCCCCCAAGGCGTGACGCGTCATAGGGACCATAGGGCTGCACCTTGCGCGCGCGGTAGAACCGCGTCAGGCGGTCGATCACCTGTGTGCAGGTATACGACCCGCCAGCGTTTTCAAAAAAGGCCTGCCCCCGGAGCGACGGCTCCGAAAAGGCCGGGAACTGCGCCCGTACGAAATTCATATCCAGCATGTCGCTCTCCTCACCCCGGTGCTGTGCATATCAACCGCGCGCGACCAGCAGCGTCAAGGCCGCGCACGAAAAAGGCCCCGGCGCAGCCGCGCCGGGGCCTTATGCGAAAGTTTCGGTCAGGTCATCGTTGCTCGCTCGCGAGTCCTTTCCAGATCGCGTAGCACATCACCAGAAGCACCAGCGTGAACGGCAGGCCCGTCGAGATCACCGCTGACTGCAACGACGCAAGCCCGCCGCCAATCAACAACACGATCGCCACTGCGCCCTCGAAAATGCACCAGAACACCCGCTGCGACACCGGCGCATCAACCTTGCCGCCCGCGGTGATCGTGTCGATCACGAGGCTGCCGGAATCCGACGAGGTGACGAAGAACACGATCACGAG